>Ga0209075_1000516_pt1 | contig 37863 bp, 35 predicted proteins | sample Stecom2011_FD_187523 | JGI IMG/M metagenome (GOLD analysis project Ga0209075, IMG submission 187523) | Agricultural soil microbial communities from Utah to study Nitrogen management - Steer compost 2011 (SPAdes) (version 2) | ecosystem: Environmental > Terrestrial > Soil > Agricultural land...
AGCATTGGCCCAATTACCATTTGCCTTTTACTCACCATTTGGCCCCCACTCACCATTTGGCCCCCAATTACCATTTGGCCCCCAATTACCATTTGGCATAGTGGTCTTCCGCCAGTCCCGGCACCTGATCCAGCCGAATCACTTCCCCCAAGGCCGTACGGACTTCGCCGCTGTAGTAGCCAAAGAACTGTCGAAAGTTCGAAGCCAACAACCAGGCATTAATCTTTTCTACCCGATGGCCCAAGGGTTGGAACTCCAACTTGACCCGCTTGTCGGAGGTTTCGATCTGCCAGGGCTGGTCGGGCTGGTAGCGGTTATAGCGAAACACCGCCAGATCCAGCTTCAGCAATCGGTGATCCAACCACAGGGCATTTTCGGTCACCCCAGTTTCGTTGACACCGGCTGCCAGGTTCAATCCAAGGGAGCGGCCATCCGGCAGGCAGGCTGAAATACTGGCCCAGTTCCAAGCGGTTTCCCGGCGCATGAAACCGCAACTCCAGTCATAGCCTGCCCGGCAGTTTTCATCCAGTACATAGCGGTGTCCCGGCGTTAGGATCTCGCCAGTCACCGGGAGGCCGGCCGCCTTTTGGGTGTAAACCCAGCCATTGTAGCCAGCCCGGGAGCAGACCCTCAGGGGCTGGAACCGGGAGGGCTCACGCATTTGCCCTGCCACTTCCAAGCAACGGGTAACTTTGACCCGTACATCCCGACCGCGCTGCACAGAGTGCGCATCCACCTCCAGCCTGGCCCCTCGCCAGCGACAATAACTGACCCCGTCGTCGGGCGTAACCGGAAGGAAAGTCCCCAGCGCGGCCGGCGTCAGGCAGCTGAACTCTTTCAGTTCGCGGGTTTTGAAATCGAATACATAGGCAAAGCCATTACCTACCAGCCGCAGGTCTACAACAGCCACACCAGCGATAAAGTCCGGGCCACAGAGGGATGCAAACTGGAACTGGTTGAAACCCAGGAAACGGCTGAGTCGGCTGCGCGGCCGATCCATGGGGGAGCGCAGGTCATAATCCATGTAGTTAACCCGCCCGACCGGACTGGTCATCACCCCGAACGCCGGTTCTCCCCGGGCATTGATCAAGTCGGTCAGGATAGGTTCCTGTTTATCCACGGGTGTTTTCTCCGAAAATAGGATCTCTTATCATTTTTGTACCAATATCCCATGCTACTATACCCAGCCCGCTAGGGAAGAATTACCTCACCCCTCAGGGAAGAATTGATCGTCTCCCGTGACGCTCATCCAATAATCAAAATAGTGATAACACCTCCATCATTATGACCATTTCTTTTTTGCCTTTTGTTTCACAGCGCTTTCGGATGGCAATGTTTGCCAAGGTTGGACTGGGGCTTCTCCTTCTGGTTGCCCCCCTCGCCCACGCAGAAATTCCGCTGGAGTCTAGTGACTGGAAGCTGCATGCCGAACGCGACAACATCAAGATCTACACCAAAAAACACAACGACTCGAACTTCCAGGCCTTTAAGGCTGTTGCCCTCCTCAACAGCCCAATCACCAATATCATGGCCGTTATGGCCAACCCCCATTCCTGCGTCGAGTGGGTCCACGGCTGTGTCGAGTCCTGGGGATTCGATGAAGAGAGCTTTCGCAAACGCTACGCCTATTCCGTAAACGACCTGCCCTGGCCGGTCCAGGACCGGGACTACGTCCTGGAAATCAATACCTCCAATAATGCGGAAACCGGCGAGTTCTCCATGTCCATGTACGCCGTCGCCGACAAGCGGCCCAAAGACCCCAAATACGTGCGGGTGACGGTGGCGGAAACCCACTACTTCTTCCGTCCCCAGGGGGAAGATAAAACCGAAATGATCTGGCTGCAGCACACCGAGCCCGGTGGCTCCATTCCTAGTTGGCTGGTCAATGCCCTGATTGTGGATATCCCCATCAAGTCCATGAAAAGCCTTGAAAAGGTGGCCAATTCCGAAAAATACAGTAATGCGGAAATCCTCTACGACGAAGAAAATCAAATCATCGGCGTAAAATCAGCAAAATAGCCAGGTTTCAGGTTCAAACCGGGCCTTGGGGCAAGTAAAATACCCCAAGGCCCTCTGGTTTCAGGAAGTAATATCATGCCGGTCCTCGCTCGCGATATCATGACTCCCCACGTAAAGTCCGTGCCCGCCTCCTGGACCATGCAACAGTTTGCCCGCTTCCTGGCCACCAACAGCATCTCCGGCAGCCCGGTGGTTAACGACCGGGGTGAAATCGTCGGCATCGCAACCCTGTCCGACATTGCCGACTTCCACCTCAACACCGTGACCCAGGACTACGAACGGCGCATGACACCGGAGGAGCTTCAGGAAGCCCGCCGCCTGCGCCAGTTCATTTTCGAAGAAATGCAGAAAGTCCCCGTGGAAGTACGGGATATCATGACACCCATCGTCTTTGCCGTGCAGGAAGAGACCCCGATCCAGGAAATCGCCCGGCTGATGATGAAGGAACACTTGCACCGGATCTTCGTCAAGCGGGCCGACAAGGTGATAGGCATCATCACCGGCTACGACATGCTGAAGGTTATCGCTGACCTGCCCGAAACCGACTCCTGACCCGCCGAACTCCGGCCCCTCCCCGCAAGGTGCTGTCGCGCCAGCCTGTCTGGAACCATCTCCCCTGTTAGCAGTGACACACAATTGTCACAAAGAGTTTTCCATAATCATCAAGCATAACTATGATGAAACATAGGGAGTACACCCAGGTGTACAGGAATCTGCGCCCAACGCCGCATACTCAACAGCCCGCAACAACACGATAGAGGTACCATGAGCAGAAAGCCTCACCAGCCCGAGCTAAAAACCTACGTCCTCGATACCAACGTCCTCATCCATGATCCTAACGCCGTCCTGAACTTTGAAGAGCACCAGGTCATCATCCCGATGACGGTTCTGGAGGAACTCGACAAGCTCAAAGTCGGTAAACAGGCCATCGCTGCAGATTGCCGCCAGGCCATCCGCCTGATCGACCAGCTCCTGGGAGACGCCACCCCCAAGGAAATAGAGGCAGGCGTTCCCATCTACCGCGAAACGCTGGGCGCACACCGGGGCACCATTTCCATTTTGATGAATCCGGATCGGGCCATTGTCCCCCCACACCTGCCGGATAACATGAACGACAACCGGATTATCAACGCCCTGGCCAACCTGCAGAGCCTGCACAAGGAGCGCCAGATCATCCTGGTGAGCAAAGACATCAACATGCGCCTGAAGGCCCGGGCCTGCGGCGTGGAAGCCCAGGATTACCATACCGACCAGCTGGTGGATGACATTGACCTGCTGCCCAAGGGTTATGTGGAATTTCCGGGCTCATTCTGGGATCGCATCGACAAGGTGGAAACCATCCAGCGGGAAGGCGTCACCGAGCATGTACTGCTACGGATTGATGAACTGGCGGGCCTGGACCTGAACGACTTCATTCTGGATCAACAGGGCTTTATCGGACGGGTTGTGGAAGCAGAGCCAGACCGGCTGGTACTGGAAGATTTGAGCTATGAAAACCTGATGTCCCAGCAGGCCTGGGGCCTGGTGCCACGGGATATCTATCAAGCGCTGGCCCTGCACCTGTTGCTGGATCCGGACATTCACCTGGTGAACCTGTCCGGTGCCGCCGGCTCAGGCAAAACCATCCTCGCTCTTGCCGCCGCCATCGAGATGACGGTTGCCAGCAAGCGCTACAAACGCATTATCGCCACCCGCAGCACCCAGGGCCTGGATGAGGACATTGGCTTTTTGCCGGGCACCGAGGCGGAAAAAATGGAGCCCTGGCTGGGAGCCATTACCGACAACCTGGAGGCGTTGCATGAAGATGACGAGAACATGCATTCCAGTGTGGACTATATCCTGCAGCGGGTGCCGCTCCAGTTCAAATCCCTCAACTATATTCGCGGTCGCAGCTTCCAGCACAGCCTGATCCTGATTGACGAGAGCCAGAACCTGACACCCCACCAAATCAAAACCATCATTACCCGCGCCGGTAATGGCAGCAAGGTGATCTGCCTGGGTAACCTGGCCCAGATCGACACCCCCTACCTGAGCGCCCCCAGCTCAGGTTTGACCTACCTGACCCAACGCTTCCGGGGCTTTCGCCATGGCGGCCGGCTCCACCTGAAAGGGGTGCCCCGTTCTGCATTGGCGGAATTTGCAGAGGCTAACCTGTAAGCGGCTAAACGGCCCGGGTGCTATTTTCAGTGCCTGGGCGTTATCTTCGCTGCCAGCTTCGGCCTGCACACCAAAACACGGCCGCCCCATCAAAAAAAGCAGGAGCCGGAGCGGTACCATCAGCGCCCGTTACTGCTCAGTCAAAGGAGTTCAGTTCCCCATCCGGGTCTTGCAGCATGCCAGCGGTAAATTTCTGCACGCCCTTCTCCGCTTCCTCAATTTCCTGGAAGCGCGCAATATGAAACAGGGCCTCACCCTCGTTCACCAGGGGAATATTGACCCGACCAATCACAATCCCGTTATAGGGGCTGGTCACAGGCTGCTCCCGCATGCCAAACGGATCGCTGATAATTGCCAGATGATCCCCCTTGCGAACGCGGCTGCCCAAGGCCACCAAAGGACGCATAACGCCATCCACCTCGGCCCTCACCCAGCTGGACGTCTTGGCGATAACCGGCACATGCTCCCGATGCAAGCGGCGGGTCTTCGATAACATGCCCAGCTCCCGCATCACCGACATCACACCTCGGACGCCAGCCTGGATGGAAAGCTCATCAAACCTCAACGCCTCACCCGCCTCATAGGTGATGACCGGAATTTCCGCGGCCTCGGCGATGCTGCGTAGGGAACCGTCCCGCAGGGCCGCGTTCAGGATTACCGGCACTCCAAAGGCCCGGGCCATCTGCTCGGTGACCGGATGATCCAGGCAAGCCCGCACCTGAGGCAGGTTGGAGCGATGGATGGCCCCGGTATGCAGGTCGATGATATGGCTGACCTTATCAATAATTTCCTTCTTGAACAGGTGCGCCATCCGGGCTCCCAGCGAGCCTTTCTCGCTGCCGGGAAAGCAGCGGTTAAGGTCCCGCCGGTCCGGCAAATAACGGGTCTGCTGGATAAAGCCGAATACGTTGACAATGGGAACGGCAATCAAAGTCCCGCGCAGCCTGCGAATGGACGACATGGACAACAGGCGCCGGATGATTTCAACACCATTCAACTCATCGCCATGAATGGCGGCGCACACCAACAGGACCGGCCCCTCCCTGCGCCCATGCAGAACCTGCACCGGAATCGACAGGGGCGTTTGGGTATAGAGCTGGGCGACCCGGATCTCCAGGGACTGGCGTTCCCCCGGAGCGATGGAAACGCCATTGATAACGATAGGAGCGCGAGACGAGGGTTTGGCTTTCATGGGGTTGCCCCTTGGTCTTAGCCCCGGCCACGAGTCCGAGTGCGGGAGGGAGCCGCATTCTTTTCGATAAACTCGATAATCATACCCGCCACATTTTTGCCGGTTGCGCTCTCAATTCCGTTCAAGCCTGGCGAGGAATTGACCTCCATCACCAGAGGCCCCCGGGCAGAACGCAGAATGTCCACCCCGGCCACGTTAAGCCCCATGGCCTTGGCCGCATCCACCGCCGTCTTACGTTCAGCCGGTGTAATGCGCACCAGGCTGGCCGTACCACCCCGATGCAGGTTGGAGCGGAACTCCCCATCCTTGGCCTGACGCTTCATGGCGGCAATCACCTTGTCGCCCACCACAAAACAGCGGATATCCGCGCCACCCGCTTCCTTGACGAATTCCTGCACCATAATGTCCGCATCCAGCCCCATGAAGGCTTCAATCACACTTTCCGCCGCCTTCCGGGTTTCCGCCAAGACCACACCAATTCCCTGGGTGCCTTCCAACAGCTTGATCACCAGGGGAGCGCCCCCCACCATGTCGATCAGGTCCGGCACGTCATCCGGAGCACTGGCAAAGCCGGTCACCGGCAAGCCGATTCCCTTCCGGGACAGCAGTTGCAAGGAGCGCAGCTTATCCCGGGCACGGGTAATGGCGACCGACTCGTTCAGGGGAAAGACCCCCATCATCTCAAACTGGCGCAACACTGCTGTGCCATAGAAAGTGATAGAGGCACCAATCCGGGGAATGACGGCATCAAACCCTGTCAGCGCCTCCCCCTTATAGTGGATGGACGGATTGCTGGAAGCGATGTTCATATAACAGCGCAAGGTGTCGATGACCCGCATCTCGTGGCCGCGCTTCTCACCTTCCTCCACCAGGCGTCGGGTTGAATACAGCCGGGGATTACGCGACATAATGGCGATTTTCATACTAAAGACCTATCAGGGATCATGCTTGCTCCAGCTCCGTGCGATACGAAACCGATGGATTCACCAGGATGCGCCGACGCATAGCAGTGCGCCCCAGCAGCATCCGAAACTTCATTGTGTCGCGGTTGGTCAGGGTCATTTCAATAGGCCAGGCCATGTGGGCAATGCGCAGCATCGTCTCAATCACTAACCGCTTTTCCCGGTGGCCACCCGAGTCGGTCACCATACGCTCATCGACCACCGCCGCATCACACTCCACCACGGTATCCTGGTCATTCTGCAGGGGGTGCATCAAAAACCGCACCCGCAGGCCAGCCTTGGTCTGGTAAGGGTCGACCTCGAACGCATGCAGTGCCGAGGTACGGGCGCCGGTATCCACCTTGGCCTTAATCCGCTCGATCCCCAGCTCCGGTAGGGCGACCCATTCACGCCAGCCCACCAGCAGCTTGTTGTCCGGCAACACGATATTTTTTCCAGAACTGCTTTGTCCGGAACTCGCCACCGACACCTTGTCCGCCAACGTTTGCCGTTCATTTTCTTCAGGATGACTCATCGCATCTCCTTACTGATGGGCAGTCCGCTCTCCACAGACGCTACACTGAGGGTCGCGCTTGATCCTGAATTCACGCCAGGACAGGGACATCCCATCCAGCAACAACAAGCGCCCCGCCAAAGGCTCACCAAGCCCGGTCAGCACCTTAATGGTTTCCATGGCCTGCACGGAACCGACGATGCCCACCAGCGGAGCCATAACGCCCGCCTCTGAACAGGTGAGCTGCTCCTCATCCACATGGGCATAGAGGCATTGATAACAAGGATTTTGCGGCTGGCGGGTATCGAAGACACTGATCTGCCCTTCCATGCGGATTGCCGCACCGGAGATCAGCGGCTTGCCGGCTGCGACACAGGCGCTGTTCAAAGCGAAGCGGGTGGCAAAGTTGTCAGTGCAGTCCACGACTACATCCACCAGCCCCACCTGTTCCACCAGAAGCTCATCCTGAAGGGGTTCGCTGATGGTGCGCACCTGCACCAAGGGGTTGATCGCCCCAATGGACTCCCGGGCAGACTCCACCTTGAGCTTGCCCAAATCCGCCATGGTATGGGCAATCTGGCGATGCAGGTTGGTCAGCTCTACCTGGTCAAAGTCGGCCAGCACCAATTCACCAACCCCTGCTCCTGCCAGGTACAGGGCAACCGGGCTGCCCAGTCCACCCAGGCCGACAATCAGCACTCGAGCGGCAGCCAGCCGCTGTTGTCCGGCCACGTCAAATTGCGGCAGCATAATCTGGCGGCTGTAACGTAACAGCTCGTCATCGGTAAACTCTCGATTAGCCATGTGTTCCCCATTGCCCCAAGGTGACCCGATCACGCCCCCCATAGTCTTGCACCGTCTCCACAGCGGAGAAACCAGCGCCGCGCAAGAGCTCCCGAACCGCATTCCCCTGGTCATAGCCATGCTCGAATAGCAACCAGCCACCGGGGTGCAGATGCCCAGGCGCCTGACCAATAATCCGGCGGATATCCGCCAGGCCATCGGCACCGCTTGCCAGAGCACTCAGGGGTTCAAAACGCACATCCCCCTGCTCCAAATGGGGATCAGCCTCGGCAATATAGGGAGGGTTACTGACAATCAGATGAAACTGCTGGCCGCCCAATTCGGCAAACCAGTCACTATGGATCAAGCGTACTGAAAGCTCTAACTGGTCGGTATTGGCCCGGGCCACTTGCAAGGCCTCCTGGGACGCATCCACCGCCCAGACTTCCGCATCCGGCCGCTCGGAGGCCAGCGCCAAGGCAATGGCTCCGGTTCCGGTTCCCAGGTCCAGCACACGTCCGGCCTGGGGTAAACGCTCCAGGGCCTGCTCCACGAGCAACTCCGTTTCCGGACGGGGAATCAGGGTATGTTCATTCACCTGCAATGGCAGTGACCAGAACTCCCGTTTCCCTACGAGATAGGCCACGGGCACCCCCTGGGCACGCTGCATCACCAGTTCATTTAACTGGCTCTGCTGGGAAGCGGTCAGTTCACGCTCTGGCCAGGTATAAAGATAGGTTCGGGACTGCCCCAAAACGAAGCCCAGCAGCACTTCGGCATCCAGTTTGGGAGACTCGCCGGGAAGGCGCGCCATAGCGTGCTGAAGGGCTTCGAAAATGGTCATGCCGAGTCGCCTTAGGCATCGGTGAGGTTGGCGAGCTGTTCGGCTTGGTATTCGTGAAGCAATGGCTGGATCACCGGGTCGAGATCGCCCTCCATGACTTCATCCAGCTTGTACAGGGTCAGGTTGATGCGATGGTCTGTAATTCGCCCCTGCGGGAAGTTATAGGTGCGAATCCGCTCGGAGCGGTCACCACTGCCCACCAGGCTTTTACGGGTGCTGGCCTGCTCTTTCTGCTGGCTTTCCTGAGCGGAAGACAGCAGCCTGGCGGCCAACAGGGACATGGCCTTGGCGCGGTTCTTGTGCTGGGAGCGTTCATCCTGACACTCCACGACAATCCCGGTGGGAAGATGGGTAATCCGGATGGCGGACTCGGTCTTGTTCACGTGCTGACCACCAGCCCCGGAAGCACGGAAGGTATCGACGCGCAGATCTGCTGGATTGATATCCACGGCTTCCACTTCATCGGCCTCTGGCATAACCGCCACGGTACAGGCCGACGTATGGATACGTCCCTGGGATTCAGTTTCGGGAACCCGCTGCACCCGATGGGCTCCGGATTCAAACTTGAGATGGGCATAGACATCCTTGCCGCTCACCCGGGTGATCAGCTCTTTGTAGCCACCATGCTCGCCTTCGCTCTCGCTGATGATCTCGATCTGCCAGCGCTTCAGCTCCGCATAGCGCGAATACATCCGGAACAGGTCACCGGCGAAGATCGCCGCCTCGTCTCCCCCGGTTCCGGCCCGGATTTCCAGAAACACGTTACGACCATCGTTGGGATCTTTTGGCAACAGCAACTTCTGCAGCACCAGTTCCTTCTGCTCAATCTGCTCCTGCAGGGACTGGACTTCTTCCTGCGCCATCTCCCGCAGCTCCGGGTCACCCTCTTTCAGCATGGCCCGCGCCGACTCCAGGTCTGCTGTGAGCTTACGATAGCTGTCAAAGTTCTCCGCTACCGGCTCCAGTTCCGCATACTCCCGCGACAGGGCCCGGAACTTATCCTGGTCAGCAATGACACTTGCATCGCTCAACAGAGCCCGCACTTCTTCAAAGCGCTCACAGAGGTGTTCTAGCTTGAGATAAATGGATTCTTTCATGGGTTCAAACAGTATCGTCGGATGATGATTCTGCCGGCGGTAACTTCTCCGACTTCATTAAGGAAATCCCGGCGTCTTCTGGCGGCAACTGATGCAGCTCCCGCAGCCAATCGCTCACTTCCAGGCGTCCTTCGGCACTGGCCTTACGCACCTGGACACTGGGATGGTGCAGGAACTTGTTGGTCAGGGCGCGCGCCATGGCCTGCAGCACCTGCTCGGGGGAGTTACCCCGCTCCAGGGCCTTCAATGCCTTTGCCACCTCCTGATCCCGGGTCGCTTCCGCCTGCTCACGGAACTGGCGCAGCACTGAAACCGCATTCAAAGACCGCAGGTGATGCATGAATTCGGCAGCACCCGCTTCAATCAAATGTTCGGCTTCTTCCGCAGCCCCTTGCCTGGAGCGGATATTCTCTTCGATGACCTGCTGCAAGTCATCTACCGAATAAAGAAAAACATCGGCCAGATCCGCCACTTCTTCCTCAATATCCCGTGGCACCGCCAAATCCACCATGAAGATGGGGCGATGCTTGCGCACCTTCATCGCTCGCTCCACGGCTCCCTTACCCAAGACGGGCAATTGGCTGGCGGTCGAGGCGATCAGGATATCCACCTCCTCGAGGGCTTTGGGGATGTCCGTCAGCGGAATAGCCCGGCCGCCGAACTCCGCTGCCACCGCCTGGGCACGGGTCAGGGTTCGGTTAGCCACAGTCATCTGCCGCACGCCCGCCTCCTTCAGGTGCCGGGCAACCAGCTCGATGGTTTCGCCGGCGCCCACTAGCAAGGCACGGGTGTCATACAAATCGGAGAAAATGCGCTGGGCCAGATGCACCGCGGCGTAGGCCACCGACACCGGGTTTTCGCCAATCCGGGTTTCGGTACGAACCCGCTTGGCTACGGAAAAAGTGCGCTGGAACAGACGATCCAGGAAACCGCCGACACAACCAGCGTCCTGAGCTACGGCATAAGCCGTTTTTAACTGCCCGAGGATTTGGGGCTCCCCCAGAACCATGGAATCCAGGCCACTGGCCACCCGCATGATATGGCGAACCGCCGCCTCATCCCGATACATGTAGCTGCAGGCTTCCAGCTCCGCCAGATTGAGCCCGTGGTATTCACTCATCCAGGCGAGAATTCGGCGCGCGTCACTCGACTCCGCCGAACAATAAACTTCCGTACGGTTACAGGTGGAAAGAATGGCTGCTTCCTGCAATTGCGACGCCGAGCAAACCTGGCGCAGTGCCTCCTTGAGATCCTCCGGCGCAAACGCCACCCGCTCCCGTATAGCCACCGGAGCAGTCTTGTGATTGATACCCAGAGTCAGAAGCGTCATACAACCTTACACATTTGCGCCCAATCTGCCTGGCTCCCGCAGGAGCCCCGGCTGGGCGGGAATCGTATATTAATAGTCCGGACAGGGCTGAAAAATACGCAAAAGCCTAGCATTCGACACTCGGCCCGGCCAAAAGCAACCATTTTGCCACAGCCCAGCGCTTCAAGCAGCCCGAACATCCATCCATTAGCAAAAAGCTATACGGCTACCAGGTCACGTCTCGCGCACTTAGCAGATCCGGTTCCTGCAACTTTCGTCATTTTGCGTGATCTATTCATTTTTAGAACCAGCCCTTTTACCAATACAGCGTAACGGTTTATGCTTGCCTGAGCCTGAAGCCTCTTCTGTTAGGGATTGGCAGCCCAGAGGGACCAGCGGCCCAAGCCCTAACAAACCAGGCTCTCTAAACCGCAAAACCTTGTCGGGATTGTGTTAATTATTATGCGAAAAATCGTTTTGCCGTTAACTGCCTTGGCGGTTTCCATCACCCTGAGCGCGTGCAGCAGCCTACAACGCCAGGACATCTCAACGCCCGGAACGATTTCTCCGGCGGAGACCCTGCTTCCGGTTTCAGAGGAGGATTTGCAGGCTCTCTCTACCCCCTCCGAACCAGCCATACCCGGAGAGTTTACCAGAGATTCCCTCTATACCCTTTTATCGGCTGAAATCGCCGGCCAGCGCAACCAATTCGACCTGGCCCTGCAAAACTATGTCAGCGAAGCCAAGCGCAGCCGGGACCTGGGCGTGGTAATCCGCGCCTTGCGGATCAGCCAGTTCCTGAAAAAGGAACAAGAGCTGCTGGAGATGGCCGAGCTTTGGAGCGAACTGGATCCCAGCGCATCAGAGCCTCACCACCTTGCCTCCATCGCCCTCATTCGTAATCGGGATTACGAAGGCGCCGTGGCACATATGGAGCAGCTGCTCAACCTGGAAGGCAGCACCAACTTTGACAATCTAGCCCTGCATGCCAAGAACCTGTCTGAAGAAGACCGGGAGCAACTCCTGACCCTCTATGGCGACTTGCGCGCCCGCTACCCGGACAACCTGGAAATCACTTTCGGGCACGCCATTCTGCAAGAACTCAATGAGCGCCATGCCGAGGCCCTGGCCACGCTCGACCAGCTACTCAAGGAAGATCCCGAGCACCAACCGGCACTTTTAATGCGAGCCCGCCTGGTCCATCAGGTAGAGGGATTGGACGCTGCGCTTGCCTACTTGAAGAAAGTCAGCCGCCAACACCCGGACAATCACCAGCTGGGAACCACCTATGCCCGACTGCTGATCGACAAACAGGAACTGGACCTGGCCCAGGAAGAGTTTCGCTCCCTGATGGAACGTTTCCCGGATACGCCGGGCCTGAAACTATCCTATGCCCTGGTGGCCCTCGAAAACAAACAAACCGACCTGGCCCGCCAGCAGCTCCAGGAACTCCTGAAGGAACGCCAGCACACAGACGAGGCCCACTTCTACCTTGCCCGCCTGGCTGACCAGGAACAGAAGACTGACGAAGCCCTGAAGCATTACCAGCAAATCCGCAGTGGCACCCACTTTTTCACAGCACTGGGGCGCTCCGCCTATCTATTGGCGACCAATGACCGACTGTCCGAGGCGCTCAACCTGTTTGAGCGAGCCCAGGACAGATTCCCGGATCAGGCCCCGCAGATCCAGCTACTCCAAATCAACCTGCTGATGGAGCTCGAAGAGTACGAAGCCGCCCTGAATGCGGCCAACGACGCCTTGGTGAAGCAACCCGACGACTCCCAACTGCTCTACATCCGCGCCTCGATCTACGACAAGCTGAACGATATTGCCAGCATGGAGCAGGATCTGCGCAAGATCCTGGACAAAGAGCCGGACAATGCTATCGCCCTCAATGCCCTGGGCTACATTCTGGCGGACCGCACCAACCGCTATCAGGAAGCCTATACCCTTATTGAAAAGGCGCTGGCCCTCAAGCCGGACAACCCCGCCATTATGGACAGCATGGGCTGGGTGGAATACCGGCTCGGCAATCTGGACAAGGCCCTCGACTGGCTGCGCCTGGCCTATGAACGCTTTGCCGACCCCGAAATCGCTTCTCACTTGGGTGAAGTGCTGTGGGTTTCCGGTCAGCGGGACGAAGCCATGAGCATTTGGCTGAAAAGCCTGTCGGAGAACCCAGACAACCCCTTGATCACAGGAACCATGAGCCGGCTAGGAGCACAAACGAGCAATGCAAGCGAATAACTGCCAAACCACCCGGACTTGGCCCTTTCCCGTTGAACGCAGCCTGCAGGGGCTGGGAGCCCTTGCCCTGCTCTGCTTGCTCCTGCTCGCCGGCTGTGCCGCGCCACCAGTCCAAACCCAGGCGGAAGCCCCGCCCGAATGGACCCAGCAACAACTGGCCCTGCGGGAAGTCACCCATTGGCAAGTGTCCGGCAAGCTCGGCGTGCGCCAAGACAACCGAAGCGACAGCGCGGTGATCAACCAATGGGTACAACAAGACTTGCGTTTCGATATCAACCTGTCCTCCCCAGTCTTCGGCCTTGGCGCCACCGCCATCCAAGGCACCCCCGAAGGCATCTGGTTCACCCGCTCAGGCGAGCAGCCGGTGTATTCGGAAGACCCGGAAGGCCTGATCCGGCAACAGGTGGGCTGGAGCCTGCCCATTCGCCACCTCCTGTATTGGGTCAAAGGCATCCCTGCCCCGGGGCCTTTCCAGGACATGCTGTTCGACCAGAATGGCAATCTCTATCAACTGCAGCAGGCGGGCTGGGACATTGTCTACGAAAGCTATCACCCTACCATTCCCTATGCCCTGCCACGTAAAATCGTCCTGCGCCGCGACAAGGTCCGGCTAACTTTTATCATTTCCAACTGGGATCTGAAGAATCCACTTTAATGATGTCCGAGCCTCTTACCTTACCGGCCCCGGCCAAACTGAACCTGTTCCTCCATATCACCGGCCAACGGGCCGACGGTTACCACGAGCTCCAAACCCTGTTCCAGCTGCTGGATTATGGCGACGAGCTCAGCTTCCTGGCGCGTCCGGGCCCAGAGATTGAGTTAACCCCTCAGTTTTCGGGCATTCCGCCTGAGTCCAACCTGGTTGTGCGCGCCGCCCGTTTGCTTCAACAAGAAACCGGCTGCCGCCAGGGGGCCAGCATTCTCCTGGATAAGCGCCTGCCCATGGGGGGCGGCATTGGTGGTGGCAGCTCCGACGCCGCCACCACCTTGCTGGCACTGAACCATCTCTGGCGCCTGAACCTGAGTCTGGACGAACTGGCAGCCATCGGCGTGCGCCTGGGAGCCGACGTGCCCGTTTTTGTGCGCGGCCGGACTGCCTGGGCCGAAGGTATAGGCGAGCGTTTGACTCCGATAGAATTATCTTCATACTGGTATTTGGTCGTCGCACCGGACTGCCAAATCAGTACAAAAGAAATATTTTCAAATAAAGGGTTGACAAGAGACACGCCAAGAATCAGAATAGCGCCCGCTCTTGAGGGACAACTGAAGCAACTACGAAACGACTGCCAGCCAATCGTTTCAGAGCACTACCCGAAAGTGAAGGAAGCACTTGGTTGGCTCAGCCAATATGGCAATGCACGATTAACTGGAACAGGGGCCTGCATTTTTGCAAGCTTCACCACTGAAGAAGAATGCCGATATGTCTTCTCCCTGTTACCGGCAAACTTTAAAGGGTTTGTCGCAAGAGGAGTCAACCGATCACCGGCCCATGAGCTCCTACAACGGCAAACTCAAACAGAGCTGCAATAGCCCTGTACACGTCACTGGGGTGTCGCCAAGCGGTAAGGCAGCGGGTTTTGATCCCGCCATTCGGAGGTTCGAATCCTTCCACCCCAGCCACTTTCTTACCCGTTCTCCAAGCCAACATGCATAAGCTCCAGCAGGTAGTGACCGTGTCGAAGTTGATGGTATTTACCGGGAATGCAAATCCCGAGCTGGCCCGAAAAGTTGCGGATATCCTTCATATCCCTCTAGGCGATGCGACCGTCGGAAAATTCAGCGACGGGGAAATTTCCGTCGAAATCAATGAAAATGTACGTGGCCGCGATGTCTTCATCATGCAGCCGACGTGCGCCCCCACAAACGATAACCTGATGGAACTGCTCGTGATGGCCGACGCCCTGCGCCGCGCCTCCGCCAGCCGGATTACCGCTGTGGTTCCCTATTTTGGCTATGCCCGCCAAGACCGTCGGCCACGCTCCTCCCGGGTTCCCATCAGTGCCAAGGTCGTCGCCGACATGATGACCGGCGTAGGCATTAACCGCCTCCTCACCGTTGACCTCCACGCCGACCAAATTCAGGGTTTCTTCCACATTCCAGTCGATAACGCCTATGCAACTCCAGTCATGCTGGACGATATTGAGCGTCTGCGCCTGGAAAACTTTATCGTGGTCTCCCCGGACGTTGGTGGCGTTGTTCGCGCACGGGCTGTAGCCAAGCGCCTCGACGATGCGGACCTGGCCATCATCGACAAGCGTCGCCCCCGCGCCAACGAAGCGCAAATCATGCATATCATCGGTGATGTCAGCGGCAAAACCTGCATTCTGGTCGACGACATTGTCGATACCGCCGGCACTTTGTGCAAAGCCGGCCAGGCGCTTAAGGACCAGGGTGCCGAACGTGTGATCGCCTATATCACGCACCCCGTACTGTCTGGCCCTGCGGTGGAAAACATCACCAACTCCGTCTTGGACGAAGTTGTGGTTATGGACACCATTCCCCTGCAGGAAAATGCCATTAAATGTGCTAAAATCCGGCAACTTTCATTGGCGGGCTTGCTGGCTGAGTCGATCCGTCGCGTCTGCAATGAAGAGTCCATCAGCGCGATGTTCCGCTAAGGGATCGCTCTGAGCTAAGCATAGAAGTATTTGCAAAAGCCCTGGCTTTTGCACCCGCGCCGCCCTTAAGGCGGCGTTTCGTAAGCGGCAACAGCCTGGTCGCGGGTTGTTGTCGTTTTTTGCCTTCTATTTGAGGAAAACAACATGTCAAACGAAATCGTAATTGTTGCTGAAAAGCGCAGCGTACAGGGGAAAGGTGCGAGCCGCCGCCTACGCCGCGAAGAAAGCAAAGTGCCCGCCATTGTGTACGGTGGCAACAAAGAGCCCCAACTGCTGAGCATCATTGCCAAGGACCTGAAAAAGGCCCTGGAAAACGAAGCTCTGTACTCCTCCATTCTGACCCTGAAGATCGATGGTGAAACTGAGTCCGTCATCCTGAAAGACCTGCAACGCCACCCGTTCCGCATCGACATCCTCCATGCGGACTTCATGCGCGTTTCTCAGGACCAGCCGATTAACGTCCACGTTCCCCTGCACTTCGTTAACGAAGACAACTGTAAAGGCGTTAAGCTGGGCGGCGGCATGATCGAGCGCCACATGACTGAAGTTGAAGTCACCTGTCTGCCCCGTGACCTGCCCGAGTTCATCGAAGTTGACGTTGCCGATCTGGAGCTGGGCCAGCTAATTCACCTGTCCAACCTGCAAGTACCTGCCGGTGTGACCCTGGTTGCCCTGCAGCAAGGCGGTGACCACGACCTGCCGGTTGTAGGTGTCAGCAAGACCCGTGGCAGCGGCAGCTCTGAAGAAGCTGAAAGCACCGAAGAAGGCGAAGAAAGCGCCGAGTAATCCTGACGGAGCAGCGTTGTGGCGGAACCCATCCAATTACTGGTCGGCCTGGGCAACCCGGGCAAAGAGTATGAAGATACCCGTCACAATGCCGGTGCCATACTGGTTGAGATGCTGGCGCGAAGCGCCGGCATCCAACTTCGCCCCGAGCGCAAGTTTCACGGCCTTTACGGCAAAATCGCCATCGGCCGGCACGACCTGCACCTTTTGATTCCCACAACCTTCATGAACCGCAGCGGATCAGCTGTGGGCGCCCTCGCTCAATTCTATAAAATCGCCCCCCACCAGATTTTGGTTGCCCATGACGAGCTGGACATCCCCCCGGGAACCGCACGCATCAAGAAAGGCGGCGGACATGGCGGGCACAATGGCCTGCGGGATATCATTGCCCATCTGGGAAGCAGTGATTTCCACCGGTTGCGACTGGGCATTGGCCATCCCGGCGACAAGTCCCAAGTGGTCAACTACGTCCTGGGACGGTTCGGAATCAGTGAGCGCAAGGCCTTCGACCGCCTGATGGAAGAGTGTAACCGGGTTCTGCCTCTCCTTATGGATGGTGACCTCGCCCGGGCCATGAACGAGCTACACCCCTTCAAGGCTTAACCCCAGAACTCCTGAAGCAATCCAAGATCCAACCTCCATGACATGTCACCTGGACAGAGGGCTTTGTGCCGAGCTGGCCAATTGATAGAAGCCCCGCGCTTAGCCCGCTATAATACGGCGCTTTCCAGCAGACTTTGCTCTACATGATCTTTTCTTAATAGGTAATCACCATGGGATTCAACTGCGGTATCGTCGGCCTGCCCAACGTGGGCAAATCGACCCTCTTCAATGCCCTCACCAAGGCTGGTATTGATGCTGAAAACTTTCCGTTTTGCACCATCGAACCCAATACCGGCGTGGTTCCCATGCCCGACCCCCGCCTCAACAAACTGGCTGAAATCGTCAAGCCACAGCGGGTCTTACCTACCACCATGGAGTTCGTGGATATTGCAGGCCTTGTTGCCGGCGCCTCCAAAGGTGAAGGCCTGGGCAACCAATTCCTGGCCAACATCCGCCAGACAGACGCCATTGCCCACGTCGTACGCTGCTTCCAGGACGACAATGTGATCCACGTAGCCAACCAGGTGAATCCAGCGGCCGATATTGAAGTGATCAACACGGAACTGGCCCTGGCCGACCTGGATACCGTGGAAAAGGCCCTTAAACGGATCGAGCGCGCCGCCAAGGGCAACGACAAGCTGGCCAAGCAGCAATTAGCGGTGATCCAGAAGCTGATCCCCCACCTAAACGAAGCCAAGCCGGTACGCTCCTTGAATCTGGATAGCGACGAGCTGGCTGTCATCAAGGAACTGTGCCTGCTGACCATCAAGCCCACCATGTATATCGCCAACGTGGCGGAAGATGGCTTCGAGAACAACCCGCTGCTGGACCAGGTGCGGGAAATTGCCGCAGCCGAAGGCGCGGAAGTGGTTCCCATCTGCAACAAACTGGAAGCCGAGATTGCCGAGCTGGATGAAGACGAAAAAGCCGAGTTCCTCGCCGAACTGGGCATGGAAGAGCCCGGACTGGATCGGGTCATCCGCGCCGGCTACAAGCTGCTGGGCCTGCAAACCTACTTTACCGCCGGCGTGAAAGAAGTACGGGCCTGGACTGTCAAAGTAGGTGCAACCGCTCCCCAGGCCGCCGGCGTAATCCACACCGACTTTGAGCGGGGCTTTATCCGGGCAGAAGTAATCAGCTACGACGACTTCATCACCTATAAGGGCGAACAGGGCGCGAAAGACGCCGGCAAATGGCGCCTGGAAGGCAAAGAGTACGTGGTCCAGGACGGCGACGTTATCCATTTCCGGTTTAACGTGTAATTGGGCGCCACTTATGGGCCTTTTAGCTGTTGACAGGCCCATAGGATATCTGGATAATGCGCTCCCACATCGGCAACGTAGCTCAGACGGTTAGAGCACAGCACTCATAATGCTGGGGTCGGTGGTTCGATTCCACCCGTTGCTACCAATATTCGAAAGCCCAGGTAAAAACCTGGGCTTTTTTGTTATGGCTACGATTATTCTTCCCTGCCCTCGCCATCCGCCTAGATAGCCACAGCAATCGCCAATCTGGCTTTAGCCTTTCTCCTGCTTTAATTCCGCCATGGCACTGCGAATCCACTGCTCCGCCTTCTCGTGCAGCTCATCCCGGCTTAGCCCCTCACAAGCAATCGGCGGCCCGATCCGCACCCGGATCACTCCCGGATATTTGGTGACGGAACCCGCCGGCCAGCACTGGCCTGCATTGTGGGCAACCGGCAGAATGGGCACCTCGGCCTGATGCGCCAGTAAGGCACCGCCTTTATTGAACTTGCCCTTCTTGCCTGGCCGCACCCGGGTCCCTTCCGGAAAAATCAGCACCCAGCTCCCGTTCTGGAGCCGCACCTTGCCCTGCTGCACCAGCTGCTTCAGGGCATGGGTCGGCCGCTGGCGATCGATGGCAATGGGGTGAAGCCGTCGCAAAGCCCAACCAAACACTGGAATAGACAGCAGCTCCTTCTTGAGAACCGTACTTTGCGGCACGAACAAGGTAGCCAGGTAGTAGGTTTCCCAGGCGCTTTCATGATTGCTCACCACCACACAGGGTTGCGCAGGAATATGCTCGGCGCCTTCCAGCTGATAGCGGATACCGCAGGCCACCCGGCTCCACCAGAGCACGAAATAGTTGAACCGGGTCAGAAACCAGTAGCGGCGCCGCAATGTCAGCCAGGGAGCGACCAGACAGCCAATGCTTCCGAAAATCAGGACGGCACTGGCATAACCGGCATAAAAGATAAGAGAGCGAAGGAAATAGACTGCGTACATGCAAAAGAACTGCTCAAAGGCGGGAAAATTAACCAAGCAGAATAGCAGGCTGTGGCGGTTTTGAACATTCCATCCCAGTGGTAGGGGAATCCTACAGTTTTCGCTCCCGCCCTTTGTCGACTAGAATAGGCCCATTACGCTGGCATCCCGCCGGCTTCACCAATACATTGAAAGAGCTCAGCCTATGCGACGCATCGTAGTCACGGGCATGGGGATCGTCTCCTGCCTGGGCAACTCCAAACAAGAGGTTCTGCAAAGCCTGAAGACCGGACGCTCCGGTATCCGCTTTAATGAAAGCTACCGCGACCTGGGTTTTCGCAGCCAAATTTCCGGTTCCATCGACCTGGACACCGAAGAACTTATTGACCGCAAGCAACGGCGCTTCATGGGTGATTCCGCGGCGTTTGCCTATATCGCCATGAAGCAGGCCATTGAAGATGCTGGACTCGACGAGGCCCAGATCTCCGATCCGCGAATCGGCATTATCGCCGGCTCCGGCGGCGCCTCTTCCCAATACCAGATCGAGTCTGCTGACATCCTGCGCAGTAAAGGCGTCAAGCGGATCGGGCCGTACATGGTGCCGCGCATCATGGGCAGCACGGTTTCCGCCTGCCTGGCGACCGCCTTCAAGATCAAGGGGGTGAACTACTCCATTTCATCCGCCTGCGCGACCAGCGCTCACTGTATCGGCAACGCCATGGAACAAATCCGCTCCGGTCGCCAGGACATTATCTTCGCCGGTGGCGGGGAGGAAGAGCACTGGTCCCTGACCATGTTGTTCGACGCCATGGGCGCGCTGTCCACCAAATACAATGACACCCCGACCGAAGCATCCCGTCCCTATGACGAGACCCGCGACGGCTTCGTCATTGCCGGTGGTGCCGGCATTCTTGTACTGGAAGAGCTGGAGCACGCCCTCAAGCGCGGCGCCCCCATCTACGCCGAAATCGTCGGCTATGGTGCCAGCTCCGACGGCTACGACATGGTCGCCCCCTCCGGGGAAGGCGCAGTACGCTGCATGCAAGAGGCGCTGTCCACGGTGCAAGGTCCCATCGACTACATTAATGCCCACGGCACCAGTACCCCGGTCGGGGATGTAGCCGAACTCAAGGCCATCAAGGATACTTTCGGAGACCAGGTGCCCCCCATTTCATCCACCAAGTCCCTGTCAGGGCACTCCTTGGGGGCTGCCGGCGTACATGAGGCCATCTACAGCTTGCTGATGATGGAGCACGGCTTTATCGCCGGTACCGCCAATGCCCGCACCCTCAGCCCCGAAGCAGCCGAACTGCCGATTGTGACGGAGACCTGTGTACCGGCCCAACTGAACCGGGTTCTGTCCAACAGCTTTGGGTTCGGCGGCACCAATGCTTCCCTGGTATTTGAGAAGCTGTCCAAATAACCTCCTGTAGCCCGGCGCACCAGTAGGTGCGCCGGCTTCTCTTCTCCTCCTCTGGCGCTTACACCACCTTGCGGGAATTGACCGCCCTCGTGCTACCGGCACCTTTGTCCGTCTAAATCGTTTCCTCTTTGATGCAAGTCAATGGTGTGGTGGACGGCTCCGCTAGACTACCCCTAGCCGTTGATGCTCAAAAATCACACGATTCGCAGGCCTTTTTGGAGGCACTCCCATCCCACAAGACATCTTGACGGAGCGCTTCCTACTACAGGAACGCGAGCAGAGGTAACGAGCATGAGCGCGCAATTCACAGACTTTTTAGCGCTAGGTTCAACCAGGGCTACCACCTGGTCCGGGTCGTCGTTGGCGCGATACTGGCACGCGATATCCATGCAATCCTATTTGGCTGCACAATACTGGTTAGAAGGCGTCGGTGCAGGACGAGGGAAACACACATCTTCAGCAGTTAGCTTTAGCCTGGACCGGGACTTTACCGGACAAGGCTTTCGTAATGCGATTCTGAACAGTAACCATAGCCACTCCGACTATGCCATTGCCCTGAACATGCCATTGCAGCGGGCCGTCCCCACCGGCGGCCTGCAGTTATCTCAAGGTCACCGGCAAGAGGTATTGCGAACCTATCTGGATCATCTGGTCAGTGAAATCCGGCTACTGGGCAGCTTGATCAGCAAAAGCCGCCACCTCCAATATCTCTATTGGCCGGCGGAAATGACCCGCTTGCTGCAACCGGCAGAAATGACGGAGGTTCTTTATTACCTCAACCGGAACTTTTCCCTGCGCCGGGATCAAAGTGCCCGCTTCGTGTTCGAGCTTCCCGAACTCCCCCAAGACGACGGAATCCTTGCCTTGGCACGCGGACTGGGGTTTACGAATATTTTCCTGAGCAACTTCAACGAATTGACCCAATACCCGCAAAAAGACCTGAAGAACTTTGTTTCTCTGTTACGAAGCTATGGCTATACTGCGATCAGCACCAGCCTCGACTACCGGCCTCTAAAAAAGCGCAACGAAGTAGAAAAGATGGCGCGCCGGGCTGCGGACCTGAAGCTTAGCACTATCTACCTGACACCCCACCCGGCCTATGCCGCAACAGCCCCTGCGGTCCCAGCCCGTAGCAAGGAGCTGGACCTGGCTTCGGCCCTGGAACGCCTGGAGCCAGTGCTCTTTAAAAAGGGTTATGAGCGCCTTGGGAACCACTTTGTTGCCCATGCCTCTGCCCAGCCTGCAATCCCAGGCCATGTCTTTGGCATAGGACTCGGCGCGGTCAGCATTATCGACAATATGTTTGGCGTGAATGTTGACCAGCTTGACCAGTACTACAGCCTGATCGATCAGCAACAACTGGCTTTTGGCAGCGGCGGTTATCTACAACCCGTCAAAAGCTAAGTAAGGAAAGACTCATTAGGTCAATAGGGATATTTCCCTTACGAAAAACATGGGTTTTAGTTGCTTTATGTCAATCTTTGGTTATCCTTTAGGGGGTATGTAGCGAGGTCCCCCATAGCATGAACAAGGTTACTCCCTGTATCAACCCTCCCTCCCCGCTCAATCGGGGCTGCAACGAGTGCAGCCTGAGCAAGCTCTGCTTGCCCATTGCGGTGAACCAGGAAGAAATCGACCGTCTTGAGGACATCATCAAGCAGGGCCGCATACTGAATCGCGGAGAGTACATCTTCAAACAGGGAACGCCTTTTGCCTCCTGTTTCGCTGTACGTAGCGGAGCAATCAAAACCTACTCCCTCAGCGAAGAAGGCGAAGAGCAAGTCAACGGCTTCTACCTGCCGGGTGAAATCATCGGCCTCGACAGCATCAATACCAATAGCTACTCCTGCTCCGCCAAGGCCCTGGAACGTACCAGCGTCTGCGAAATCCCCCTGGACAAACTGGAATCCCTGGCCACCCAGATTCCAACCCTCCAGCATCACTTCTTTCAGCTGATGAGCCGGGAGATCCAGGAGAGCCGCCAGCTGTCCATGCTGCTTAGTAAAAATACCGCGGAAGAAAGGATTGCCTCTTTGCTGCTCAACCTTTCCAGCCGCTTCAAGCGCCGTAAGCTTTCCAGCACCGAGTTCCGCCTGCCCATGCCCCGTAACGACATCGGCAACTACCTCGGACTTGCGGTGGAAACAGTCAGCCGGGTCTTTACCCGCTTCCAAAACAAAGGCTATATCACCGTACAAGGCCGGGAAGTGACCATCAACGACCTGGAAGCCCTCCAGCAGGTGCTGCGTCCCGACACGCCTTGCATCAACCCTACCTCGGCAAACTCCTAAACCACCACTTTCCCTGCGAGCCCTGATCACCAGGGCTCCATGCCGCAGCAAAGTTACCTCAGGAAGAAATAGACATCTGCGAAGGCGGTGTGCCGCCCCAACTGGTGAGCTGCGGCTTGACGGACTGCTCGATGATATCCGGCAGATAGTGGCGCCAGGGCCGCTGTTTGATACCAAAGGTATTGCGGATACGGATACAGGCCAGGGAGGCATTCAGCGGCTCAGGAACCTGGGCCACTTGTTCAGGGGAAGCACAAAGCACCAGCTCCGTCACTTCCCGTGCATCCATGAACAGCTCCGCCGCACTGCGGGCAAATGCCAACCGGGAGACCACCTCGGCGCTGGCGTAATGATAGGTTCCCCACACCTGCGCATCACACAGGACCTGCTGGATAATGGCCACCACCACACGGGCCACGTCATCCCCCGCCGTGGGGTTGCCCCGGTGCTCGTCGCTAAAGTAGGCAATCGTGCCGTTCTTCTTGGCTTGGATCAGTTGGCCAAGCACGCTATCCGCACCATGTTCGATCAGCCAGCCCAGACGCAACACCAGCGAATGGGGCAAGCAGTTACACAGGTGCCGCTCTGCGTGCCATTTGGACAAGCCATAGTTATTAATGGGATTGGGCTGGTTGGAGGCCTTGTAGGGGTTCATCTTGTGGCCATCGAACACCTGGCAGCTCGACATCTGGATCATCGGCACCTGGTGCTCACCGGCATACTCCGCGAGCCGGCGCACGACTTCCTCGTTGTGGAACTTGCACAGCGGCAGGTCTTCTTCACAAAGGGCGATATCCGCCAACTCATGGGCATTGATAATGAGACCAGGGGCAATGTCCGCCACCTGAGCCATGGCATCCGCCTGGAGGGGCCATTCACTGTCCAGGCCCACGCAATCAGCCCCTTTAGCCTTTAGCGCCGCCAGAATATTCCGACCTGGTATCGTGTCTGAACCGGTGACCAACAGCCTCACAGGATTTATCCTCTTGCCAAACGTCTCATTTCACCTCAGCATCAAGCCTTCGCGCAGCCTGCCCTTGCCACCGAGCTCTATCCGTTATCGTAACAGCGAGGAACCCGTCGGGTCACGCCCGTCAACAATTCATAGGAAATGGTGCCGGCCTTGGTGGCAACCTCATCCACGCTGATCTCCTGCCCCCACAGCTCCACAGGGTCGCCCACCTGGGCAGACGGCATCTCGGAAAGATCGACGGTAATCATATCCATGGACACCCGCCCAATCAAAGGCACCCGTTGGCCATTGACCGACACCGGCGTTCCCTGGGGTGCATGGCGCGGATAACCATCGGCATAGCCCACGGCAACCACCCCCATCCGGGCATCGGCCTTGGCCTCCCAAAGCGCGCCGTAGCCAACCAGGTCCCCGGCCTTCAGATCGCGCACGGCAATCAGGGCGGACTTCAAGGCCATGACCGGTTTCAGCCCGATATCGGCGGCTGTGCGATGGGGAAAGGGAGAGCAGCCATACAACATAATGCCGGGACGGGCCCAGTCCAACCGGGCTTCAGGAATAGCCACCAGCGCCGCAGAGTTTGCCGCTGCAAACTGCAGCCCGGCACCGGGGCCTTCACGAAATGTCAGCAAGCGTTCCAGCTGGCTGCGGGCCGATGCCAGGTTTTCACTGTCGGCACATGCGAAATGGGTCATCGCCCCCATCACCCGAACCTGGGGCATGGCCTGCAAGCGCTCCAGAACCTGGGCAGCTTCCCCGGGGGCAAAGCCCAAACGGTTCATGCCCGTATTCAGTTTGAGCCAAACCGTCAGGGGGCAAGGCAGCGCCGCCCGGGCCAATTGCTCGACCTGGGAGGTCTCATGGAGCATTACCTCAAATCCCTGCAAGGCGCAGGCTTCCAGCTCTCCGCTGCCGAAAAAGCCCTCCAGCAGCAAAACCGGCTTATCGACACCGGCCTCACGGATTGCCAGGGCTTCCTCGAAAAAGGCGACCGCAAACTTGGGGGCAGCCTCCAGGGCCTGCACTACCTGTGCAATCCCGTGCCCATAACCGTCCGCCTTGACCACCCCGTAACACTGGGTATTCCCGGCAATGTCTGCCAACAGGGCAAAATTATGACGGAGGGCTGCCAGGTCAATGCAAGCCCGGACCGGACGTGTCACTCATAAGCTCCTTCGTAGCTGCCATGAGCCAGATCTTCGAATTTCGTGTATTTGCCCAAAAACGCCAACTGAACCGTGCCAATGGGGCCGTTCCGCTGCTTCCCGATGATGATTTCCGCAATCCCTTTTTGCGGGCTATCTTCGTTATAGACCTCATCCCGGTAGATAAACATGATGACGTCCGCGTCCTGCTCGATCGCTCCGGATTCCCGCAGGTCCGAGTTCACGGGGCGCTTGTTGGGCCGCTGCTCCAAGCTACGGTTCAGCTGGGACAGGGCAATCACCGGGCAGTTCATCTCTTTCGCCAGAGCTTTTAGGGAGCGGGAAATCTCGGAAATCTCCGCCGTTCGCCCTTCAGTCATACCCGGCACCCGCATCAACTGCAGGTAGTCCACCATGATCATGCCCAGCTCCCCCTTGTTTTCCCGTGCCACCCGGCGCGCCCGGGAGCGCACTTCGGTCGGGCTGAGACCAGGGGTGTCGTCGATATAGAGAGGCTTGTCCTTCAGCATATTGACTGCCGAGGTCAAACGGGGCCAGTCGTCGTCTTCAAGCTTACCGCTCCGGACCTTGGTCTGGTCGATCCGGCCCAGCGACGACAGCATCCGCATCACAATGGAATCTGCCGGCATCTCCATACTGAACACCAATACCGGCTTGCCGGTCTTCAGCAGGGCGTTCTCCACCAGGTTCATGGCAAAGGTGGTTTTACCCATGGAGGGACGGGCCGCCACAATGATGAGGTCCGAGGGCTGCATACCTGACGTGCGCTCATCCAGGTCCCGAAAGCCCGTGGTAACCCCGGTGATAGCATCATCGGAGTTGAACAGGGTATCGATGCGCTCCAGGGTCTTGGTCAGGACCGGGTTGATGGATTGGGGCCCGCCTTGGTTGGGACGGTCCTCGGCAATCTGGAAAACTTTACGCTCCGCTTCATCGAGCAGCTCGACACTGGTTCGACCTTGCGGGTTGAAGGCGCTGTCGGCAATCTCCTGGGAAACCTGGATCAGGCGGCGCAGCATGGCCCGCTCTTTGATGATTGCCGCATAGGCCCGAATGTTGGAGGCACTGGGGATGTTGCGCACCAACTCGGAGAGATAGCCTACCCCTCCGGCACTCTCCAGCTCATCCGTCCCTTTCAGCACCTCCGCAACCGTTACCATATCGAACGGCTGGCTCTCGGAGGCCAAACGGGCAATAGCCTTAAAAATCAGGCGATGATCGTGACGATAAAAATCCCCTTCGCCAATTTCATCAGCAATTCGGTCCCAACTGCTGTTATCGACCATCAGGCCACCCAGCACGGACTGCTCGGCCTCCAAGGAGTGGGGCGGAACCTTGATACCTGCTGTTGCGTCAGAGCTTGGCGCGGGCTGAACTACCATTCCGGTCATATGCGTCTTATCGAGGATTGATTCAAGAAGTGAAAAACAGAAGGGCTTAAAGCCAAGAGCTCATTCTATAAAAAAATTAAGCCCGAGAATACGAAAGTATCCCCGGGCTTCAAAAGACTAGTACGTCGCGAGGCGACGCACAAGTCAGAACAGCTTACTCAGCGACAACAACAACCTTAACGGTTGTCACAACTTCACTGTGCAGCTGCAGATCCAGTTCGTATTCGCCCACGTTACGGATTGGGCCTTCAGGCATCTTCACTTCAGCTTTGGAGACTTCCTCGCCAGAAGCAGAGATCAGATCGGCAATGTCACGGGTTCCGATAGAACCGAACAGCTTGCCTTCGTCTCCGGCCTTAGCCACGATCTGGAACTCTTTGCCACTCAACCGCTCAGCACGCGCCTGGGCTTCAGCCAGCTTCTCAGCAGCTGCCTTCTCCAGTTCAGCACGACGCTGTTCGAACTGCTCCAGATTCTCCTTGGTGGCAGGCACAGCCTTGCCGTAAGGAATCAGAAAGTTACGGCCAAAGCCGCCTTTTACAGTCACCTTGTCACCCAGGTTGCCCAGGCGACGTACATTTTCGAGCAGGATAACTTCCATCTCGCTTACCTCATCAAAACCTGTCTAAATCCAGCCATCCACCAGCGTCATTGCTTACTGATCCGGCCTCTGAAGTTGAGCCAACTGTCAACGACCGCTACCACCATCAGCAAAAATACGGTGCTGGGACCCATGAATATCGCTACCGCATAAAAGGCGAACAGCCATTGAACGCCCATGCCCCGTTTAGCCACTATACCGTGTACCAGTGCAAACCCGGCGATCATCAGAGGCACCAGGACAATCGGCGCAATACCGAGTGCTCCCATGTGCACCATTGGCCCAACCAGCAGTACGAGCAAGGCTGCAACCGCATAAAGCGGCGGCATCCGCAGTTCGTGGAACTCCTGGCGAAAGCCCCCTGGATTAAACAGCACCGACTGCCACCAACGGGCCAGCATCAAGCTGAGAATCGTCAGCAACAAGTGCGATGCGGCAAAAGCACCGGCCACTAAAGAGCCAAGTACTGCATCCAGCCGATCACCTAACTGTTCGACCATGTCGGGCGAGATGCTTCGATAGGCATCCGCAAAGGCTTGGGTCAATTGCTCCTGTACTTCCGGCACTAAGACCGGGAGCAGGAAACTGACGACCGTTGCCACCGCTACACCGCCAAACAGCGTATAGACCCAAGAGACCGTGGAACGCAGCACTGCTGCCATCGACCAGGCCATGACCAATACAATCATCACCTGTGGGTCCTGCCGGACCATCCACCATCCCAGGGCGGGCAAGGCTGCCCATAACAGCAGCCCCGCACCGGTCTGTGCTCCCTTGCGAAGTGTCACAAGGGCCACAGTCGCCGCGCTCAACCAAAACAACAGCGGAATCGCTGCGGCGATTACAGCCACCATCGTGGCCTGCGTACGCCCACGCAAAATAAATTCGGCTAACGTACGCATAAAACTAAAGGCAATTAGATCTTGTGGCTATCCGAATAGGGCAGCAACGCGATGTAGCGCGCGCGCTTGATTGCGGTCGCCAGCTGACGCTGATAACGCGCCTTCGTCCCTGTGATACGGCTTGGAACGATTTTACCGGTTTCGGTAATGTAGCCTTTCAGAGTCTCGATATCTTTGTAATCGATCTCTTTTACACCTTCTGCACTGAAGCGGCAGAACTTACGACGGCGAAAGAAACGTGCCATGACTTAATCCTCTTCTCTAATCTGAACCTGACAATGGGCCTTAGCTGCGATCGGACTCATCGGAGTCGTTGCTGTCGGCTTCAGCCTCGGCTTCGCCTGCGCGGTCGTCTTCAGAGTTAGAGCGACGATCTTCGCGATCTCCGCGACCTTCACGGTCACCACGTCCTTCACTGGCCTTCATCATCGGAGACGGTTCGGTCACAGCCTCGTCGCGACGGATAATCAGGTCACGGATGATGGCATCGTTGAAACGGAAGTTATGAGCCAGCTCATCCAGGACTTCCTGGGAGCACTCGATGTTCATCAGCACATAGTGCGCTTTATGCACCTTGTTGATCGGGTAAGCCAGATGACGGCGGCCCCAGTCTTCCAGACGGTGTACGGTACCGCCATTGGAGGTTACCTGGCTGGTATAACGCTCAACCATGCCGGCAACTTGTTCACTTTGGTCCGGGTGGACCATGATCACGATCTCGTAGTGACGCATTGTCTCTCCTTACGGTTTAGACAGCCTCCCCCGCCCATCGGGAGAAGCAAGGAGTCGTTCCGGTTTTTCCGGAACCGCGCATTTTAGTGAGCTTTCCCATGGCACGCAAGCGAAACCACTCCCGGGCCTGCTCTTTCCGCGCAAACACTAGCTCCGCAGCTAACGCCAGGTGCCCTGGCTAGCACTAGCTGGAAGCAGCTGCCCCACGGCGCTGGCGAACCGCTTCAAACAGGCAAACGCCGGTTGCCACCGACACATTCAAACTGCTCACCTCCCCATGCATGGGAATCTGGGCCAGCAGGTCACAGTGCTCCCGGGTCAGGCGACGCATCCCCTTCTCTTCCGCCCCCATCACCAGTGCCAGGGGCCCTTTCAGATCCACATCGTAAATTGTGGTCTCCACATCCCCCGTCGTGCCTACCAGCCAGATGCCCCGCTCCTGCAACTCCCGCAAGACACGAGCCAGGTTCGTCACTCGCACCACGGGCACCGCATCCGCTGCACCGCAAGCCACTTTACGGGCCGTGGCGTTCAGAGGCGCAGACTTATCCTTGGGCACAATCACCAGATGCACACCGGCCGCATCCGCCGTACGCAAACAGGCACCTAGGTTATGGGGATCGGTCACGCCGTCCAACACCAACAGAAAGGGTGCCCCCTCGATGGCGTCCAACAAGTCAACCAGATCTCCCTCGCCTTTTTCCGGTGTCAGCTCGCAACAGGCCACCACCCCTTGGTGCACCCCGTCTACCAGACGGTCAAGCTCTTCCTTGGTCGTCTCTTCCCAGCGAATGTGCTTGGACTGGGCCAGAGCCATCAGCTCTTGCATGCGCGGGTCCCGCCGCCCGCGCGCAATCAGCAGGCGGGAAATATCCTTGGGGCGGCGCTTTAGTAAAGTAGATACGGCATGAATGCCAAATATGTAATCAAATTCCTGCATGGGGATCTCAACAGCCGGGACTCAAACCGAACATAAATAGAACGAGGCGCGCTACTTCTTCGCGCGCCTTTTACCGCCTTTGCGCCGAGCCTTTTGCCCTTGCTTGTTAGGCTTACCACCTTCCAGCAAGGCCGCCCGCAACTCCTGCTTGGTGGAGCGACGTGCTGCTTGCTTCTCCTGCTTAGAAGGCTTGGTCTTGGAGTCCGGCACAAACACGCCATCGCGCTTTGCTTTGCCGAGACTCTCTCCTTTACCGCCCGACTTGGACTTGCGTTGCCGGGTGGGCTGCCCGATCAACTCGAAATCAATCTTGCGGTCCGCCAGATCAATCCGCACCACTTTCACCCGTACCGTATCCCCCAGCCGATAGCTGGTACTGGTACGCTCGCCAATCAGCCGCTGCTTGGCGGCATCGTAGTGGTAATAGTCGCTATTCAACGAGGAGACGTGGACAAGTCCTTCCACGTACAGGTCTTTCAGCTCTACGAAGAGCCCAAAAGGCACCACCGCGGAAACCACCCCGTCAAAATCCGATCCCAAATGCTGCTGGAGATACTCACACTTCAGCCAGCTGGTCACATCACGGGTGGCCTCATCGGCCCGCCGCTCGGTCATGGAGCAGTGCTCCCCCATGGCCAACATTTGGGCCATGTCGTACAGGTAACGCTCCTTCTTGGGAATCGGCTGGGCCCCCTCGACCCGCACCACATTCGGCACATCGCCCTCACCCCGGATCAGGCTCTTGATAGCGCGATGCACCAGCAAATCCGGGTAGCGTCGGATCGGCGAGGTAAAGTGGGTATAGGACTTATAGTTCAGACCGAAGTGCCCCTGATTATCCGGCGTATAGACGGCCTGGCTCAGGGACCGGAGCATCATGGTTTGAATCAGGTTGGCATCCGGCCGATCCTCGACTTCCTGCAGCAGCTGCTGGTAATCATCCGGTGTTGGCTTGTCGCCACCGCGCAGGTTCAGCCCCAACTCACCCAGGAAAGAGCGCAGGTTCTCCAACTTTTCGGCAGTCGGCCCCTCGTGCACCCGGTAGAGCCCGATCACCTTGTATTTTTCCAGCAGCCGGGCCGCACAGACGTTGGCGCACAGCATACACTCTTCAATCAGACGGTGGGCGTCATTCCGGACCACCGGCACGATTTCATCGATCTTGCGGTTCTCCCCAAAAATAATTCGGGTCTCCACCGTGTCGAAGTCAATGGCGCCCCGCCGCTCGCGCTCTTCACGCAAGGCGTGGTAAAGCTCGTGGAGGTTTTCCAAGACCGGCACCACGGGACGGTATTCTTCCCGCAGGCGCTGCCCCTCCCGGGAGCCGGCATCCTGCAACATGGTGGCCACCTTGGTATAGGTGAGCCGGGCATGGGAGCGCATGACGCCCTCATAGAACTTATAGCCACTGACCCGCCCCTGGGCACTGACCGTCATTTCGCAGACCATGCACAGGCGATCCACATTCGGGTTCAGGGAACACAGGCCGTTGGACAGGATCTCCGGCAGCATGGGGATCACATGCTCCGGGAAGTAGACCGAGTTGCCCCGTTGCTTGGCTTCGTTATCCAAGGCGCTGCCAGGCCTTACATAATGGGACACGTCGGCAATAGCCACATAAAGACGCCAACCGCCGCCTTTCTTGGTCTCACAGTAAACGGCGTCGTCGAAGTCTTTGGCATCCTCTCCATCAATGGTAACCAGCGGCAGGTGCCGGATATCCACCCGGGCCTTCTTGTCGGCCTCCTTGACCTCGTTGGTCAGGCCCGCCACTTCCTGCTCCACCTCCGGCGGCCACACAAAAGGAATACCGTAGGAGCGGATGGCTACATCGATTTCCATGCCAGGGGCCAGGTGATCCCCCAGCACTTCTGTAACCTGGCCGATGGCCTTGGTACGGAAAGTCGGCTGCTGCAGGATTTCCACCACAACGTACTGCCCATGGCGCGCCCCCTGCTTACGGTCGGGGGCAATCAGAATGTCCTGGTTCAGGCGGCGGTTGTCGGGCACCACAAACGCCACGCCCTCTTCTTCAAAAAAGCGCCCCACCAACATATGGGTGTTACGCTCCAGCACTTCGACGACAACACCTTCGCGACGTCCCTTTTCATCCAGGCCGTCAATCCGTACCACGGCGATATCGCCATCGAACACAGTGCGCATCTGCCGGGCATGGAGATAAATATCGCCCTTGCCATCTTCCGCGACTAAAAAGCCATAGCCATCCCGATGCCCCACCACTCGTCCGCGCACCAGGTTCATTTTGCTGATGACGCCATAGGCACCCCGCCGGTTACACACCAGCTGACCGTCCCGGGTCATGGCAATCAAGCGGCGGCGCAGCGCCTCGTAGGATTGGTCATCTGTATGATCCAGCTCCTGCGCCAACTCCGGCAGCGTAGCGGGCCCTTGTCTTTTTTGCAGGTGATCCAAGATGAATTCGCGGCTGACGATGGGGTTTTCGTACTTTTCAGCCTCGCGAGCAAAGTAAGGATCTTTCTTGGTTTCTTTCTTCTTTACCATTTAACTTTCCACAATGAGCGCACAACGGCTTGGTCGGTAAGCAAGCACTGCGCGAAATTTGCGCTGATTATAGCCACATCCCTAAGCTCCCTACACGAAATTACCGCCGGCGAAAAAAATCTTTATCAAACTTTAAAGAAAGTGTTGACAACCCCCCACCTCCCCGGTAAAGTACGCGCCACTGACAGAGGCAACGCCACAAAGGCTCCTCCAAAAGGTCTTTAGTGACATCAGTTTGTCGGTCAGTGCCGAGGTGGTGAAATTGGTAGACACGCTAGCTTCAGGTGTTAGTGGGGGCAACCCCGTGGAGGTTCAAGTCCTCTCCTCGGCACCATTCCTTCCCTTCCAATCCTTGATTGGAATCATCATCTAAAGATCAAGCCAAGCCTGTAGTTTACAGGAATTATAGTTTCCTGACGTTAAAAGCTTCTGCTTATTTCTTATTCAAACTCCGATTTATCCGTTAGCAGTTCCTGCTAGTAATTCTTGATCCAGTTGGTTTCCCAACACTTCTTCGCTCGTTGCCCTTGCACCTAACTACTCAAGGGTTGATGGGATGACCAGTTTTAGTGGGCGACCGCAGGCAACCTCACCTGCCTTTACCCGTCTCATGCTAAGATGAATGGCTCAAAGAGCCTGAAAGTCTAACCTCGACCGACTGGATAACGCTGTTATTGGGGATTTACATGTTTTCAATGAAGCGTAAGGGAGACTATCGCCTTCAATTTACCCGCACCTTGAAAGAGGCCGGGCGTTATCAGGTCGAGTTGTATCTGTTCACCCCCCACGAAGGAAACTTTTCCGCCTGGACCCTATCGGAAAAGAACTTCTACTTCAGCTCACTCTCCCATCGCTTTGGGTTGATGGGCCTGCCGGAACAGGACCGGGCCAGTAAGGCGGACAGTTCCTTTACACTGCTGTCCCCTCACTATGAAATTCTCTATGGCTCCTGGCTGTTCCAATACCGGGCATCCCTCGACCGGTTACGCCAGCAGATCCAGGCCTCGGGGCTTGCCGCCGAATCCCTCAAGCGGGCCCTGCGCCTGAGCCAGAACTTTTCCGTACGCCTGCGCCGCTCCATGCCAGAGCAAAGCAACCAGCAACGCTACTTTCGCCATCTGGATATTTACTTTTCCTGGCACGCAGAGCAGTTCTTTCTCGAATGCATGACGCTGGAAGGGTTTGCCGAAATTGACGAAGAGCTCCAGGAGGAAGTTCGGGAGTTCCTGCGCCAGGAACACCGTTATCGCCGTGAGCAAGAATATCTGAGTGACCTGCGGGGAAGCCCAACCCGGGTGTGGAACCGCATGAGCCTGTACCACCGGCTGCTGGAATACCCGGTGGTGTTGCGTGCCAAGCTGACCGAGCTGGGATCTGGCACCAAAAAAATGGTCAAGGCGGCCTCCACCACCCTGATCATGTCATTGTTCACTTATTTCCTGTTCAATACCCGATCCGGCAATCAGCAGCTCTCACTGACCCTGTTGCTGACGATCGCCCTGATCTACGCCATCCGCGACCTGTTGCGCGACGACATGATCTCCACGATCACCCGCTGGCTACGCAAAGGCAAACCGCGCTGGAAGATCCGCCTGCTCATGCCCTACACCCAGAAGCTGATGGCCCAGCAGTGGGTCTGGCTGGATTACCGCAAGCTGCCTGAGCTGCCCCAACAGGTACTGGAGCATTCCGGCAAGTGGGTCACCAATGAGGAGCGATGGATCATCTGCTACCGTTCGCGACTCACCCTGGATAAAACTGCCCTGGAAAAGGATCAGCTCCAGGAGCGTCTTGAGCTGGATTGCGAAACCCTGTGCGAAATGATCGAGACCACCGGGAAGCAACTGTTCGTCTGTGAAGACCCTGCCGACCCCGACGCGCCCATCGAGGTCCACCCCATCGAGAAGCAGCACGACTACAACCTGCTCCTGGTGTATACCAGCCCTGACCAACCCTATCCTTTGGCACAGCGCTGGCGCCTGCGCCTGGGTGCCCACGGCATTGTCCAGTGCGAAAGCAAAAGGTCCCACTGGCCCGCCCCTCCCGAGCAGCCCGCCCCAACCTGGCGGCAGCGACTGGCTGCCGTGGTACGGCGCAGCTGAAGCTGCACCCCGCTACGGGCCCTCCTTTCTCAAGGTCGTAATCCCCGCCATAAGGATTCTCCAAGCCTTACTGTAAATTTTTTAATGGAGGCCAGCCCTGACTGGAAACAGGGCGCCCCACGTCGGAACCTGCCCCCCTTCCTTGCGTTCAGGACCCTGCGATGAAGAACTGGATACTGGAATACGACCATTACGACCCGGCCCACGAAGGCCTGCGGGAAGCCCTGTGTGCCACCGGCAATGGATATTTTGTCACCCGCGGCGCCTCCACCTGCTGCCGCAACGATAGCATCCATTATCCCGGTACCTATCTCGCTGGCTGTTATGACCGGCAAACTTCCACCGTTGCCGGTCGCGAGGTGGAAAACGAGGACCTGGTCAACCTGCCCAACTGGCTGCCCCTCACTTTCCGCATCGGCGATGGGGACTGGTTTCGACTCGATCAGTTGACGCCCCTGGAGTATCACCAACAGCTCATCCTCAAAACGGGTGTGCTAAAGCGCAACATCCGGTTTCAGGATTCCCAGGGCAGAATCACCTGGTGGCGGGAACAGCGCTTTGTCAGTATGGCGAACCCACGGCTGGCCGCGATTTCCCTGGAACTGACCCCGGAGAACTGGTCGGGGGAAATCACCTTGCGCTCAGGTCTGGACGGCAACGTGCGTAATGAAGGGGTTGCCCGTTACCGGGGACTGGAGAGCCAGCACCTGGATCATTTGGGAACCCGGCAGATGGACGACGACCTGATCGCCCTGCAGGTCCGCACCCGACAGTCCCGCATCGAAATCGCCATGGTGGCGAGACATGTCCTCTACCAGGATGGCCATCCGATCCATCCCGAGCCCCGGCTCGATGCCGATCACGCCCAGATCTTTCTGCACTACCCACTGACGCTGCAACAGGACCAACCCCTACGGATCGAAAAGACCATAGCATTGCACAGCTCCCGGGACTTGGCCATTACCGAGCCCCTCTCCGCAGCGGAAACCTCCATCGTACGGGCCGCCCCCTTCGAGGAACTCTTGGATGAGCATCAGCAGGCCTGGAAACAACTTTGGGAAGAGTGCGACATCAAGGTGGAAGCTCCCCAAAACGATGATGCCAACATGAAGCTTCGGCTGCACATTTTCCACCTCCTACAGACCGTTTCCCTGCACAGTATCGACCAGGACGTGAGCGTTCCGGCCCGGGGCTGGCACGGCGAGGCCTATCGGGGCCATATTTTCTGGGACGAGCTGTTTATCTTTCCCTACCTGACGCTACGCATTCCCATTCTGACCCGTGCCCTGCTCCGATATCGTTACCGGCGCCTGCCGGAAGCACGGGCGAACGCCCAGGCCGCCGGGCTGAAGGGCGCCATGTACCCCTGGCAAAGCGGCAGTACCGGGCGCGAGGAAACCCAAAAAATTCACCTCAACCCCAAATCCGGCCGCTGGCTGCCCGATACCAGCTATCGCCAGCGCCATATCAATGCCGCCATCGCCCTCAATATCTGGCGCTATTACGAGATCACCGAGGACTATGAGTTCCTCTACGACTACGGCGCCGAAATGTTCTTTGAGATCTCCCGCTTCTGGGCCAGCCTGGCCCGTTACAACCTGAAGACCGGCCAATATGAAATTCATGAAGTAATGGGGCCAGACGAATACCACACCGCCTATCCCGATACCCCACCCCAGGAAGAAAAGGGCCTGAACAACAATGCCTACACCAATGTGATGGCCGCCTGGATACTGTGCCGGGCACGGGACATCGCGGAGCTCCTGCCAGAAGAGCGCTACAGCAAACTACGGGAGAAGCTAAAACTGGACAAACGGGAACTTCGGCACTGGGACAGCATCAGCCGCAATCTGTTCATTCCCTTCCATGGGGACCGCATCATCAGCCAGTTCGAAGGCTATGAGAACCTGGAAGAGTTCGACTGGGACGGATACCGGGAAAAGTATGGCGATATCCAGCGCCTGGATCGGATTCTGGAGGCGGAAAACGACAACGTTAACCGCTACAAGGCTTCCAAGCAGGCCGACGTGCTGATGCTGTTTTACCTGTTCTCGCCCGAGGAGTTGGCCTATCTGTTCGAGCGGCTGGGCTATGAATATGACCGGGATATCATGCCCCGCAATGTCAGCTATTACCTGCAGCGCACCTCCCACGGCTCGACCCTGAGCTGGATCGTCCACGCCTGGGTATTAAGTCGCATCAGCCGGGCCCAGGCCTGGCCCCTTTTCATGCAGGCCCTGAACAGTGATATCAGCGATATTCAAGGAGGTACCACGGCGGAAGGGATTCACCTGGGCGCCATGACCGGTACCGTCGACCTGGTGCAACGAGGATTTACCGGCATCGAGCCCCGTGCCGATATTCTGCACTTCAACCCCGCCCTGCCCGAAGAATTGACCTGCCTGGAGTTTCGCATGCGCTACCGGCGCCACCTGCTCACAGTCACCATTACCCATGACTGCTTGAAAATCCACAGCCACCGCACCCTGGCACCGCCGATTACTGTGGCCTATCGCGGGCATATCCGCCACCTGGCCTCCCAGGATAGCTGCCAGTTCAACCTGATTCCCAGCGAGCATCACCTGTGTGCCCGAAACGTCTGTGCCCTGACCTGAAGCCGACTCCAGGAGGAGCTATGCCATGCCAATCCAGACCTGGCGCACCATCATTTCCGATATGGACGGCGTTATCACCGACACCGCCCGGATCCATGAAGCAGCCTGGAAACAGGTTTTCGATGACTACCTCCAGTCCCATGCAGCGGAATTCAGCTCCCCGCAACCGCCGTTCAGCCCTGACGATTACCGGCGCCATGTGGATGGCAAGGCCCGGCTAACCGGTATTCGGGATTTCTTTGCAGCACGGGGCCTGGCGATTGAGGAAGGCACCCCGGAGGATCCACCCGAACGGGAGACGGTCCATGGCCTGAGCCGACGCAAAAATGACGCCTTCTTACAGAAGCTGGAGCAGCTAGGAGTTCAAGTTTATGAAGACAGCCTGCGCGCCTTCTCCGCCTGGCGCAAGCAGGGGCTTAAGATCGCCGTGGTGTCCGCCAGCAAGAACTGCCGACTAGTGTTACGCCGTGCCGGACTGGAAGACTGGTTTGACACCATTGTGGACGGGTTGGATACAGAACGCCAGGGGCTGAAAGACAAGGCCGGCCAGATTCGGGAAGCCGCCCATCGGCTGGGCGTTTCCACGCAAGATACCGTATTGCTAGAAGATGCCACCTCAGGTGTACAGGCCGGAAAACAAGCAGGTGTGGGACTGGTGATTGGCGTTGACCGCCATGGACAGTCAGAAGCTTTGATCGCCGCTGGAGCGGACCTGGTGGTGCGTGGGCTGAGGGAGGTGGAGGTGTTGCCGGAGATGGAGTTTAGCGAGTAACTCCTAAGCAGTCTCTCATGCAGAGTTTACCTTGAACGACTGCAGGTTACTCCCCTCCCCCTCCTGGGGGGAGGGGCCGGGGGAGAGGGCGCGAACT
>Ga0209075_1000517_pt1 | contig 37834 bp, 34 predicted proteins | sample Stecom2011_FD_187523 | JGI IMG/M metagenome (GOLD analysis project Ga0209075, IMG submission 187523) | Agricultural soil microbial communities from Utah to study Nitrogen management - Steer compost 2011 (SPAdes) (version 2) | ecosystem: Environmental > Terrestrial > Soil > Agricultural land...
GTTTATGATTGCATGCACACAAAAAACAGATCAAAGTCAGACTTTAGAAACTACGCATGAAACAACAGTACAGGTTGATTTTAAAGATTTTGGTCCCGAACCCTTTGTGTTTGATATTGAGGCATACACTACTCAAAATGAAACGTACCGTACATCAATATGGACTGGAACTAATATGCAGATGACTGTTATGAGTATTCCTGCAGGAGGTGATATAGGCCTGGAAATGCACCCCGATATTGATCAGTTCCTTCGCGTTGAAGCAGGATCGGGAATTGTAATGATGGGTGATGAAGAAGATGATTTAGATTTTGAAGCCAGAGTAGAGCATGATTTCGCCATTTTTATTCCAGCAGGAAAATGGCACAATTTGGTAAATGATTCTGATGAAGCTTTAAAGGTTTACTCTATTTACTCTCCTTCTGAGCATCCTCATAGCACTGTTCATCAAACACAGGCTGAGGGAATTGAGGCGCACGCAGCTGAACATGGACACTAAGACTATTCAATGAAAAAGATATACTTAACATTAGGTATTACGTGCCTTTTACTATCTTTTATAAACTGCACAAATATTAAAGAAGAAGCAAAAGAAAATAGTTCAGGGAACTCATTTTCTTTTGCTTTTCTTACAGATGTGCATATGAACCTGAATAATATTAATATAAGTTCAAAAGGACTACGACAAGCATTGGCAGATGCTAAATCAAAAGGAGTAGATTTTATAGTCTTTGGTGGTGATATTGTAGATCTTGATGGTTTGCAACCTAAGGACTCGTTAATAGCAGATTCACTAATAAATGTTTTTAAAGCTATAGTAGATGAGTCGGGTTTAAGTTCATTTTTTACAATTGGTAATCACGACAGATATTATACTTTTAATAATGAGCCTGATAAAGCTGGCTTTAGTCTGTTTAATGAGTATTTTGGTGAGACATACTACTCCTTTGATCATAAGGGAGTGCATTTTATTGTGTTGAACAGTGTACAGATTAATGATTCAGCAAATAATTATAATGTTGGACCGGAGCAGGTTGAATGGTTAAAATCAGACTTGTCATCCCTTGTACCTCAAATACCTGTAGTGGTTTTCACTCATGTGCCATTTCAGTCTCTCTATTATCCCGCAGTAGAAGGAGTTGTAAAAGATGTAGACATGTTCTCCAATTTCAAGGAGGTGTGGGATATATTACTTGAATATGACTTAAAAGTTATTCTACAGGGACATCAGCATTTACATGAAGAATTGCTTGTTAACGGTACGCATTTTGTAACAGGAGGTGCAGTTTCAGCAGCATGGTGGAGTGGTCCCTTACTTAATACAGAAGAGGGGTATATGTTAATTAATGTCGATAATGAAATCGAGTTTACATGGGAGTATATTGATTATGGGTGGGAGGTTGAATGAAACACATATGAATCATATTATTAAATCCTCAAGATTCCTCTAAACCCTCTCGAAGCGTAATAAGATTCGGCTCCGTTGTGATAAATGAAGGTACGACCGTAGCGATTATCTCCAAATAGTGCGCCACCTTTTTCGCGAACATAAGTGGAGGTGAGTAACCAGCTGGAGGTTTTTGTGTCGAAGTTGCCCAATTCTTGTAGTTCGTGATAGTGTTCTTCATCTAGAAGTTCTATTCCCATATCTATTGCCATGCCCAGTGCGCTGCCCTGTGGCTTGTTTTGTTTGCGTGATTTTAATGCTTCCTCGTCGTAACATAGGCTTCGACGACCCTTGGGGCTTTCTGCTGAGCAGTCGCATATGATATATTCATTAGTATCTTGGTAGTACCCAATTACATTAGGTTCACCCCCTGTCTCTTCCATATTATAAAGTGCCCATATTTTGTGGGGGTTTTGCTCTAGCTTTTCGAGAATGTCTTTCCATTTAATTAGTGGAATATTATTAATATTATTTTTAATTCGCTCTTCGAGTTTTTCGAAAAGTTCTGCGATTTGTTCTTTAGAAATATCTTTTGTTATCATATCTAAAGTTTCAAGTTTTTAAATTAATACCTCCGGTTTCGCATGGATTGGGTTGTTCCCCCTGAACTTGTTTCTTTAGTTCTAACGTTTTTTTGTTGGTTTTGGTTTGTTGTGATTTGTATATTTTTTGTAAATGAATCAGAATCTGATTGCCTGAGATGGTTTTCAAATTCTATGAGTTCTTTCTCTATCCTATCTTGCTCTGCTTTCATCTCTTCGGGGGTATTGGTGTATTGTGAGATGGACAAGTTGCCTGGATTGCCTGTTTTGTAAATTTCTCCACTATATAGTCTTTTTCTGAAGAAATCATCAATTGTACCTCTCATACTATTATTTATACCTGATAGCATAACGGGTATTTGTCGCGCTTGCTGTTCTATTTCACTATAGGGAACCCAAAAAAGGGGATATCGTGTGATACCTTCGTAATTGTCATTTCTGCTAATTATTGGACATATAGATACTGGAAGTACTCTTAGACTTGATGTGGGGGTGTCGAAGTAGTAAACTTCCTTTAAGTAATATCCTAGTACTTCATTTGTTGGAATATCGGCATCGTGAACTACAATGGAACCGTTTTCTGTTTCGTTATATATATCAAATCGGTCTATAAAATCTGTGAAACTTAGGATAAATTCATCTGTGAATTGTTCGCGACCATCAAGATATTCATAAGCTTTAATTTCATCTTTCTGGAGTAATCTGAATATCATTGCGAATAGATTATTCAGTGGGGTGTTTGTGGGGTTTGTGAGATCGATATGTCGGTAAATTATTCTCGACCATCGAGAGTTTTCAATTATTTCATTTAGTTGATTATGCGACTGTCCCTGAAATTGAGTTATATCGAACTGGCTTTTTGCAGATTCGGTTTGTCGCCTTTGTTCAATACGCTCCCTTGCCGTTTGTTGAGGATACGCAGTGTTTACCGCCACAGCCATTATTATGATTAATAAAACAGTTCTCATTTCTATATATTATTTTTTTTCTGATTAACTATCTTCTCTTTTTATGTGTTGATAATAAATGTTTTGAAGAATAAATAGTTTATTAATTCACCCTTATTTCCATTACAGCAATTTCGCGATCCGTTCCATCGGGACCAGTAGCTCTTACTCCAGATATATAAAAATAACTTCCTCTTGCCAGTCGGCGTATCTGATCTTTTTGTCGTTCTGAGAACTGATTACCATTAGAAACCTCTGGTATGGCATTTCCCATCGAGTCGAAAAAAATTGTGCGAAATGATGTTACTCGAAATGGAATGTTTAGTATTCCATCATCTATTGCTGCATCAATTCCTGAAGTATTAATGAGTATCGATTTTGAGATGTTTCCTCCTTTATACATTACTGGCTTTCCATTTGCATCGGAATATGAAATGAAAGGAGTAGGGTTGGGAAGTGCACGTACTCTGAACTCTTGCATGGCAATCTGTCGTGTTGTGCTGCCCGAGGTTTGAGCAGTTACTGAAATAGTTACATTTTCACCAATAGCATTTGGTTGTGCCACCCACATATTTCCTCTTCGGGATAGTGTTCCATTGGTCATACTTGCACTTATGTTCTGTGGAGCAATGCCTGGTACGGAGATGCTTACCTCGTTTTCTATGCCAGCATATAGTACATTCATAAGTGAAGGTGCTATTGTTGCCATGGGTTCTATAACTGTGTAACTGCTATTAAATTCAAGTTGTATTATAGTGCCTTCTCTACCGCTTATCTCTAAATATCCTTCAAAGGGGAAGGTGCCCGTTGTGTTGGCGGGTAAAGAGATTGTCTTGTTCTCGTTTAGATTGGATGTCGCGCCATTTAAATGCAGAGTTAGGTGTTTGGTAGTATCTTCGGCTGAAAGCACTACACGCGCGTTGTACTCACCTCCTTGTATGACAATTTCTGATTCTGGGATTACATAGGCTTTTAGTTGGTTAACACGATAATCACCCACATCTACGCTATTTAAAATGTTTTCGAGTGCATCACCTTCGGCAGCAATTATATCATTCTCAATTTTTGTAAGTATGGTTATTGCCGCTGCGAGAGGCATATTTTCGAAGTGTTCTGATTCCCAATTTTTGTCGGTTGTAGTTTGTGTGGTGAGACTTTTTTCTATTATTTTTCTACGAGCTGGATTGAGAACATATAGTGTAATATTATTGCGATAATTATCTATAGCATTTCTTAGTTTAACACCTTCACCGCCAACAGGTGAGAGCATAATTATTGAAGAGGCCTCAAGGTTATCTTTGTGTTTTATATTGTATATGTCGGCCCTTTTACCATCGGCTTCTCTTACCATCTTGTACTTTAATTCTTGAATATAAGTGGTGAGTGAGTCGGTCATACTTCGTACTTCTAAACCTTTAATGTACCATTCCTCTGCTTTTTCGGGGTTCTGTTTGCTGTACTGCGCAAGTTCTTCAATTATTAGATTGTTTCTATCTGTCAATGTAAGTGATGAATCGCGCAAACTTTTATCTACCAACCCAAAACCTTCTAGCACTTCGGCCGAGACATTTAGTGCAAGCATTGCGATGAAAACCAAATACATGAGGTTAATCATCTTTTGACGTGGGGAATTGGGACTGTTGACTGCCATTAGTGTTTTCTTTATTTATCTCTACTGTTTGACATAGCCTGAAGCATTCGTGAATATACCTCGTTTAGTTCTTTTAGCTGTTTTGCCATTTTCTCAGTCTCATTTTTGAGATTTTCCATCTGTTTTGCATACTCCTCGGCTTGGGGAGATAGATTGAGGTTTGTTTCTGAAAATTCTGCAGGAACTTTGACAGATTGATTTGTACTTTTAAATGATGCTGTGTTTGGTTGTCCTGAGAAAAGATTACTGTTGACTTTTTCATGCTCTTCGAGATTATCGTTTGATAATACTGGAAAAACTTTGTCCCAGTTGTAGTCACGAATGGGAGTATCGAAAGCAGATAGTGTAAACATGATAACTTCTGTTGCCATTCCTATGAAAATAAGTTCGTTGCCAAATGGGAAATGGAGTAACTTAAACATTGCTCCGAGAATTAAAATTGCTGCACCAATGCTATAAGCAAAGTTTATAAAACGTTTTCCACGCTCAGTCTGTAGATATTTCTCAAGTCGGTTTCTATATTTTTTATATACATTCATATTTGTAATTTATTTTCATGTATTTTTTTGAATTTACCATTCAGGTGTTTATCTGTTGCCCGGTAATTGAGTACGCACACACCTGAATCCGATGTATGAGCGACCCTTGTTTTGATATTCAGCATCTCTCATATCGGCACGAATAAAAGTGAATATATCTTTCCATGATCCTCCTTTTACAACTTTACGTTTCATATAATTGGGATCGTCTGATGAGGCATTGTAATTGAATTCAGGGTTAAGGTTTCCCATTAACTCATTGCCTGATTCACTAAACGCTGTAGATGTCCACTCTGCTACATTGCCAGCCATGTCGTAAAGTCCTATATTATTTGGCTTAAAACTTCTCACTTTAGAAGTAATAATATGATTGTCGGCTGCATAAGCCCCTTCGCCGGGACTGAAATTTGCTTGATAACAACCACTTTCTGAGATGGTTCCATCAGATCCCCATGGATAAATATTGTCTGAGCTGCCACTTCGTGCTGCAAGTTCCCATTCTGCCTCGGTAGGGAGTCGATATTTTTCAATTTGTACTCCTTCTCTATTGATGCTTTTTCTCAGTAACAGAGTGCGCCATTCACAAAAAGCAGTGGCCTGTTCCCAAGACACCCCTACAACAGGATAGTGAGCATAGGCAGGATGTGAGAAGTAGTTGCGCATATAAATTTCATTATTGCTATTTTCAAAATCATTAACCCAAGCGGTTGTATCGGGATAAATATTAACTATGTAAGTATGTACAAAGTCGTAATGATTGCTGTGAGGACGAGTAATAGTTTCGTTCACAATATTGCCATTAGGAGCAATATATGCTGTGTCTTTGGTAATTATTACCGGACTGTCGGCTGAAACATTTTGATATTGTCGTTTTGCTGCTTCGCCTGCATCATACCACTCATAGCGAAAGTTCATCTGTTGAGCATCAAGTAGCTTTTCTCCAGTAATAGGATGAGTTCTATAGATGCTGTTGATTGTAGCCTCTTCTTCTTCGGTATTTCGTGACCAAGGTATTGGAATTGACCAGTTGAGTTGAGGGGTTATCGGATCGCCATAAATGTCTTCAGTAATCTTGTAGAAATCATCACCGGCGTATGCAGGATCGGCCATACGCTCGCGTATTATAGAGTCACGCACCCAAAAGACAAACTGTTTATACTGTGAATTTGTAATTTCTGTTTCATCCATCCAGAAGTTGTCAACAGAGACACCTCGTGTCGGGATATTTATGCCCCAAAGTGAATCGATCTCGCCACCCATAGTATATGCACCTCTAGATACTAATACCATATTATAAGGCGAAGGCTCGTCCCAAACCTTACCGGGGGTAACTCCCACAAGTTCGCCACCAATGCTACCTCCTATACGGCTTCCACCGCATGAATAAATTAGAATAATTAGCGTTAATAATAAAAAAAGTTTTCTCATTATAAGATATCTCTTCTTTTTGTAATTACATTGTTTATTTAAGTTAATGCCTGGTTATACATCTTATGTATAACAAATCAGTATAATATGCCTATTAAGATTTGAATCATAAAAGTCGTATGCTTTTATGCGGTTGAGGCTTTTGTTTAAAGTCATCTATAGAAACAGAATACTTTAAAAATAGCTCGTGACTGCCTTTACTTTCTTTTCCAAAACCACTTTTGTGCATAGTATAAGCATAACCGAGGCTGAAACATTGTACTGTGGTACCTGCAAATATTGAGTACCCATCTTCTGAGATCCAAGAGAATCCACCAGAGTATTTATTATCATATTCAAGTCGAACTGTAGATTGAGTATATGTATTATTATTGTTAGATAGCAACAGTACCATCGGTTGTATTTCTAACGAATAAAATATTGGAATATTGTATCCTGCAAAGAAATTAAATGTTCGGGGTATTTGTGATTTTATAGAGTCTGATTTTAATGAATAGTTGGGTAGATTGTTTGTTGAGTTATTTGTGTTGTTTAAAGAAGAAGAAACATAAAACCCTGGTTGGTTGATATGTATTGAAGAGAGACCTATATGAAGCTTCTTGCCGGTCCATGATATACCTGCGCTTAAATCTGCTGTTTGCTTCTTAGTTGAGTTTACTCTTATTTTTTTTAGGTTATTATTATCTGGATCAGTTATCAGAATTAATGCTCCAGCATCGTAGTTTATATTGTATATTCCGGCTTGTAAACCGATATTGAGAAAACCCGTGCCTATTTGTTGCTTGAAACTGTATTGTGCAGATAATAGTGTATTGCGGAGGGAGCCAATGTTCTCGGAATGTGCAGTGATTCCGGCTCCATGACGTTTATTTAAAAGCATGAAGGGCATATCAGCTGTAAAAACTGTGCTATGAGGGGCTCCTTCTATACCTGCCAACTGATGGCTGTATACTGCTGTTGTATTAATGTTATTATTTATACCTATATACGAAGGATTGTAATATCCTTTCACTTCCCAATATTGTATAATTGGTGAATCCCATTGTGCATTCAATTGAAAAGAACAACACAATAGAAGATTTGTTAAAAAAACGTTCCGCCACTTCTCCATTATAAATATAACTGAGAACTGGCGAAAAAATTGTATGAGTTTTAAAATTCTGTAAGTTTAATCTTTATACTATTCCCGAATTAAATCTGATTAGCTAAACCTATTAAATATTGACAAGATAAATATTTGTTCATTTTAAACTTTCAGGCTTCACTCTCATGAATCGAAGCATACTTAACATCCATTTTGGAAGTGATTTTGAAGGATTGCGCTTACGAAGATCTAGATATATGTTCAGCTTTTTCATTAGTGGTATCTTGTGAGCTTCCACAAGCTCTATAAGCGTACCATCCGGGTCTTCTATATATGCAAACTGTCCTGCAGCTTCACCCATATCGAATGACTCTCCTTTTTTGAAGGCGCTTGAACTGTCGACAGTGAAAGGGTAACCCATATCTTCGCATTTATTTCTTAAAGCTTCGGTATTTCTAATATCGAAACAAATTTGTATGAATCCCGGATCACCCCAATATCGCCCTTCATAAATTTTACGAGGTGTACGATTTAAAGGTTGAACAAGCTCTATAAATGATTTTCCAAATAACTCACTAAAACTACCCTGACGTGGTTTACTGTGCGATAATATGCGACGACGGAATTGTCCGTCACCCGAAGGAAGGACCTGAAGATCTTCGAATGTGCCGGTTTCGTCTGCAACAATTACATCATATCCTAGAATATCGCGGTATATAGGCATCGCTTTTTCGATATCGGTGACACCAATCATTGCACCTGCAATACCTCCAGTTAGTCGTCCCTCATCACGGTAAACGCTTGGTTCATGTACAATTTGAAAATAGTTTCCGAAAGGATCTTTTATAAAAAAAGTTTTGTGACCATCTATATTGTTTTTTGGCTCTCCAATAAGTTGCACGTTGGGTTTATTACTGAAATGCTTGTAGGTCTTCATTACATCTCGACTCTTTATTTTAGCAACAAATACACCCAAATCACCCACCTGAATCTGAAAGTCGGCGGGTAAAGGCTTACGATCAGAATATTGCCATATCTCAAATCCACCCCCACCTTGCATATTAAGCGCTATAGCTGCACGTCGTTTTTGAGGTTTCCCTCCCGTGTAGGGTAGCATTAGCTCAGCTACTTTATCATCTTCCAGGATGCGTATATCCATATTGAAAACGTCAATGTAGTACTTCCATGCTTCAGCAAAATTTTCAACTCCTATTCCAATTTGTTGAATTCCTGATATAATATAATTTTCTTTCATTTTTTATTTCTATTATAAAGCCAAAATAATCTGATAATTTAAATCAGAAAATTGAATTAAAGAAAAGACAGACTATGTTGCACTGATTTTACGTACTAGTTTTCTTGCAATACTTGGACAAAATCGTTTTATATAAACCATTATAAGTTCTTTCCCTCCTACCAACACTTCGGCTTTGCGGTTATTTATGGCTTTAACAATCTTAACGGCAGCTTTTTCGGCTGACATTCCGTTTTGTTGACCAGAATCCATTTTTGCATGTTTAGTGCCATCGGCTTCAAGTGCGTTATAAGATATATTAGTATTTATTCTACCAGGGCATACCATTACAATTCGAATATTATCTTTGTAGTACTCAGCATGTAATGTTTCGAAGAATCCGTATACTGCAAACTTAGATGAGGAATAAGATGATCTTAGAGGGAAGCCGAATTTGCCTGATATGCTACTTGTTACAGCTATTGTGCCTCCACCGTTTTCAATCATTTTAGGTAATAAGCGTTTTGTAATCTTTACTGGAGCAAAGAAGTTTACAGCCATTATTTTTTCATCTACTGCAAAAGATGTTTCGAGGGTCTTAGAGCGTTGACTGATGCCTGCATTAAGAAAAGCGATATCTATGTTACCAAATGCTTCAACGGCTTTGTCTGTTAGTTTATCTATATTTTCAAGATCTGAAAGATCATATGGCAGCACTTGACATTGTGCTCCAAGTCTTATACACTTTTGCTGAACTTCAGTAAGCTTGTCTTCACGTGTAGATGTTAATATAAGTCTAGCTTTTTCCTTTGCAAATTGATATGCAGAAGCTTCGCCAATACCCGATGAAGCCCCTGTTATCCATATTGTTTTATTGTTTTGCATAAATTGTTCTAGCTATTAGTAACGAACTTTTTAATAGATTGTAATATTTATAAAAACTACTACATTATAGTGAGATCAACTTTAATCTCTTAAAACTTCATCCCAGAGTTCATTACGAAAATCATCTATGAAGTGTGGGGCACACTCTTCAACATTGCTTACAATTTGTGAGGTATAAACCATTTGCTCTAGATAATAGGGTGCACGGTTTGGACCCTCACCTGTATTAATAAGAACTGTTTCACCATCCTTAATTTTATTCTTTTTAAGTGCTAGAAAGAAACCGGCAATACATACTGCAGATGCGGGTCCAGGAATTACTTTTTGCTCATACGCAACTAGTTTACCTATTGGCAGCAACTTTTTTTCTCTCATTCTCAAGAAAGTACCACCAGAATCCTTAACTAGTTTTGCAACAATAGGGTAGGTGGCAGGGTTACCGGTGCCCAATGTTGGAACATCGGTCTTTGGATTATTAATAATTGGATAGTTTTTCTCGAAACCTTCGGGAAACCCGTTTGCCTCAGCTTTTTCCCAAGCTCTTACCATAGGATCACATCCATCTGTTTGCACCAACATAAAGCGTGGGTTCTTAATATCGGGATATATTGATTTAATCTCTCTTATTCCTTTATCCATCGCAATTGGACCCGTTCCACCGCTTACAGCTTGTATATATACATCCGGAAATTTATCCATTTGGCGAAGCATCTCAAACACCATTGTCTTTTTAGCCTCAACACGAATGGGATCGATATTCCCGGTTGACATATGGATATTGTGAATCTTTGCATAGCCAGCGGCTATCTCCTTAGCCTTGGCATAATCGCCAGATACTCTAAATACTTGTTGACCATAAGAACTGATTGTTGCCTCTGAAGTTACGACTGTATCTTCGGGCATGAAAACTGAGCAGTTAACGTTTGCTTTAGATAGATATTTGGCATAGGCTGTTGCTGAATTTCCTGTTGAGGCAATGCAGTACTGATCTATACCAATTTCGTTGAAGATACTTGCAGCTAAAGAAGCCGCAGTATCTTTAAAGGTGCCGGTTCCGCCATTGAGGTCGTTGCGGTAAACATGGACCTTAATATCTAGATTAAATTTTTTCTTGGCAAACTCTTCCAGGAAATTCCACCTTTCTATAGGTATTGCTCCTTCTTTAAATGAGATGATATGTCTTCTTCTTAGAAGGGGCAAAAAAGGGAAGTAGCTCCAGAAACTATCGTGTGCACGTTTAATTATACGCGGCAATCTTTGATATCTTCTGTTATACGACACTTCGGAATGCTTACTAGCGCACTTTGGACATTGTTGATTTTGATCAAACCAAGTCCAAAAGTTTGGAGTTACATGACCACAATTAGTGCAAGTTAGCCAGTATTTGTTCTGTGCTTTTAATCGTAACATTATTCAATTGATTTCGATTGCATCTCTTCTCCTTTGTATTTCCCGGCTTCAAGATTTGCTTTTATCTTTTTAAATACTTCAATTGTCTGGTCAACCTCTTCCTGTGTGTGAGAAGCTGTAGGTATTAATCTTAGCATAAGTACATCTTTAGGTACAACAGGATATGCAACCAATGAGCAGAAAATATTATGGTTCTCACGTAAATCAATTACAATATTTGTGCCTTCGGCAACGTTCCCTTTGACGTAAACTGGTGTTACAGGCGATTCAGTGTTTCCTATATTGAAACCTTCTGCTACCAATCCTTCTTGTAAAGATTTAGCAATCTTCCACAGGTTATCTTTGTGTTCGGGTTGATTTTGAAGTATTTCAAGTCGCTTTAAAGCACCAATAACCATCGGCATAGGTAATGATTTTGCAAATATCTGTGAGCGCATGTTATATTTCAGGGAATCAATAATCGCTTTTTCAGAACTTACAAACGCACCTATACCTGCCATCGATTTAGCAAAAGTTGCGAAGTAGATATCTACTTCATCCATAAGTCCAAAGTATTCACTAGCTCCTGCTCCAGTTTCACCCATAGTGCCGAATCCATGGGCATCATCTATCATGATTCGGAAGTTGTACTTCTCTCTCAACTTCACTATACCAGGAAGATTTCCTAGATCTCCTGACATACCAAAAACACCCTCAGTAATGAGAAGAATTCCTCCACCTGTTTCTTCTACCTTACGTGTGGCAAAGCCTAGCATCTTATCGCAACGTTCCATATCGTTATGAGGAAAAACGAAACTTTTACCTCCTTTAGCTTTGTGCAAAAAGATACCATCCATAATGCATGCGTGAGATTCTGAATCATATACAATAACATCATTTCTTGATACTAGTGAATCAATTATAGAAACCATACCCTGATATCCATAATTGAGAAGATAAGCTGATTCTTTCTTCTCAAACTCTGCAAGACGATTTTCAAGCTCTTTATGATATTTTGTTTGTCCCGACATCATTCTGGCTCCCATTGGGTATGCCATTCCCCATTCAGTAGCAGCTTTTGCGTCAGCTTCACGTACTTCTGGGTGATTAGCCAGACCCAAGTAGTTGTTCAGACTCCATGTTATAACTTCTCTACCAAGAAATCTCATTCTGGGGCCAATTTCACCCTCTAATTCAGGAAACATAAAATAACCCTCTGCTTTTTGGCGATATTGCTCAAGCGGACCTGCAGCACTTTTTAAACGATCAAAAATATCTGTCATGATTAATATTGTGTAATGTTGTTTATTATATACTATTTTGAATCTCCTTTAAAAGCAAAAATAGGGAATAAATTAAGATTACAAAAATAACTAGGTTGTATGTTCATTTATGATCCTTAATTTCGATATAATCTGCATCTTCAACTTCTGTGGATTCAAAGGATTTTTTCTGATAATCTATAATTCTTTCTTCCTGCGACTCTGGCTGCTTGGGTTGCGTTGGTCGCTGATGAGGTCTTCCTTTTTGTGAGTTAAACCTGTCAGTATTCAAAAATCGAAATAAGAAGGCAAATATGCCTCTTAAAACCATAAATATAAGTATGAGGAAAAATATAAATTTAAACATATGTTGTATACAAGGCTTTTTTGTTATAAAGTAAAGATACTAAGAATGATTCTAATCAGATATATTTATTTTAATTATTTAACGCTATGTTTTGTAACTCGTGCTAAAGATCGAAATAAAAATGTAGGCTACAATGCTTAAAGCTATACCAGCAACTCCAAATATTGAAACCAATGCAATAAAAAGAATTATCAGTATAATCTGCTTTTCGTTTCCTTTAATACGTTTGTTTTTGGTTTTAAATGAAAACATTGTAATTTCAGATATCATAATAAATGACATTATAGCTATAGCTATTACAGTAATATAGACTACTAATTCATTTAGAGCGACAAATTTATTTAAAGTATAGCAATAACTAATCCAAAATAGACCATTTGCTGGAGTGGGCAGACCGATAAAGTAATTTGATTGACGAGTATCAATATTGAATTTAGCAAGTCGGTATGCAGCAAAAATTGGGATTAAAAATGCTATGTAGGGTATTAAATGGTTTATCGATTGCAGTGTATCAGGATAATTTAGGTTATCTCTCATTAAAATATAGAGAGCAGATGCTGGAGCAACTCCGAAGCTCACAATATCAGCTAGTGAATCTAGCTCCTTACCCATTGGAGAGTATGCATTTAAAAGTCGTGCTGCCAATCCATCAAAGAAGTCAAAGATAGCAGCAATAACTACCCAGATAACTACTCCTAAAAAATTACCATTAAACGCATGTGTAATAGCTATAGTACCTGAAAACAGGTTCAGAAGAGTAATTATATTGGGTATTTGTTTACGCATTTTATATTAAATCTTTGATGAGTTATATTTCTATCTATATGATACTCATTCTTTTTTTACTAGTCGAGCGAGAAATGTATTGTTAGCGCGGACCTCGTCTCCAATGTTAACCATCAGTTCTGAGTCTATTGGAAGGAAAACATCCATTCGTGATCCTAGTTTTATGAACCCAAGAGGAGATCCTATATGCACTTCTTCTCCTTCTTTTACATATGTTACAATTCTTCTAGCAACAGCTCCTGCTATTTGCTTTGTTAATATTGTACCGTGTTGCGGAGTTTCAATTATAATATTCGTATGTTCGTTTTCACTACTTGACTTTGGAAGGTATGCCACATGGAAGTTGCCATCGACATGTGAGACATGAGTTATTTTTCCAGAAACGGGTATCCAATTTGAGTGTGCATTAAAGAATGACATAAATATAGATACCTGAATTCTTTCTTCATTAAAGAATTTTTTTTCATGCACTCTTTCAATTGCAACTATTTTACCATCTGTGGGACTGTTTACCAATCCGTGAAGATCACCCTTATATACTCGTTCGGGACTTCTGTAGAAATTTATCGACATCGCAAATAATATAAGTGACACAGAAAGTACGATAGTCGCAAATAATGTTTCAGGGAAAAAATAAAAGGTGACAACATTTATCAACAAAATTGTAATAAATATATTAATCAGTGGAGATTTTCCTTCTTTGTGAATTTTCATATTAAATATTATACAGTAAAATGTTCTTTTTGAAAAATTGAATCTATTTCTTTACCTCTTGGAGTTTTTTGAAAAATACTATCACTTTTGTTCTCTATTTCTTCTCTATAATTTTCAGGTATATATTCCCTTAACTCTTTGTCTAGGTACGGTACCACTGCAGGTACAACAGCTTCAACTCGTTCAAAAAAGAATGATTCATTTTTTATTTCTTTGCTAATAAGATTTTCTTTTTTGTCTAGCATTAATACTAAATTGAGAATTATACTCAAAATAAACATTAATGTACCTACTGCTATAAAACTGCCAAGAAGTCTATTTACAAAACTGAGGAGTATTATATTAACGAACTTCTGTATAAGATTACCGATGAGAGAAATAACTATTGCAATAGCAGCAAATGCCAATAAAAATGATAAAACCCTAGCTAAATTAGGCGATAGGTCTAAAAATCTATTGAGCTCAGGAAGTATGTATGCAGCAAGTTTCCCTCCAAAGATTGCAGATAGTATAATTATTGCTAAACCTACAAGTTGTTGAATTAGGCCTTTTCTATATCCGTTAACTAGGGCTATTAGCATTAGAATGAGTACAACTAAATCAAACCAGTTCATATCATAAATTATAAATATGCATAATGGGCAACAATTTCTTCCTCTAGGAAAATAGATGCTTGTTGTTTAAATTTTAATGGAGAATCAGTAGTAAAGTATGTTGTTGTACCGTTTTTAGTACATAAAACATCCGTTTCAGGATGTCGTTTAAGATAATCTCTTAGACTTTCAGCAATAATACTACCTTGAGATATTGCTCTTACTTCTTTTGGTAAAAAAATTTTAATCTTTTCAATTAAAAGCGGATAATGAGTGCATCCAAGAATAATTGTATCTATAAGAGGATCTTTTGATAGGATATTATCTATATGTTTTTTTACAAAATAATCGGCACCCGGTTTATCATATTCTCTGTTCTCAACTAAAGGGACCCACATTGGACATGCTTCTCCAGTTACAAATATTTGTGGATGTAATTTTTTTATTTCTATATCATATGATTTAGATTGAATTGTTCCTTCTGTTCCCATGATACCTATGTGGCCCGACTGAGAAAGAATTGCAGCATTTTCTGCGGTAGGTCTGATTACACCTAACACTCTGTTGTTTACGTCTATTCTTGGGAGGTCTATCTGTTGTATGCTTCTTAAAGCTTTAGCTGAAGCTGTGTTGCATGCTAGTATAACAAGTCTACAACCTTGGTCAAAAAACCATTTTACAGCTTCGAGTGTAAACTCATATACTCTTTCAAAAGAACGATTTCCATATGGGGTTCTGGCATTATCTCCTAAATAGATAAAGTCATATCCGGGCAATAATGATTTTATCTCCGATAATACGGTTAGTCCTCCATATCCCGAATCAAATACTCCAATTGCACCCGCTTTATGGGTCCCATTCTTTTCCACCAAAGTAGCATGTTGATTAACGTATGCCCAGTTTTTGTCTTACATAAGGGTTTGCATCTTCAGCGTGAGGAGAAACAAATGCTATTCCTGAATCGGCTAAATCATAAATGACCGTATAATTACGTTCTAATCCTACCGCATTGATAGCTTCTTTAATCCTTTGTTTCAGCGGTTCAAGTCGTTCTTTTTCCTGAAACTCGATATCTTTCTGAGCTAATTCCATAAACTCCTGCATTCTGCTTTCCAGTTCAGTTAGTTCTTGCATTCTGCGAAGTTTTATGTTTTCTGCTAGAGAGGCCTGATAAGTAATGTAATCTGAATACTTCTTATTATATTCGTTTTGCATCAGGTTAAGCTCCTTTTTATATTCTTCACTTAGAATTAGTAGATGCTCAGTTGCTTGTTTTCTTTCTGGAAATTCTTCAAGAAGTTCATCACTGTTAATATATGCGACTGTACTTTGTGTCACAGGCATTGTTTGAGAATAAGCAGATAAGCTTACAAACAAAGCAAACAGACTTAGAGTCCATAATTTAATATTTGTCATAATTATAAACTTTATGTAGAGAATATTCTTTTTTACAAGGTTTTCTTAACTTCAATTTCTTCATATGATTCAATGATATCACCAACTTTAATATCGTTAAAGTTGTGTATAGTAATACCACACTCATACCCTGATGAAACTTCTTTGGTGTCATCCTTAAATCTTTTTAGAGAATCAAGTACTCCAGTAAATATTACTATACCATCACGTATTAAACGAATTTTACTTGAGCGTTTAATTTTGCCGTCACGTACCATACATCCGGCAACAGTACCAACTTTAGATACTTTAAATACATCAAGAACTTCTACGTTTCCAGTTATTTCCTCTTTAATATCTGGAGACAACATACCTTCCATCGCAGCAGTTACTTCTTCTATTGCATCGTAAATAATAGAATAAAGACGAATATCTACTCCTTCTTTTTCTGCATCTTTACGTGCACCTAGAGATGGGCGAACCTGAAATCCAATTATAATAGCCTCTGAGGCTGCAGCTAGTGTTATATCTGATTCAGAAATCGGACCTACTGCTTTATGGATAACATTAACCTGTATCTCTTCTGTTGAAAGTCGAATCAATGAGTCTGAAAGAGCTTCTACTGATCCATCTACGTCACCTTTTACAATGATATTTAATTGTTGGAAATTACCAACAGCAATTCTTCTACCGATATCATCGAGAGTCAGCATTTTCTGAGTTCTCATTGATTGCTCACGTTGAAGCTGCTCTCTTCTATTTGCAATAGAACGTGCTTCTTGTTCAGTTTCCATAACGTTAAACGTGTCACCTGCTTGAGGCGCACCGTTGAGACCAAGAATAAGAACTGGTTCAGAGGGGCCAGCCTCCTCTATTCGTTGGTTACGTTCGTTAAACATAGCTTTAACTTTACCGAAATATGCACCTGCAATTACAATATCGCCCTGTTTTAATGTGCCATTTTCAACAAGTATTGTTGATATGTAACCACGACCTTTGTCAAGCTCTGACTCAATAACTGAACCAGAAGCATTTCGGTTTGGATTAGCTTTTAATTCTAGTAAGTCGGCCTCAAGCAGAACTTTTTCTAAAAGTTCACGGATACCTTCTCCTTTTTTAGCCGAAATTTCTTGTGATTGGTATTTGCCGCCCCAATCCTCAACAAGATAATTCATCTCGGCAAGTTTTTCTTTTATCTTTTCTGGGTTTGCACCTTGTTTGTCAACTTTGTTTATTGCAAATACAATGGGTACACCTGCAGCTCCTGCGTGATTAATTGCTTCAACCGTTTGAGGCATTACATTATCATCAGCTGCAATTATAATTATAGCAACGTCAGTTACTTTTGCTCCACGTGCACGCATAGCTGTAAATGCTTCGTGACCTGGTGTATCAAGGAACGTAATCTTTCTTCCACTTGGTAATTCTACGTTATATGCACCAATATGTTGAGTTATACCACCAGCTTCGCCTCCTATAACATTGGTACTTCTTATGCTATCAAGTAATGATGTTTTACCATGATCAACGTGCCCCATTACTGTAACAATTGGAGAACGTGGGATAAGATCTTCTGGATTATCAATTTCTTCTGCTATTGCCTCAATTAAATCGGCACTAACATACTCTGTTTTAAATCCATATTCTTCTGCTACAAGATTAATGATTTCTGCATCCAAGCGCTGGTTTATAGCAACCATTACTCCAAGGCTCATACAGGTAGATATAACGTCAGTAACTGTTACATCCATCATGTTAGCCAGGTCGTTAGCAGTTACAAATTCAGTGAGTTGTAGTGTGCGACTTTCTTTCTCCTGTTGTTTAATCTCTTCTCTTTGTCTAGTTGCACTTGCTTCACGTTTTTCGCGACGATATTTTGCACCACCCTTCTTGCTTCTTTTCTCTGTTAGTCGGGCAAGAGTTTCTTTAATTTGCTTTTGTACATCCTCTTCTTTAACCTCCGCTTTAATGGGTTTTCTTAGAGTTGATTTTCTATCACTTTTAGTAGCTGCAGATTGGTTAAAACTTGCAGGTTTATCAATATTAACTTTGCCAGAACGTATACGTTTACGTTTTTTCTTTTTGCTGTCTTCTGTAGTATCTGTGGCTTGTGCATGCTTTTTCTGTTCGTCGATTGTTTCTTTCTTTAACAGCTTTATTTTTTCATCTTTCAGTTTTTTACCATCAAGACTTTTTTGTTCACGATCCAATCGTTCTTTCTTTCGTTGTGCTCTTGATTTTCTTGGAGGACGAGTACGGTCGTTAATTGCACTAAGATCAATTGACCCTTTAACTACTATATTCGACTCTAGTTTGTTTTTGTTTAGCCTGAATACTTTTTCTGTCCTAGAGCTATCAGGTTTTTCTGCAGATTCTTCTGTTTTGTCTTCTTCAGATCCTGACTCCACTGTTTTAGTATCATCAATCTGAGTAGTTGCCTCTTCTTTTGTAGCCGGTTCTTCTTTAATCGGTTCTACTTCCTTTTCCTTAGTTTCGATCTTTTCTTCAGTTTTCGGAGATTCCTTAGGTAATTCTAAAATTATTTCTTCTTTAATTTCAGATTCTTTTTCCTCTGTTACCCCTTCTTTTATTTCTTTAATATCTTCTTTTTCATCTTTAGCTTTAACCTCCGGTTTAGTCTCTGCAATTGTATCTTCTTTAGTCACTTCTTCTACAAAAGGTTCTGGCTCTAAAATTGGTTCTGCTTCTGTCGTAATGCTTTTTTCTACATCAGGAGTAATGTCATTGTCTGTTTTTGGAGTATCTTCAACCTTTAATTCTTTTTCAGACATTTGAACAACTTCAGACTCAACTTCAGACTCAATTTTTATGTTAGTTTCTGGAATTTCAATCTTAGGCTCTTCTGGTGTTTTTATTTCTGCTTCAGTAGCTTCTGCTTCAGTTACTACTTCCTCTTTCTTTTTATTAACCAGCTCTGGTTTACTTTTGACAGAAGGGGAGCGTTTTTTATTCAACTTATCTAAATCGATACTGCCTACTACGTTTAATTGAGGTTTCAATTCTTGAGGAATCTCTGTCTCTATAGTTTCTTTATCTGCACTTTTTTTAGGAGCTTGATCTTCAGGAAGCCCATAACCTTTTATTGCTACTGTTTCACGTTTGTCATCTCTTCGATGTAACTTTTCACGTGTCTCTAATGCTTCAAGTTTGATGCTTTTGTCTTTACCAAACTCAGTAACAAGTATATTGTAGTGTTCATCCTCAATTTTCACGTTGGGGTTTGCTTCAACTTCAATACCTTTTTTGTGCAGGAATTCAACAAGGCTGTTTATTCCCACATTCAAATTTTTCGAAACTTTAATTAGTCTAATAGGCATATATAAATCTTCTATCCTTATCTCTTTTTATTTTGACACCATATCATCATAGCATAAATTGCCAGATCTGAGTTACAATACTTCATTCATATCGTTGGAGTCTTCAACGTCATCAACGTCTTCTTTTTGTTCAATGTCTTCAATGTCTTCAGCGTCTTCAGCATCTTCTATCTCTTCTATTTCATCTTCAAATTCGAACCTTAAAATAGTTAGAATTTCATCTACTGTGCTTTCTTCAAGATCAGCTTCCTTAATTAGCCTTTCCCTACTAGTTGCTAATACATTCTTAGCTGTCGAGCATCCAATCTTTTTTAGCTGATCAATTACCCAACCATCAATTTCATCACGAAATTCATCGAGGTAGATGTCCTCTTCATCTACTTCATCTATATCTCTAAATACTTCGATATTGTATCCAGTTAGCATAGAAGCAAGCTTTATGTTTGCTCCTCCTTTACCAATCGCTAGAGAGACCTCCTCAGGATTGAGGAATACTTCTGCACGATTCTCTTCATCTTTAACAGTAATAGAGTTAATCTTAGCTGGGCTTAAAGCACGTTGTATGTAAAGCGAAGTGTTATTTGTAAAATTAATGACATCAATGTTTTCATTGCGCAACTCACGCACAATACCGTGAATTCTAAACCCTTTCATACCAACACAAGCTCCAACAGGATCAATACGGTCATCATAAGCTTCAACAGCTACTTTTGCTCTTTCTCCTGGTATTCTGGCAATTCCCTTTATAGTTATAAGTCCATCTGCAATTTCAGGAATTTCTTGTTCAAACAGACGCTCCAAAAATACAGTTGATGTACGTGATAGAATTATTTTGGGGTTGTTGTTTTTATTTTCAACTCTTGCCACAACTGCCCTTACATGCTCACCTTTACGGAAGAAATCACTAGGGATCTGTTCAGTCTTTGGAAGTATAAGTTCATTGTGATCATCATCAAGTAATAGCAATTCTTTTTTCCATACTTGATATACTTCTCCTGATACTATTTCACCAACCTTGTCTTTATATAAATTATAAAGATTATCCTTTTCAAGCTCCAATATCTTTGAAGAAAGAGTCTGACGAAGGTTCAGAATTGTTCTCCTTCCAAAATGTTCTAGTGGAACTTCATCAGTTAGATCTTCCCCTACTTCAAAGTCATTGTCTATTTTGAGAGCTTCTGAAATAGTTATCTCCATGTTGGGATCTTCTAGTTCACCATCTTCTACTATTACACGGTTGCGCCAGATCTCCAAGTCACCTTTGTCTGGATTAATGATAATATCATAATTTTCATCTGTTCCAACCGACTTAGAGATTACGTTTCTAAATGCTTCCTCAAGTACGCTGATAAGCGTTGCCTTATCGATATTTTTCAGCTCGTTAAATTCAGAAAATGTATCTATGAGACTTATGGTATCTTTCTTCTTTCCCATATGTTATTTAAAATCTAATCAGATATTTTGTATGTTTTACCTCTTCAAACTTAAAGCTGATCTCTTCATTGATCTCAACTTTTCGTTTGGCACCTTCCGGTTTCACTTTTTTGGTTACGTTTATCGTAAATCCAATCTCATTGGAGGACATAAGCTCTCCCTTATATTTCTTTCCATCCTTGCTCAGTACTTCAACCTCTTTACCTTCAAATTTCTTATATTGACGTAAAGTCCTAAACGGAGATGTCAATCCAGCCGAAGTTACTGTGAGTTCAAAATCTTCGGTTTCCCGATCGAGTTTCGATTCAATATAACGACTTAGTGCGACACATTCTTCAATTTCAACTCCTTTGTCATTATCAATTTCAACAGTAATACTGTTGCCCGCACCTATAGAAACCTCCACCAAATAATTTGGTGAATCTTTCAAATACTCATTAATGAGTTCTAAAAGTACACTCTTTTCGATCATATAAGTTTCTATTGAATAAAAAAGGAAGCGGTATCTCCTGCTTCCCCTCCTTCATTTCAACCACAAAGATATTGTTTTCAAACGGATTCACAAAATGTTTACTGTTATTTTTAATACCCTCATTATTGGGTAGGTGCAATATATATAATAAAACTGCGGCTTTTATTTATATATCTTTATAGAAAATATTATGTACTTTTGTCATATGGAACAGAAAGAGAGCGATAAAATAATATATGACAAAAATGTAATAGAATTTGTTACAGTGGCGGTTGAGCTCTGTGCAATTCTTGAAGCTGAAGAAAAGTTGCCTAGATTAGAGTGGATTGATAGGATGCTTAAGATTCTGCCTCTTCTATACCTCAAAGCAACGCTACTGCCCGAAACAGTAGCCTCATTTGATGAAATGCCTGAAATATTTGTTCAGGAGGAGGATTATTCTAGAGTAGAACAGCGTGTGTCAGAAGTTATGGGTGAAGAGGACGTATATCTCGATGTTTTCATTGAGGAAATGAAATATAGCGATCGTCCTATTTCAGCATTTATTTCAGAGAATATTGCAGATATTTATCAGGACATAAGAAACTTTATTTCGGTATACCAGTTCGAGTTAACAAATCAAATGGAGAACGCACTTGAAATTTGTAAGAATAACTTTAAATCCTATTGGGGACAGAAACTTTTAAATGTTCTTCGACCAATGCACGCTCTGATAAGTAAAGGAAATAGTATTACTGGTGAGGGTTTATTAAATCAGGAGGAACTGTGGGATTAACAATTTCAAAACATCAAATTGCAGAACTCGATAGAGTAATATTTGAAGGAGATATTATTGTAATAGATCATTTAGATCAAGTGAAAAATGCAGTAAATCATTTGTCATCCAAGCCTGCTATTGGTTTTGATACAGAAACAAAGCCCGCATTTAAGCGTGGACAGATTAACAATGTTGCATTGTTACAACTGGCTACAGAAGAAGAATGCTTTTTATTCAGACTTAATAAGATAGGTTATCCCGAAGATCTAGAGGATTTAATGTGCAATGCACAAGTAAAAAAGATAGGTCTTTCACTCAGAGATGATTTTGCAGCTTTAAGAAAACGTACAGGGAAAAAGCCTGAGAATTTTATTGATTTACAGCTGTTTGTTGATAAGTTTGATATAGAGGATAACAGTCTGCAAAAAATTTACGCAATAATATTTGGGCAAAAAATATCAAAAAGTCAAAGACTTTCAAATTGGGAGGCAACCGAGCTTTCGCCCGCTCAACAATCTTATGCTGCTATAGATGCTTGGGCATGTTTACGCATTTATAATCACTTAACCCGAAAGAGCTAATGAGCCAACTAAAAGAAATTATACTGAGGCCAAAGAAAGATGAATTTTTGAGAAGATTTCATCCATGGGTATTTTCTGGTGCCATTGCCTCTAAGTCGAGTAACCTTTCAGAAGGAGATTTGGTAACAGTCCTTTCTTCTGAACGTGAACTTTTAGGTGTCGGTCATTATCAGATTGGTAGCATCGCAGTTCGTATTCTCTCTTTTCATGATGAACCTATAGATCAGAGTTTTTATGAAAAAAGACTCTCAGCAGCGTTTAAAATGAGAAATGATTTGAAGTTAATCAGGTCAGATAATAATACATTTCGTCTTATTCATGGCGAGGGTGACTATCTGCCAGGTCTGATTATCGATATGTATGGTGCAACGGCTGTTGTGCAAGCTCATTCTGTTGGAATGCATACAGATCAAAAATTAATAGTTGAAGCACTAAAAATAGTCTTTAAAAATTATCCTGATTTTAGCGTTTTCTATAAATCCGAAGGGACATTACCGTTTAAAGCTGATATAGATTTTGGTGATTCATATATATATGGAAGTGAAAGTGAAACACATATAGCTGTAGAGAATGGATTGAAGTTTAAAATAGACTGGTTGAAAGGTCAGAAGACCGGTTTTTTTATCGATCAGCGCGAAAATCGTAGTTTGCTTGAGCATTATTCTAGTGGTAGAAATGTTCTTAATATGTTTAGTTATACAGGTGGCTTTTCGGTCTATGCTCTTCGGGGCGGAGCTTCCGAAGTAGTTTCTGTTGACAGTTCTTCAAAAGCTATATCAATAGCAGAAGAAAATGTAGCAATGAACTTTGGAGATGATCCACGACATCATTCTAGTTCAGAGGATGCGTTTAAATTTCTAAATGAAATTCCTAACGATAAATATAATCTTATAGTACTAGACCCTCCTGCTTTTGCCAAACATCGAGGAGCTATTAATAATGCATTGCAGGGTTATAAGAAATTGAATCATGCTGCGTTCTCTAAAATAGCTGCAGGTGGAATAGTTTTTACATTTTCCTGCTCTCAGGTTATTTCAAAAGAACAATTCAGATTAACGGTCTTCAGTGCAGCCGCATTAAGTGGCAGGAAAGTGAAAATACTTCATCAGCTATCACAGCCTACAGATCATCCTGTAAATATTTATCACCCCGAGGGAGAATACCTCAAAGGATTAGTATTGTACGTTGAATAAATTTTGATATATAAAACGGCATATTAACAGTAAAAAGAAAACAAAAATGAGATTTGCAAGATAAAAAACTGTTTAATCAATGTTATTTATGTTAAACTGTGCAAAACGTCTCATTTTTCTTCATGAAAATTATGTTCGGTATTGAAAAAAGCTATATATTTGCAACGTGTTTTTCATGGTATTAGATTTAAGGTTAACAATGAAGATTGGTTGTCGTGAGACAACCTTTCCTTTTTTATATACTTCTCATTAGTTATTAGCCTTCTTTATTTCTATTTTTGTATTAAAATGAAAAATCTAGTGTATGGATTTCAGAATTCGCCTTCAAATTGATAAATCGGATACAAGGATAGATCACACATCAAAGATGATGTTATTCGGATCCTGTTTTTCTGAGAATATCGGAGTAAAATTAAAAGAGCACAAGTTCAAAGTAAATCATAATCCTTTTGGCATACTTTATAATCCTATTTCTGTATCAAATAGCATAAAACGTTTACTAGAGAAAAAACAGTATAATGAGTCAGATCTTGTTTATAATAACGAGATGTTTCACAGTTTTATGCATCACGGCAGCTTCTCTGATGTCAATAAACAACTTTGTCTAAATAAAATCAACGAGAGATACATTAAAGCTTCAGAGTTTATAAAAGAAACTGATACATTCTTTATAACATTTGGTACATCGTATGCTTTTAAAATTCACGACAATAATCAAATCGTAAGTAATTGCCATAAATTTCCTGCAAACAAATTTGATCGTTTTAGGTTAACAATAGAAGAAATAGTTAAAGAGTGGAGTGAATTAATTGAAATTCTTGTAAATCAAAATTCAGGTATTCATTTCATATTTACTGTAAGTCCTATAAGACATTTTAGAGATGGGGCACACGATAATCAGATAAGTAAGTCCATTTTGCATATTGCTATTGAAAATATCAAAAATAATTTCAATAGCATAGTAGAATACTTTCCTGCGTACGAAATAATGATAGATGAACTACGTGATTACAGATTTTACAATGAGGATATGGTACACCCTACATCTTTGGCACAAGAATATATATGGCAATGTTTTTCTGATAAGTTCTTTTCAGAAGAAACTAAAATTACAAACAGTGATTGGGCGGCAATTAGAAAGTCAATTAACCATAGGCCCCTAAATACAGAAACTCAGGCTCATCGTCAGTTTCTTATTAATACAATAAAAAAGATAGAAACATTTGCTATGAAGTACCCCCAAATATCGTGTGTAGAAGAAATCAAACAATTAGCTAATTTAGTAGAAAAAGTAAATAATATTTGATCATATTATGAATTACGATATAAAACAAATTGCTTCAATTTTAGGTGTAAAACATAATAATCTTTATTCGGCCGATATATCAATTTTGCTTACAGATAGCCGGAAGCTCTCAAATCCTTCTAAGACCCTTTTCTTTGCTTTAGAAACAAAAAACAACGATGCACATGATTTCATAAGTGAATTATATGATGCAGGAGTTCGCAATTTTGTTGTCACAAAGCATCTAACACAATGGGATAATTTTCAGAGTGTTAATTTTTTAAATGTGAAAGATAGCTTACGTGCATTACAGAAATTAGCAATACATCACAGGTCAAATTTTAATATTCCTGTTATAGGAATAACAGGTAGTAATGGCAAAACTATCGTAAAGGAGTGGTTATATCAATTACTAGAAAAAGATTATAATATTGTCAGGTCACCTCGAAGTTATAATTCCCAAGTAGGTGTTCCACTATCTGTATGGCAAATAAATGAAGAGGCCAATTTAGCTGTTTTTGAAGCAGGTATTTCCATGCCTAATGAAATGGAGTTGCTTGAACCCATAATTAAACCAACTATTGGGATACTTACAAAAATAGGGGAAGCACATCAGGAAAATTTCAGCTCGCTTCAACAAAAAACAATGGAGAAATTAGAGTTGTTTGTTAACTGTGAAGTGTTAATTTACGATGAAGATAATCATTTGGTAAACAGATGCATCGATTTAAAGGTGTTATCTCAAAAAACTTTTACTTGGTCTAGAGTAAATAGAGATGCTCATCTTTATATCTCAAAAACTGACAAAAAGCAAGATTCAACACAAATCAGTTATTCTTTTATGAACTTCGATTACAGCTTTTGTATTCCATTTATCGATGATGCTTCTATCGAAAATGCTATAAACTGTCTCGCAGTAGCTCTTTATTTACATGTTTCTCCTACGGAAATAAAAGAGAGGATGACTAGACTCGAACCCGTTGCCATGAGACTAGATGTGCGTAAAGGCAAGAGAGGGTGTCTAATTATAAATGATAGTTACAACTCCGATATTAACTCCATAAAAATAGCACTAGATTTCCAGAATCAGCGTAAGATGCATAATTCTTTAAAGAAAACTATTATCCTTTCAGATATCTTGCAAACTGGAGTTCTACCAAAGACTCTTTATAAGAGAGTTGCAGAAATGTTAGAACAGAGTGGTATTCAAAGATTAATCGGTATAGGTAAGGATATCCATGCAAATGCTGATTTATTTAATTTGCCGGATAAATCATTTTTCACCACTACAGAGGATTTTTTAAAGAATTTCACAGCAGAATCCTTTAAAAACGAATTAGTGTTACTTAAGGGTGCGCGAAGGTTTCACTTCGAGAGTATTAACACTCACTTGGAAGAAAGGATTCATGAAACAATGCTCGAAGTAGATCTAGATGCTGTAGTGCATAACTTCAATTACTATAAATCCCAGCTAAAACCAGATGTTAAACTTATATGTATGGTAAAAGCAAATGGGTATGGTCTTGGTGCTGTTGAAATCGCAAAAACACTACAATATCATAGATGCAACTATCTTGCAGTAGCAGTTGCCGAAGAAGGTGTTTCACTTAGAAACGAAGGTATAACATTACCAATTATTGTTCTTAATCCTGAAGTAAATGGTTTTGATGAATTATTTACTTACGAGCTTGAACCAGAAGTGTATAACTTCAGAGTACTCGAGGCGTTTATAAAAGAATCTGAGCGTAGGGGTATAACCAATTATCCGATCCATTTGAAAATTGATACAGGTATGCATCGTTTAGGTTTTCTTAGCGACGATATTCATAAATTAATAAACATACTGAAAGAACAAAAGGGATTAAGAGTAAATTCAATTTTTTCTCACTTGTCAGCAAGTGAGAGTTGGATCTTTGATGGCTTTACTCATCAACAAATTAACAGTTTCCGGTATGTTGCAGATACAATAGAAAAAGAATTAAACTATACCGTAAGTAAACATATCCTTAATTCAGCAGGTATTGAGCGATTTCATGATTATGAATGGGATATGGCGAGATTAGGTATTGGTTTGTACGGAATTAGCCCAAGTAATTTAAAAGGACTAAAAAATGTTTCTACTCTGAAAAGTACAATACTTCAAATAAAGAATATACCTCAAGAAGAGACAGTAGGATATGGGCGAAAAGAAAAGCTAGATCATGATGCACGTATTGCAACAATACGTTTTGGATATGCAGATGGTTTAGACAGGAAGTTCGGTAACCGTGTTGGTAAAGTCCTAATAAATGGTGAATATGCACCTATAGTGGGAAATGTTTGTATGGATCTAACAATGGTTGATGTAACCGATATTAAAGCAGAAGAAGGTGATGTTGCAATTATATTCGGAGAACAACTGCCAGTAATTGATCTTGCCGAAAGCATAGGTACTATACCATATGAAATACTAACTTCTGTTTTACCTCGTGTTAAAAGAGTTTACGTTAAAGAATAATTTAAATAATATCTACTATTAGTATTAAACAAAAAAAGCATCTCCTAAGAGATGCTTTTTTATTATTATGTTGTTTTCTTGTTGAATTAGTCAACGAAGAAGATAGCAACACGGTTCCAGTCGTTTTCAGCATATGGCTGTTCAGTATCGCCCTTCCAGTCAATTGAGATACGATCGCTGCTGATTCCGTGATCGTTAATCAAAGCATCTGCAACCGCTCTTGCACGTCTTTCAGAAAGTGCGAAGTTGTATTCAGGAGTACCTGTTTGTCTATCAGCATAAGCTACAATGTTTACTTTCGCGCTATCGTTAGCCTTCATGTATTCAGCAGTGTTGTATACACTTACTTGCTGTCCTCTGTCAATAGTTGAAGAGTTAATACGGAAGAATACAACGTTTGGAACATAAACAGCTTCGCTAACTGTAGTAGGTTGTACTTCTGGACAATCTGGACAAGACTCTGGTCTTTGTCTTAGTTGTTCGTTTTCAGCACGTAGTCTGTTGATTTGGCTGTTAAGATCATTGATTAAGTTGTAATCCATAAGTTCAGCAGGTGTGAAATCTTGTTTTCCACCAAGACCGAATTTTATACCTGCGGTACCAGTTACCAGACCATCATAAGAAATGTGCTCTCCCATACCTGAACCTCTTACACCATCAAAAGCAGAATCAGTTAGTCTAAGACCTAATTCAAGGAATAGAGCAACGCTGTTTGAAAGTTGGAAATTGTTGATTAAACCAACATTATAAGTAAGAGTTTGGTTTTGGCTCTCAAATAGGCCATTATCTGGATTTGGTCTTTCCCAATCATTGTTCAAACCATACATGTAACCAATTCCTAAATAAGGAATAAGGCTGTAAACTCTGTCTGGGTTATAAGTGCCCCAAGCGTTGATTATGTTGTACATGATGTCAACATGACCGCCAAGCCAATTCTTTTCAGGAGTGGTTCCAGGAGCTACATGCTTGATGTGTCCTCCATCGATAACTAAACGTGCTCCCCAATTTGGAGAATTCCAACGTCCAATTTCTAATTGACCCATCCATCCTAGACGATCTCCTAAACTTGCATCAGCATCATTCTCACCTTGTGTCATATAAAGGTTTGTGCCACCGCCAAGTCCTATATACCAATTATCACTTCCTTTGTTTTTCAGATACACTGTACCTTGAGAAACGTTCTGTACTTCTTGTGCACTTATGCTAAACGCTACAAGAGCAGTAAATAAAAGTAAACTAAACTTTTTCATAAATTTAAATTCTAATTAAACATTTTTTATTACAATAACTCGATATTCTTTTTTGTCGTTTAAGTAACGTACTAAATATCAGTACTTATTTTATTTGCTGTATTTATAACGTTTACGTTATAAAAAAGTTCGATAAAATTGGTGTAAAACTGTAGTGATTTCATAATTCTAATATACTACTAAATCGAACTACACCAAGTTACTGACAACTGAATACAAATATAAAACTTAATTTTCACATTTGCCCTTATTTGTGTAAAAATTATCCAAAAAACGGTTGATTTGTGCAGTTTTTCTACATTTTATATTTATTACAAATCAAAAAGGGCATAATAAAAGAGGTTGTTAGCCCAAATAGCTTTTCAACAGTTTGCTTCTTGAGTCCTGTCTCAAACGACGTATAGCCTTTTCTTTGATTTGACGAACACGTTCTCGAGTTAGTTGAAATTTATCTCCAATCTCTTCTAGAGTCATTTCTTGACAACCAATACCAAAGAACATCTTAATAATATCACTTTCTCTTTCGGTAAGAGTGGAAAGGGCTCTATCAATTTCTTTTTGCAGAGATTCATTAATTAATGTTCTGTCTGCTATTGGAGCATCATCATTCACAAGTACGTCAAGTAAACTGTTGTCTTCTCCTTCCACAAAAGGAGCATCCATAGAAATGTGTCTGCCTGATACTTTTAAAGAGTCTGTTACTTTGTCTACAGGAATATCCAATACAACAGCCAATTCTTCAGCAGAAGGTCTGCGTTCGTTTTCCTGTTCAAATTTCTGAAAAGCTTTGCTAATCTTATTTAGCGATCCAACCTGGTTGAGTGGTAGTCTTACAATTCTCGATTGCTCAGCCAAGGCTTGCAATATAGATTGTCTAATCCACCAAACTGCATAGCTAATAAATTTAAATCCTCTTGTTTCATCAAATTTTTCAGCAGCTTTTATCAAACCTAAATTTCCCTCGTTGATAAGGTCGGGAAGACTCAATCCCTGATTTTGATATTGCTTGGCTACCGAAACAACAAAACGGAGGTTTGCTCTAGTTAGTTTTTCGAGAGCTCGCCGATCACCTTTCTTTATAGCTTGCGCTAATTCAACTTCCTCTTCAACGGTTATGAGTTCTTCACGACCTATTTCCTGAAGATACTTGTCTAAAGAAGCACTTTCACGATTGGTGATTGATTTTGTAATTTTTAATTGTCTCATTTATATTCTATCCTTCAATAAATATTTCTATCTTAAACGTTTGGGGGTGCAAAAGTACAAAATATATTTGTAATATCGATCAATATTCTGATACACCAAATAAATATAGCAAAGGAATTTGGTGGATTTCACCTAATTCCTTTGCTATAGAAACACTTTATTTCGTGGTTTTGTTACTGAAAAACGACTAATTAACTTTACTTAACTTAGTTTTTACTCTGATGATAAGTCAATTGCAATGTATTGCGTTCTTCCGTTTGGATAAAATCCGGCTACCAGTAACACTTTATCCTGTCTATTTTGAGTAGATGCTACAATTGCATTTAAGTCATTCTCGTTATTTACAGGTGTATTGTTTATTCTCAATATAATGAACCCTTTATTGATACCTTCTTTTCTAAATAAACCGTCTGAATCTACGCTTTCAACCTCTAAACCGCTTGATATGCCTAGTTCCGATTTTCTTTCTTCTGATATAGGTGCAAATTTAGCTCCCAGTCTATCTAGTGGATTTACAACTCTAGAAATATCAGTATTGCCCTCATCATTTTTAAGCTCTATACTAAAATTATGAGTTTTACCATTTCTATCTACTGTAACATTCACTTTGTCTCCAGGTCTGTATCTGTTTAATTGAACCTGTAACTCAGGGAAACTATTTATAGGTGCATTGTTAATTGCAGTTATAACATCACCTTTTGCCATTCCAGCAGCTTTAGCCGCACTACGGTCAGAAAAGTCGTCAACAAGTACTCCTCTTATTTGAGATAATTCTCTTGCTCTCTCGGGATCTTCACGTCTTACACCTTCAATATTTTGAACTTGAATTCCTAAATATGCTCTTTGAACTGTGCCATATTCTTTTATATCAGCTGCAATTTTACCAGCAATTGAAATTGGAATTGCAAAAGCATAACCGGCAAAATTACCAGTTTGAGAATAAATGGCTGTGTTAATACCAACAAGTTCGCCTCGGGTGTTTACCAAAGCACCGCCACTATTGCCCGGGTTGACCGCAGCGTCTACCTGAATAAATGACTGTAACCCACCTCCCATAACATTTCCTCTGTTCTTGGCGCTTACTATTCCAGCTGTTACGGTTGATGTTAAGTTAAAAGGATTACCAACAGCCAAAACCCATTCGCCTACCTTTAAAGCATCTGAATTACCAAATGTGAGATATGGAAAGTCGTCACCCTCTATTTTTAAAAGGGCTAAATCGCTTTGAGGGTCATTCCCTACTACCTTGGCAGTAAACTCTCTGTTATCATTTAATGAAACTAAAACTTCATTTGCATTTTCAACAACGTGGTTATTTGTTATAATATATCCATCTTTTGATATGATAACTCCAGAGCCAAAACCCACTTGCTCGCGAGGTTGCGAGGGTGCCCGATCACCAAAACCAAAGAAAAAATCGAAGGGATTTATATACTGTTGACGACTTAATGTTTTGGTTTTTACGTGAACCACACCGTCAACCGACCGTTCAGCGGCTTCTGTAAAATCGGGATATCCTTCAGAAGTCATTAAATTAGTAAGTACTACATTCTTATCTTGGTTAAATGAGTTAGAGTACAGCCCAATTTCTTCTGAAGTTGAATTAGTTCCTGATTTGTCTAAAAAACTAATGTTATTTCTGTTAGCAACATTATATCCCAATAGGGTAACAATCGAACTTACTACCGCTATAAGTACTATAAAGAGTACATTTTTTGTTTTACTTGTATTCATATTCATTGTATTAATGTTATTCTTTTGTGTCAAATATAAAACAAATATTGTGCAATCAACTTCATTAGCTTTTAACTTTTAACACTTTTAACTGATTAAAATTACCATTAACCCGATTTAACCCAAAGTCTGACAAAAAGACAGTTATTTACTAAATTTATTTCTTCTGTTAGCATATTTTCTAAACCTAAAATTGCTTAATGGTTGAATCAGTTCAAAGAAAAGAAGGTTTATATTGATTTTTTTTGAATCAAAATATACACTGTTTTTATTTATAATAAGTAACTGAGTAATAAAGCGCATTATAAATAACAAAAGAGAAAATCCCAATAGTAAGTAATTAGAAAAATATACTGAACACACTATCGAAATTAGCAGAATTAGATAAAATGATTGTTTTGTAAATGTTTCAAATCCAAGAATTAAATTTGCCATTCCTTTATAAAACTGTTTTGTATAAAGATATTTTGATTTAATTGATCTCCATGTAGAGAAGCTATCAATACTATCTGTTTCAGTTATACTATCCTTTGATAGAACTACTCCTGTGTTTTTTTTATTTGAAATTCTGTTGATATATAAATCATCTTCACCCCCATCTATACCCAATACAGAAGAGAGGCCTTTGTTTTTAAAGAATAACTCTTTTCTATATGCCATATTTCTACCAATACCCATAAAAGGATTACCTCCAATTGCTAATGATAAAAATTTTAAATGGTGAATAAGGTTGTCGTATTGTATGAAGTTTCTTAATCCAACTTTTGTTGTAAATGCCACTCTGCTATACCCTAATATGATGTCCTTTCCTTTTGTAAACTCTTTTCCGAATTCTAGAATCCAGTTTTTTGAAACAGGTCTACAGTACGATTCAGTAAACAAAATGATATCATTGTTGGCAGCTTTAACACCTAAAGTGATTGCAAGTTTTTTTTCATTTACTTCGTCAGCTCCTGCAGGAATAAATGTATGATACAATTGTGGATATTTGTGTTCTGCCGCTTTAAGTACAACATCAGTGTCATCAGTAGAGCCACTATTCACAACAATTACTTCATACTTCGGGTAATTCTGATTTAAAACATAAGGAAGGTTTTTTTCTAACTCGAAGGAGTTGTTTTTTGATGTAATAATAACAGAAATAGACGGAAGTTCTGACTCTTCTACAATCTTCTCCTCTCTTTTTTTTTCATGCGCTTGTGGTTTTCTAAATAAGACTATGCTGTATAAAATTTGAACTAAAAAGCAAAAAAGCAATGCCGTACTCAAAACCCACTCAATTAATGAGAACGATTCGACATAAGAGAAGATAATATCCATATTTAAAATGAATTTATTTAAGAATCTAACAGTTGGAATATTGCAGTTTTTTTTATTTAAATTGAATCAGAGAAGTATGATTCAGGGATATCTCTGCAGTTATATTTTGAAACCATTGCCTCACCGTATGCACCTGCAGAGCGAATGGCAATAAAATCGCCTCTTTTAGATTGGTTAAGTGTAATATTTTCCCCGAATGTGTCGCTTGATTCACAAATAGGACCAACAACATCATACTTATTGAGTTCTCCATCTGAACTTATATTCTCTACATGATGAAATGCCTGATAAAGTGCAGGCCGTATCAGATCAGTCATTCCTGCATCTAAAATAAGAAAGTTTTTCTGAATGCCAGTTTTTAGATACAGTACACGACTAATTAGTGAACCACATGGTGCAATAACTGAGCGGCCTAGCTCAAAATGTAAAGATTGATTCTCTTCAAGTTTTAGATGTTTATCGAAAAGTCGGAAATAAGATTCAAAATCGGCCATAGGAAAATGGTTGGGATGTTGATAATTTATACCAAGTCCACCACCTGCATTAATAACCTTGAGTGATACACCTTGTTCATTGAACCAATTCTGAATAAGTTTTATCTTTACACATAAATCCTCAAAAGAAGTTAGATCAGTAATTTGAGATCCTATATGGAAATGAATACCTATAAGTTTTATGTTAGGTGAGTCAGAAAGAATTCTCAGAGTCTCAGGAAGATCTTGCTCATTTATTCCAAACTTGTTCTCATTTAAGCCTGTTGTAATATATTTATGAGTACGTGCGTCAACATTAGGGTTTATTCTGAGTGCGATAGAGGCTGTCTTTCCTTTTTTTTCTGCTAGTTCATTGAGTACTTCAATTTCAGGAATCGATTCAACGTTAAAACAGAAAATATCATTGTCGAGTCCAATATTTATCTCTTTGTCACTCTTGCCAACACCTGCAAAAGCTATCTTCGATGATGGAAATCCGCATTCAATAGCTTTTAAAATTTCATTACCGCTTACACAGTCAGCACCAAAACCTTGAGATGCAATCTCCTTTAAAATACGTGGATTAGCATTTGCTTTTAGTGCGTAATGTACATGAAAAGGACGATTCTCTGTTTCCTTATTAATTGTTTGAAGTGTTTTATGTAACAACTCCATATCATAATAGTAAAACGGAGTTTCGAGCGATTCAAATTTATTGTTAGGGTATTTGCCTTTTATCATTTTAATATTTGGTTGAGGGTGTTAAGTTACAGAACTTGTTATTGTCTGTACATACATTTCTATCTATAACAAAATTACAATTTTTTTGGAGAATTCTACATACAGATAAAAGAATATGCTTTTTCAAGTTTTTGTTCTATGGGTAAATTGGCATCTATCCAATTGATTTTGAGTCCTCTCCGTTCCATGCCTCTGAACCATGTCATTTGGCGTTTTGCGAATTGGTGAATTGCAGTTTCTAGTCCTTTATGCATTTCATCATAGCTTAATTTGCCAATAACATATAAAGTAACAAATTTATACTCTAATCCATAATAAATTAAGTTCTCATAAGCAACACCAGAGTCAAGTATTGATTTCACCTCATCAATCATGCCTTCATCAATACGTGCTTTCAAACGTTCACTTATTTTTTTACGACGTAAGTCACGATCAATTTTCACTCCCAGTACACAGCTTTCAATAGGAGGGTAGTCTCTTTCAGTGGGATCTTGTTTTGCCCTAAAAGCTTCAATCTCAATAGCTCTAATCGCGCGTTTCTTTGTATCGGTATCGGTAATATTATGTAAAGGACGATAGCTTTTCAAAACATCTGTAAGCTCTTCAAGTGTTTTGTTTTGAAGCGATTCTCTTAGTTTATTGTTAGATGGTACATCAGGCAAATTATACCCTTTTAATACAGACTCAATATAAAGTCCCGTTCCACCACAAAGAATTGGTTTCTTATTGCGGGAAATGATACCAGCATAAGCATCGTGAAAATCACGTTGATATTCAAAAAGTGTATATTTTTCTCCAGCGTCTCGTATGTCTATAAGATGATAAGGAATAGATTTACCATTAATAAAATAGTCTGAAATGTCTTTTCCAGTACCTATATCCATGCTACGATATATCTGACGAGAGTCGCCACTTATGATCTCTCCATTAATTCTATACGCAAGATTAGCTGCAAATGTGGTTTTTCCACTTGCGGTAGGGCCAAGTATTGTAATTAATTTATCTTTCATATTACTAACTACCAACTGCCACCTGCGCCACCACCACCAAATCTGCCGCCTCCGCCTCCGCCGAAGCCACCTCCGCCGAAGCCGCCTCCAAAGCCACCTCCGCCGAAACCCCCGCTGCTTCTACCTGAGCGAGGTGGAAAAAAGATTGGAGGCATTGTTGTTCTGTGATGGCCATCACCTCCAATGTTTTGGTCACCTCCTCCAATAATAATTAAAAGTAAAACAATAATAGCTATAATTACAATAATAACTATAAATGCAGGAATGGCCTCATCTCCTTCTTCATTTTCAGCTATGTATTCACCAGCAAGCCGTGCAATCATTACATCAACTGCTGCATTTACACCACCAAAATAGTCCTCTTCAATAAAATAAGGAATCATATTATTACGAACAATCCTTCCGGCGTAAGCATCATTTATTCTTGCTTCTAGTCCATATCCAGTTGCAATAAATGCTTGTCCTCTACTATTGCCAATTTTTGGTTTAATAAGAATCACAGCACCATTGTCCTTGCTTTTCTGGCCTATAGCCCATTTCTCGCCCAGTCTAAATGCATAGTCTGATGCTGCATATCCGCCCAAATCATCTATAGTAACTACATATATTTGTGTAGAGGTAGAATCGTTATATTCAAGCAGTTTCTGTTCTAGAGCACTGTTTTCTGCAGTTGAAAAAACACCTGCAAAGTCGTTCACCAGACGATATGGTACCATCGGGTCGGGGATGTTCTGTGCCATTACCCCTACGGAGAATAATATAATTGAGAATAACAGAAGAGTTTTACTCTTCAATAATAACTTCATTGTCTAATTCGTTTTTATCATCATCGGCTATCGGATAAAACTCTTTAAGCAGATTACCAACCTTTTCTACTCCTTTTGTGATACCCAAACTAATCTCTTCATTCTTAAAATGAGTAAGCATTAAGTCGAGAGCCTCATTCCAAAAATTCTTATTTCTAACAGTTTCATTTATACCCTCATCACCAAAAATAGCTGCTTTATGGTCGGTAATAGAAATAAATATAAGTACACCATTTCGCAGTTTTGTATTATTCATTTTCAACTGATGAAATTTTTTATACGCAGTCTCTAAGGGTTCACCATTGCAATGCCTTGCAATATAAACACGTATTTCACCTGAAGTATGGCTTTCAGCAATCCTTATCGACTCTGTTATTTTTTCCAACTCTTCTTTTTTAAGCATGATTTTTAATGGGGCTTCTGGATGTGTAATAATCAGAATTGAACCTGCGGAGCCGTTTGAGCTTCAGGAAGCGCTTCAAAATAAGCTTTGTTTTCAAACTTAAACCATTTGGCATAAATTACTTGTGGAAATTTACGAATATATGAATTGTAGTCTTGAGCCAGCTGGTTGAATCTATTTCGTTCAACTGATATTCTGTTTTCCGTTCCGGCCAGCTCATCCTGCAACGCAAGAAAGTTTTGATTAGCCTTCAATTCGGGATAGTTCTCCTGAATTAGCAATAGTCGCCCCAATGCTTGGCTTAATTGATTTTGTGCCTGTTGATATTCTTGCAGGCTCTCTGTAGTTAGGTTCTCAGGATTAATATTCGTTTGTGTAGCTCTTGATCTTGCTTCAGTAACCTGTGTAAAGGTTTCTTGCTCATGAGTCGCATACCCTTTTACTGTATTTACAAGGTTAGGAATCAGATCTGCACGTCTTTGATATGCATTTTGCACATTACCCCACTGTGATGTAACAGCTTCCTGTTTTTCCACCATATTATTATATCCCGAACAGCTCGAAAGGGATATTGCAGTTGCTACAACTAGTAAAATGTATACAATCTTTTTCATTTCTTTGAAATATTAATTACTTGTTTAATTATATGCAAATATATTGTTTTTTTTTAGATACTTTTTTATATCTCAATTAAAAATGAACAGTAATGTGGTTATAAAGGTTTTAATTATTCATGAGTTAAGTAAAAAAGTTATATCTTTGTACTTATGTTTAGCTTACTAAAAATATGAAACAACCTCTTGCATTTTTTATAATATCACTTTTTTCATTGGCAATAAATGCCACTGAGGCTTTTCAGGTTCCTGATACTCTCAATCTGTTCGAAAATATAACAGATGTAAGTCGTCAGATACAACAGCAAACAACATCTAAAGAGAATATTGCTACTCCTGAGGAGGATTTATGGGAAGCTATACCAGAAGCCCTTACTCCGGATTCAATTATACTCCCTGCCTCTATTGGAGACACGATCATTGGAGAGCCGATCATTGGAGAGCCGATCATTGGAGA
>Ga0209075_1000518_pt1 | contig 37820 bp, 33 predicted proteins | sample Stecom2011_FD_187523 | JGI IMG/M metagenome (GOLD analysis project Ga0209075, IMG submission 187523) | Agricultural soil microbial communities from Utah to study Nitrogen management - Steer compost 2011 (SPAdes) (version 2) | ecosystem: Environmental > Terrestrial > Soil > Agricultural land...
GTTAATTATGAAAAAGAGTTTTTAGATGCTCGAGTAGAGTGGATGGATAATGAAATTTCAAATTGGTAGTAAAGATTTGGCTTGTTGATGGAGAAACCAAGGTTAGATATTCTTGTATCTTAGTTCTCTTATTTTTGTCATTATTTTAACTTCCTTCAGGACCACCGGACTTTTCAAAAGTTGCTGAAATATGTGGTCGTTACGGGGTTGTGTTTACATAAAACGCTTTTCTAAAAGTTAGTATAAGTTGCCCTTTTATTCTATCGTTTATTTGAACGATATTTTGTTTTATCGTTTATTTAAACGATATTCGCATCATGATAGCAGTTATTACAGGTGATATAATAGCTTCGAGGTTGGTACTGGACCAGGATAAATGGTTGGTTCCACTCAAAAGCCTTTTCAACAACTGGGGAATAAGATCTAAGGATTGGGAATTGGAAAGAGGAGACTTTTTTCAAGTGGAGGTTAATAATCCGTTGGATGCACTAAAAAAGGCCCTACAAATTAAAGCATTAATTAAAAAAGTAGAGCCACTTGATGTGCGTATGGCTATAGGTATAGGCGAAAAGACTTATACAGGAGAGTCAATTTCTGAGAGCAATGGAGAGGCTTTTATATATTCGGGCGAGAAATTCGACTCGCTGGATAAAGAGAACATTACACTAGGTATAAAAACTACTTGGGAAGAGTTTGATGAGGAGATGAATCTTTACCTGAAGTTAGCAGGCACATTTATGAATAAGTGGTCTGTTTCGTCGGCAGAATTAATGGAGATTGTTCTTAAAGAAGCAAACATAACTCAAGATGAGATCGGAAAGCGTTTAGGGATTAAACAAAATTCTGTAAGTGGCCGATGGAATAGGGCAAATGTGAATGAGATACTGGAAGTAGAAAAGATGTTTAGGAAAAAGATTTATGCTTTGATAAAATGATTATAATTTTAAAGTTCATATTAGCACATTTTATTGGAGATTTTATTTTTCAACCTAAAAGATGGGTGAAAGATAAGGAGTGTCTGAAAGCAAAATCACTCAAGCTGTATATACATGGGTTAATACATGGACTTTTAGTATTATTAATTCTATGGGATTTTAACTATTGGCTTTTAGCTTTGTCGGTAACGGCTTTACATATTATTATTGATGGTATAAAATTATATTCACAAAAAGATGAGAACAAGTCAGAGTGGTTTTTGATAGATCAAGCACTTCACATTATAAGTATTTTTGTATTATGGATTTTATTCTTTAAACCGGAATTAAATTTGGCTTTGTTGTTCGAAAACACTTACATCTGGGTTTATCTAACTGCATTTATTTTTATTACTATTGTAACTAGTATCGTGATAAGAGAACTTATGTCTAATTGGACAAACGCATTAAACGAAAGCAGTGAAGATTCTTTGAGTAATGCTGGTAAGTATATTGGTATGTTGGAAAGGATTCTTATTTTAATATTTGTAGTAACAGGTCATTGGGAAGGAATTGGTTTTTTAGTGGCAGCTAAATCAGTTTTTCGTTTTGGAGACTTAAAAGAATCGAAAAACAGAAAACTAACTGAATATATTTTGATAGGAACATTGTTAAGTTTTGCAATTGCGTTATTTACAGGATTGGTTGTGCTGAAGCTTATAGCAAGTGTATAAAGAGAAAATAAAATTGAAACTATAAATTAGAAATAACTAAATCAAAGGAGAAGAATCTATGAGACATAAATTGCTTTTTATTTTTTTTATAATTACAACTATGAGTCTAATATCTCAAGAGAAACCAATATTGCTGTTTCCAGAAGGAGCACCTGGAGAGAAAGTGAAGATGAAACAGGTTGATGATCTTACAGGAAATAAGGTAGCGGGCTGTCCGGTTATGCGCACTGGTAGCGTAAGTGAGCCTACATTAACATTTTATCCTGCTCCTGCAGATAATAATTCGGGTGTAACAATTATTGTTAATCCAGGAGGTGGGTATAATATTCTAGCATATAATCTTGAAGGAACTGAGATATGTAAACGATTCAATAACTACGGAGTAAATTGCGTGCTTGTAAAATATCGTGTTCCTCGTCGCGAAGGGATAGAGAAGCATGAGGCTCCACTTCAGGACGTACAGCGTGCAATTGCATATACTCGCTCACACGCTAAGGAGTGGAACATAGATCCAGATAGAATAGGGGTGTTAGGCTTCTCCGCCGGTGCTCATTTATCGGCTGTAGCCAGTACAAATTACATGAATAGAACTTATCCTAGAATCGACTCTAATGATGATGTGAGCCTTCGTCCCGATTTCACAGTCTTAATCTATCCAGCTTATCTCTCTGCCGACAATTTTTCTATTTCTCCAGAACTGAAGGTTGATGAAAATACTCCTCCCACTATAATAATTCAAACTCAAGACGATTATAGTTTTATAGATAGTAGTTTGTTTTACTATTACGCTCTTAAAGAAGCAGAAGTGCCCGTTACAATGCATCTTTATCCATCGGGAGGACATGGTTATGGAGCAAGAAATACCGGTCATACTGTAAATGAATGGCCTCACAGGGTATTGGCATGGTTGAGGGATATAAAGATGATTAAGTGAATGTACTTTCTTTAACTTTAATAATTTAAAAGCCGGACTCTTTCTCAAGTACCCGGCTTTTAGAGATAAATAATTAAAAAGTAGAACTATATAATTTGAAGAGGTTAGTCACCTGCTCTTATCTTTCCGATACCATCTTTATTTAGATTTGTGTTTTTTGGTTTTCCGTAATATGTAACATTTCCAATTCCTTCTGAGTCAATTTTTAAATACTCCGATGCATAGCAACTAACATTGCCTACGCCTTCAGATATTACAATTGCGTTTTGTGAAGTAAGTTTTCGTGTATTAATATTTCCTACTCCTTGTGAGCTAATTTCTATGCTCTCGGCATTGCCTGCAAGTGAGATATTGCCAACTCCCTCAGAGTCTATTTTAACATTACCAATATTTAGGTTGTCTGCATTTATATTACCTACTCCATCAGATAATATAGTTAATTCAGGGGTTTCAAAATCTCCTTTAACTGTAATATTGCCAACCCCTTCAGAATCTATATGTTTTAGATAAGGCGTATTTACATAGATGGTTAGCTTGTTTGAGTTGTTTCTGAACTTTCTCTTACGTCTGTCATCCATTTTAAGCACTAATGTCTCGTTCTCCATACGCACTTCTAGCAAATCTAGCATTGTTTCGTTGCCTTCAGCTGTTACACTGGTTTGCGATGCTTGTCTGACTTCAATATTACCTACTACCGAAGATTTTATTGCAGTGAAATTTGAAACTTCAAATTCATCTTTTGTCAGTCGCGATTGTGCGCAAGAAATGCCTGTTGTTAATAGCAGCAATGCTAGTACTAATAAGTTTAATCTTTTCATATTGTTTGTTAGTTAGTTTTACCTAAATCCTTAAATTTAATATCATTAATATGACTCACTCCAACATTAAATGGTTACAAAAATTTCATATAAATCTCCAATAAATTTGTTTGAAAAATAAACAACTGGTCAAATAATGAATAATTGTATATTCAAATTTATTTAGAGGTGTTTAGACTAGTCTTTGAGAAGCTCAAGTATTTTTAATCTGAAAGCATATTCATACTTAGCCTGTGCCTCTTCACCAAGAGCCTGAGTTTGATTGTTTTTTGCCAGGAATAGTTCATAAGAGTTGGCACGACCACTCTCATGTTTCTCTTCTGTAAATCTGTATGCTTCGTTGCTTGCTTCAACCGATTTTTTGGCTGCCTCCCATCTGCTTGCTGATGCAACAGCATTGTAATATGCCTGTTCAATCTGTTTACGAAGTTCCAGTTTTGTTTTGTCTAGTTCAAGCTGAGTATTAGCTATTGCAAGTCTTGCACTACTCACATTATTCTTAATCTGAAACTTGTTAAAAATTGGAATTCGTAGATTAAAACCTAGAGAGTTACTCATGTTGTTTCTAAGCTGACTGCTGAATGTGTCGTTAGGTCTGCCACTCATATTGTAGTATCCGGTTCCCATATTTGCACCAAATGATAGTGTAGGGAAGTATTGAGAGCGAGCCATCAGGACTTCTTTTTCACTGCTTTCGAGGCGATATTGCATGCTTCTTATCTGTGGCCTGTTCACAAGTGCACTTTCATATATAGCTTCAGATGGAATAAGTCCCGTTTCATTAATTAATGTTTCTGCCGAAGGCGCAACAATATCAAAATTGTTGAAGGACTCCAGCTCCATAATCTGTGCTAGATCGAGAATAGCTAACTTTAGATTATTTTCTGCTTGTACTCTATTTAACTCTTCACGTGCCATTTGGGCTTCAACCTCAAATAGTTCACCCTCTGCCAATCTGCCACTTTCCACCAGTGCAAGTCTGCGTTGATAATCAGCACTTGTTGATTCGAGTTGATTTTCTGAAATTATGAGTAACTCTTTATTTAGTAACGCTTGAAGAAATGCTGTTGAAACGCTCATTATTATGTCGTCTTTTATCTTTTCTAGATCTGCTTCTGAAGCATGCATCTCTGCCTTACGAGCATCAATATTATGCTTCATTCTAAGGCCATCGAAGATTGTTATATCAGCACCTATACCAAAATTTGTTTGTGATGAATTACTATTGTCATAAACATTATCGATGCCTATTGAGCGACCAAAAACAAAACTTTGACCTGCCGAAGCGTTCAAGCTAGGGAGGAGCTCGGCTCGAGCCTGGCTGTAGGCCAACTCTCTCTGCTGACGATTTATTTCCTGTTGTTTTATATTTCGGTTATTTTCCAGAGCAATGTCAATACATTCTAAAAGTGTGTATTGTTTTTGTGCAGTTGTCGAAGAAATGGTTGTTCCGGTAATTAACAGACATATAATAATTTTTTTTAACTTCATATTATTTTCAATTTAGCTTGGGCCCTTTATAGTTCTTATATTCAAAATATTTTAAGCAAAATTATTTCTGTTCAATTATCTCAGCCCCACGAATCTTATCATTTTCATTTAACCCTTCTGTTACTTCAATATTAATTCCATCAGAAAGACCAATAGTCACGTTGTGACGTTCAAACAACTGAGGCTCTTCGTTCATTACTAGGTAAACGAAAGCTGAGTCGCCACTAAACTCTAGTGAGCTCTCGGGAATTGTGAGCACCTTGCTACGCTGATCTAGCTTGATGTTGGCATTGGCACTGTAACCGGCCCTAATGAAAAGGTCATCGGGAATTGCGAGTGCTGCTTTCATCTCAAATAATATTGCCCCGCTTTCTTCAACACCTTTTGGCGAGATATACTCTAGTGAAGCAGGAATTGTACGATCTTGTATAGCACCAATTGTAATTTCAATAGGCATACCTGATGTAAGCTTGCCAACTTCAGTTTCATCAATTTTGCCTATAAAAAGCATATCACTTAAGTCGGCTACCGATGCCACTGTTGTACCATCGTTAAAGTTGTTGGATTGAATTACCGAATTCCCTACTTTTACAGGAATGTCGAGGATGGTACCATCTACAGTTGATCTTACCAATGTGTTACTTGTTTTTGCTGAACTCTGTGTTATACCAGTGCGCACGAGGCTCAGATTGTCAGTAGCCGCACGCAGTTCTTCCTGATCGTTTTTATATTGCAAATTAACCTTTTCAAACTCTTCGAGTGAAATAACCGATTTTTCATATAGATTCTTATCCCTCTCATAATTGCTCTTGCTTTGGTTTGCTGCAATTCGAGCCCTCTCCACACGCGACTCTGCACTGCTAAGGTTAACCATATCCGGAACAACCTGAATTGTTGCAATAATATCACCTGCATGAACTATATCACCTGCCACTTTATGAACCTGTGATATAATTCCTGACATCTGAGGTTTAATTAGAATCTCGTTGCGAGGTTCAACCCTTCCGGTTGCTACTGTACTCTTTTCAATATCGCCCACTTCGGGAGCTACAATTGTGTATAACACAGTTTTGGGTTTAGATTTCTGCCATAGAAAAACAAAGGTGGAAATGACCAATAGTCCCAATAACGCAAATCCAATTATTCTTAAAATTCGTTTCATACTTAATATAATGTTTTTACTGATTTACAGATTTACTTGTTTCAGAATTTTACTTAATGTTTTTTTATTACCTGTTTACTCCTCTCCAATTGCTTCAACCGGTTTTATCATCATTGCTCTTTGAGCCGGTGCGTATCCTGCCATTGTGCCAATAATTACCAAAATAATTAGAGATGCTACTGCCATGGTAAAAGATATCTGAGGGTCTTTAAAGAACTGATCACTTTGGCTTAGCGCTATACCTACAGCTCTAAGAATACCAACACCCACAATTATTCCCATAACTCCGGCAAGCATGGTAAGCACGATGCTTTCGCTTAATATCTGACCAATTATATTGCGTGGTGTGGCTCCAAGTGCTCGTCTGATACCAATTTCTTTTGTGCGCTCTCTAACAGTAACAAGCATAATGTTACTTACTCCAATAGCACCTGCCAGAAGAGTACCCAATCCAACAATCCATATAAGTGCAGCTATACCAATTCCGAGATTATTAAACATCTTAAATTGTTCCTCTATATTCATTGAAAAAAGTGCATCATTATCGTTGGGCGAAATCTGATGCTGCTGTTTTAAAATGTCTTCTATCTGGTTTTGAATAACCTTAACAGCCACTCCAGGCTTTGCAGTGGCAGCCATAAAGTGGATAATGTTTCCCTGATTAAATGCCTGCTGCATAGTTGAAAATGGTAGTACAACTGTTTCGGCGGTTTGGCCACCTATACTAACTCCAGAAGTGCTTCTTGCCACACCAATTACCTGAAAATATATGCCATTTACCCGTATTTGTCTTCCTGTAGGATCTTCTCCTTTTTGAAAAAGTACTTCATATATTCTTTCTCCAATCACACATACCTTTCGTTTCTCAATTATATCAATTTCATTTACATACCTACCATATATTAATTTACTTTTTTCTATAAGATCATATTCAGGGTAACATCCTTTGACAAGGTACGAGCCACTACGCTCACCACGAACAACATTGTTATCGCTACCCCATACAAATAACACAGGAGAAAGATGTTGTAACTCTTTTACACGCTCTTTTATTATAGGAATATCGCTATTTACCATATCCCATCTACGTCCCTTCCCAAAACCTTTATAGGCTATAGTAGTACGATTGGCCTGGAAGAATGCCGAGTTGGTTGCAAAACCTTCAATTTGAGAAGCCATCCCCTCAGAGAGAGCATTACCTGCACCTACCATCAAAACAAGCATGAGCATTCCCCAAAACACACCAAAAGCTGTTAATACACTTCTTGATTTGTTGTGAGTGATTGTAATCCAGATTTCTTGCCACCTATCTATATCGATCATATTGATGAATTGTAGATTAACTGATTTGTTATTCTTGTCGCATTGCCTCTATTGGCTGCACCTTTATAGCATTTCTTGCAGGAAAATAACCCGCTAATACGCCAGATATAATTAAAATCAATGTGGCGAAGAAAGCATATCCCATTTCAACAGTTGGATTTTTGAAAACCGACATTTGAGGTTCATCGGAAACAGCTTGTCCGCTTGCTGCCTGCTCCATAACGAAATTTATTACCTCAGTAAGTCCAATACCCATAAACAAGCCTACGTATCCAAATATTGTAGTTATGATTATCGACTCAAAGATAATTGTCTTTAAAATTGAAGAGGGTGGGGCACCAATTGCTTTTCTGATACCAATTTCTCGAGTTCTCTCTTTTACTGACACAAGCATAATATTGCTTACACCAACTATACCTGCAATGAGAGTTAGAATTCCAATTATTGTTACTAGCATTGTTATACCACCAAATATTTTCATTGTCTCTACATAGTCGGCCTGATTATTATTTAACCAGATTGCCTGAGTGTCTGCAGGGTCGAAGTTCATTCTACGACCCATTATCTCACGTAGTGTTTCGTTGAACTTATCATTGGCTTCTTTAGTTGTAAGATCATCAACAGTAAAAGTAATCTGGTTGAATTTTTGCCCCGGGTTGAATATCAGTTGTGATGTAGTGAATGGTATATAAGCATTTGGGCCACCCCATTCCTCACGCTTTGAATTTACACCTATTACTTTAAACATAAGTTGCCCCACTTTTACATTTTTACCAAGAGGTGATTCATCTTTAAATAGTAGGTCCGCAATTTTTTTATCAATAACAATAACCTTGTTCTTCGCGTTCATATCTAGCTGATTGATAAAACGTCCTTCTCCCTGTTTTATTATCAGCTTCTCTATTCCTATATAATTAGGCATAACCCCTCTTATCTCATAAGAACCATACTCGTTGCCATAAAAAATATTTTGTGTAGTATTTGTTCGTGCGGTAATAAGTCGACTCTCTTCCACCTCTTCTCTAATAAGATCAAGCTCGCTGTTCGTAAATTGCAACCTACGTTCAGACTTTAGCCCTTTGTATGGCATTGAGGTTGTACCCGACCATAAGTTGATTCTGTTAATTGCTCTTGAGCTGAAGTTCTCCATTACCCCATTTTTAAGGCCATTTCCTGCTCCCAGAAGAACAATAAGAATAAATATCCCCCAAGATACAGAAAGACCTGTGAGTGTAGTGCGTAATTTATTTTTTTTGAGAGTAGTTAAAATCTCTTGCAACAAATCCATCATAATATCAGACTGTTTGTTGGAATTATATGGTTATTTGCATTAACTGTATGAACACCATTGTTCTTATTAGTCTCATATTCAATCATCCCATCTTTAAGATGAATTATACGGTTAGTAGCATCGGCCACAGATTTTTCGTGAGTAACGATAATAGTTGTAATACCTTCTTTATTAAGGTTAGTTAGAACGTTCATTACATCAACAGTTGTTGTACTATCTAGCGCACCTGTGGGCTCATCGGCAAGAATAATTTTAGGGTTAGAAATCATTGCCCTAGCAATAGCAACACGCTGTTTTTGTCCTCCAGAGAGCTCATTCGGCATATGATGTGCCCACTCTTTCAGCCCCATTTTATCCAGATGTTCCATCGCAATTATATTCCTTTTTTTTCTACTAACTTTCTTGTAGTAAAGAGGAAGAGCAACATTCTCCAACGCATTCTTAAAGTTTATAAGATTAAATGATTGGAATACGAAGCCAATATAATCATTTCTATATTTAGCCGCAGTTTTTTCGTTTAAGCCTTTTATGAGTGTTCCATTTAAGTGATAGTTGCCTTCATCATAAGAATCTAGAATCCCAAGTATGTTTAATAGAGTAGATTTGCCCGATCCTGATGCACCCATAATAGAAACATATTCACCAGCCTCAATATCAAGGTCTAGACCTTTTAAGACATGTAGAGATAACGCTTCGGTATGATAAGATTTATGCAACTGTCGTATATGTATCATCATTAATAAATTTATAGTTCTTCAATATTTAACCCAAATATTTAAAAGAGAAGCGCATTATTTAATTGAAAAAATAGATTTAATATTTTATATAGCACAAATGTATGTCAATCCATTGTACTATGCAATGCATAATACTAGAATGTTGCATAATTTAAGAAAGATTAAGATTATATATATACTATGTAGTTGATAGTTATTGCTTATAGCTCATAAATGGGATGATTGTTTGGGCAAAAATTACTACCTTTGCATCCAATTAGAATTTGGGTTATCAATCATGGGGGCTTTCTTAGTCTACAGGTTATTTTTCCCGATGTTTAACAATTTTAGGTTATAAATTTTATTATGATTGAACAGCAAGAAAATGCATGGGAGCACTTCAAAGGAGAGGTGTGGAAAAGAGAAATCAATGTAAGAGAGTTTATTCAATTTAACTATACTCCCTATGTAGGGGACGACAGTTTCTTAGCAGGACCAACCGGAAAAACACTTAAAGTTTGGGATAAGTTGACTGAGATGTTTAAGGTGGAACGTGAGAAAGGAGTTTATGATACGGAAACGAAGATACCGCAACGCATAGATGCATACGGCCCCGGTTATATTGACAAAGATAATGAAGTAATAGTAGGTGTACAGACAGATGCACCACTAAAGAGAGGTATATTTCCAAATGGCGGAATCAGAATGGTAGAAAACAGTCTTAACGCTTATGGTTATGAACTCGACCCTGTGACTAAAGAGATATATACTCGCTACAGAAAGACACACAACGAAGGTGTTTTTTCGGCCTACAACAAAGAAATGATAGCAGCTCGTCGCTCAGGTATTATTACAGGATTGCCCGATGCGTACGGAAGAGGAAGAATTATTGGTGACTATCGTAGAGTTCCATTGTATGGTACAGCAGTACTTAAGAAAGAAAGAAAAATATTTTACGAAAGATTAGATATACAGGAGCTTACAGAAGATGCAATTCGCTGTAGAGAAGAGGTTTCGGAGCAAATTAAAGCTTTTGATGATTTCGAAAAGATGTGTGCAGGTTACGGATTTGATGTAACGCGTCCAGCAAAAAATGCACGTGAGGCAGTTCAATTCCTCTATTTTGCATATCTGGCAGCAGTAAAAGATCAGGATGGAGCAGCTATGTCACTGGGTCGCACTTCAACATTTTTAGATATATATATACAACGCGACATAAATGCTGGAATACTTACTGAAGATGAGGCACAAGAGCTTATAGATCAATTTATTATAAAATTAAGAATTGTACGCTTCCTTCGTACACCTGATTATAACGATTTGTTTTCAGGCGATCCTGTTTGGGTAACTGAGTCGTTAGGTGGACAGGGAATTGATGGAAGAACTTTAGTTACACGAACATCATTCAGGTATTTACATACATTATATAATCTTGGACCTTCACCTGAACCAAACCTAACGGTTCTATGGTCTAAAGATTCACCAGAGACATGGAAGAAATTCTGTGCTAAGGTATCTATTGATACTTCAGCAATTCAGTACGAAAATGATGATTTAATGCGCCCCGATTATGGCGACGATTACGGCATTGCATGTTGTGTGTCACCAATGAAGATTGGTAAGCAAATGCAGCTGTTTGGAGCAAGAGCAAACCTTGCAAAGGCTCTTTTATATGCCATCAACGGTGGTAGAGATGAGATATCTGGAGTACAGGTGTCGCCTAAGTTTGAGGCAATTACAAGCGAGTATCTAGAATATGATGAGGTAGTTGAGAAGTTCGAAACTATGATGAAATGGCTCGCTAAGGTTTATGTTAATGCACTTAAGATTATACACTATATGCATGATAAGTATGCCTACGAAGCATACCAGATGGCATTGCATGATGGTGCTGTTGAGAGAATTCGTGCAACAGGAATTGCAGGTATCTCAATAGTTGCAGACTCACTTGCAGCAATACGCGATACTAAGGTTAAGGTAATACGTGACGAGAGAGGGCTTGCAGTTGATTTTGAGCGTGAAGGTGAATATGTTCCATTTGGAAATAATGACGACCGCACCGACTCAATAGCTGTTAATGTAACCGAACGTTTTATGGAGTATCTGCGTATGCATGAAACATATCGTAAAGCAAAACCTACACAGTCGCTGCTTACAATTACCTCAAACGTTGTATATGGTAAAAAAACTGGTACAACACCAGACGGACGAAAAGCCGGAACTCCATTTGCTCCGGGTGCTAACCCAATGAACGGACGCGACAAGAAGGGTGCTGTTGCTGCACTGGCATCTGTTGCTAAGTTACCATTCCAGCACGCACATGATGGTATATCATATACATTTGCCATTTCTCCAGGAACATTAGGAAAAGAGACTGATATTAGAGTTGACAACTTAACAGGATTGTTGGATGGTTATTTCACTCCTGATGGTGGACAGCACCTTAATGTGAATGTATTTGATTCGGATCTGTTGATTGATGCAATGGAGCATCCTGAAAACTATCCTCAACTTACAATCAGAGTTTCGGGATATGCAGTAAACTTTGTTAAGTTAACAAAAGAGCAACAGCTTGATGTTATATCACGCACAATAAATAAAACGCTTTAATGAAGGGTAGGGTACACTCATTAGAAAGTTTTGGAACGGTAGACGGACCCGGCATTAGATTTGTAATCTTTATGCAGGGTTGTCCGCTACGTTGTCTCTACTGCCACAATCCTGACACTTGGGATGTGAATGTTGAGCCAGCATACATGATGAGTGCCAAAGAACTACTTGATGAGGTTTTAAAATACAAGAGATTTATTTTAAACGGAGGAGTAACTGTAACTGGTGGAGAGCCCCTGTTGCAATCCGTTTTCCTTAAAGAGTTTTTTAAACTCTGTAGAGAAGAGGGTATCCATACAGCTATTGATACTTCTGGAGCAATAACCAGCACTGCAGCCTTCGATATGCTTGAGTATGTAGATTTAGTTTTGCTTGATATAAAAGCAATAGATCCCGAACTGCATAAAAATCTTACTAGTGCAAGGCTAGATAAACCGCTTGCATTTCTTAATCATTTACAAGAGATAGGTAAAGATACATGGATTAGACATGTTGTGGTACCAAAACTTACTTATGATAAAGAGCAACTTGAGAAGTTAGCCAACTACCTTACACAGTTTAGTGTAATAAAAAAGGTTGAGTTGCTTCCTTATCACGTAATGGGTGTATCTAAATATGAAGAGTTGGGAATGGAGTATGCACTTAAAGATACCGAAGCCCTCTCATCCGAAAAGCTCGCCATAGCGGAGGAGATTTTCTCTAATAAGGGCTTGCCTCTCAGGGTATAAAAATTTGTTTTTAAGGGTATTAGTAGTCTTGGCTACCTTATTAACTCAAAGGTATAGCCCTGCTCAAGTAGCCACTCAATGGCTTTGGGCAGGGCATATTTCATGTTGACTTCTGCCTTTAGTGAGTCGTGAAACACAATAATTGAACCATCGCGAGTGTATCTTTTTACATTCTCAAGTACCTGTTCAGGATTCATATATCGGCTATAATCACGAGTTACCACGTCCCACATTATAATTTTATAACCTTTCTTTTTTAATAGTCCCGGTTGTGGAAATACCATATGACCATGAGGAGGTCTGAACAGATTTGAGTGTATCAACTCATTTGCCTGTTGCGTATCATTTAGAAATGTCCACGACCTGTTTTGCCAGCCTTGCAAATGATGAAAAGTATGATTACCAACTGTGTGACCTCGTTTTAGTAGTTCTTCGTAGATATAACCATATTTACGAACATTATCACCTACACAAAAGAAGGTTGCCTTTACATTATATTTGTCTAGAACATCTAATACCCATGGAGTAACTTCAGGGATTGGTCCATCATCAAAAGTTAGGTAAACCGTCTTTTTGTTTGGTACGGGTATGCGCCAAATTGCTTTTGGATATAACGCTCTATAAAGTATGGGGGGTTGTTCAATTAGCATGTTTATTTGTGTAATGTCTGTTTTACACGAGTGGTAGCATGCACAATATCACTACAGTGCACCACCAGACTCTTTTATATATATTGTGGTTTATTGTCCGATCTGTTTTTATTGAGGTGACACTCCATATTGCTCCAATAGTCTTGGATTAAATTGCTTCATCAAACCCATAGCTTCTTGCATAATCTCATATTCATTTGTTTGCAATACAGTATCTTGCTCGGGAGCAGTGTAATATCCTCTAACTGAACTGTCTGTAACATCTCTCAAAATTGTATCCCCAACATAAGGAATTCCAATCATATAAAACGATTGAGCAAGGTCTAAAAGATCATCAGTCATCACTAAGTAGTTGTCATAATCATACATCTGATATATACTTTTGATAAGTAGTAACGGGTTCACATTGTTATAAATAATATCAGACAAAGAGTTGGCTATACTGGTCGGTCTTAATCTCTTAAACCAGTTCATATTTGCATTAACTCTGTTGTGTATTGTTGAAATAAGCTCCTTTCCCTTTTCGGTTTCACCAATCTGATAATATGATCTTGCAAATATTAGTCCGTCTGTACTATAAGGAACTACAGAATCGGGTATCATTGATGTAACCTTATCCAGTGCAGTAGAAGCTTTGTTTAATTCACCTGCATTTATAAGAGCCTCAACCAGCTGTGTGAAATATAACCTATATGTAGAAAGCATACGTCTGCTTGTTTCATCCATATAAATATTCTGATCATACTCTAATCCACCCCAACGGAACTTGTTAACCATAGTCTCATAAGCTACATCTATGTTTACACCATTATTAAGAGGGCTTCCTGGTACCACCTGAAATGTAAGTCCATTTAGTGAGAAGTTGGTATCCTGTAAGTTCATATATAATGAAGGAGTGATTGTTGTAGCAAAATGAATTGGACGTTCCCAATTGTTGTCGTTTAAATTAGACAACATTTCTAGTATCATTAAATCCTGACGGTAAACTGCCTGTTTCCCTTCGAGGTTTATATACATTTTATTAGTAGGTTCGGCTCCCAATGCTTCCCAGTTTACTTTGTCGCTGTTAACATCCAGATAAAGCAAACTTCCGGGTATAATTTGAGTAGAGCCAGTTGAAAATGGATTTTGAGGAGTAGCATTTTCCCCAGTTCGCAAATTATCCATTGTCTGTCTCAATGATATTGTATCCCTGTATACATTTCTATCGTAATAACTAGCATATGAAGCTGGTGATATTTCACTTTGTTTCAGAACGTTCTCAATTTCCTGCCTTGTAATTACAAATGCTGCACTTCCGGCATCGCCTGAATATCTTGTTCTGCTCCATTTAATTGGAAGAGGCTCCGATTCATAAGCAGGACGCAACAACTGATCTACATACCAGTCGGTTTGCAGAAAACTAAGATTTGTAACCCTTACATCAGTTCGGAATCCTTCAGTCTCCTGAACATACCATAAAGGATAAGTATCATTATCGCCATTTGTGAAAATAATACCATTTTGGCCAACACTGCTTAGGTAGTTCATACCTGTGTCACGAGCAATAGTTCTACCAGAGCGATCATGATCATCCCAGTTTTGGGAAGCCATTTGCACCGGAACAACAAGACAAGCTACAGCAGCTATTACAGAAGCCACCTTGCTGTTTTTTATGTATTGTTTTAAAAACAGGCTTATTCCAGCCACTCCCATACCAACCCAAATTGAGAAAGCATAGAAAGAACCTGCATATGCATAGTCTCTCTCTCTTGGCTCCATAAAGGTTTGGTTAAGGTATAGAATGATTGCTAATCCCGTCATGAAGAAAAGCATAAATACAACTAAAAAACTTTTCTTACCCCTTTCTTCTAAACGTAGTTGATAAAGAATTCCAATAATACCAAGTATAAGAGGTAGCATATAATATTTATTGCGACCTTTATTATCGGCAATATCCGGAGCTATATCTTTTTGGGGTCCAAGACCAAGTACATGCTCATCGATAACCGAGATACCTGTAATCCAATTACCCTTGGTCATTCCACCATCTCCCTGAAGGTCGTTCTGGCGACCTGAGAAGTTCCACATAAAGTAACGCCAATACATATAATTAAACTGATATCCAAACATGTACTTCAAGTTTTGCCATAGAGTGGGTTGAGTATTTGGATCTGTTACACTGCCCCAACGTTCATAACCAATAATGTGGTTTCTGAAAGAAGGGTTATTTGGATTAGAATGCATCCTTGGAAAGAGCATTGTATTGGTGTATTTATATCTGGGAGAAGTTAATTTTTCGTATCTGTCTTTTTGATCAGGTGATGATTTTAAGACTCTCTTGTAAGAAACTCTTTCACCGTCACTAATAGCGGTGCCGTTTGCATTCCTCTTAACTTGAGAAGCGTAAGTTGTTCCATAGATAAGAGGAGTTTCGCCATATTGTTCGCGGTTGAGGTAGCTTCCCAATGAGAAGATATCAATAGGTGAGTTTAGATCGAGTGGAGGATTTGCGGCAGATCTTATTGGAATAAGTGCATAAGCCGAGAACCCTACTAGAATTACCATAAAGCAAGAAACAGTAAGATTTATTAATCTCAAGTTCATCTTCTTGCTTTTGAAGACAAAATATCCTCCTGTGGCAAACAATGCAACCCAAAGCCATGGACTGCCTCCAATAAATAATACACCTGTAAGTGCCAGAGTAATAAATAGTGCTGTTTTTGCTCTCGAAGCATTACCTCTAGCCGATACTGTTTCGAATAATGCCCATGCTATGGAAGCCACCAACATAAAAAGATAGAAAAAAAGTCCTGAGTTGAATGATAATCCAAAGCTGTTTACAAATAGAAGTTCAAACCATCCACCTACTTTTGTGAATCCTGGTATAACCCCCCACATTAGTATAATAATTAACCCAAACGATACTAATAGTGATTTAACTGCTCCCTTCAAATTAGCTTTTTCTGCATTCTTGAAGTAATATACAAGTACAATTGCAGGTATACACAAGAGGTTAAGAAGGTGAACCCCTATTGAGAGACCCATTACATAAGCAATAATTACCAACCACTTATCGGAGTGAGCCTTGTGTGCATTATCTTCCCACTTTAGTATCAGCCAAAAAACCAATGCAGTGAGCATCGATGAGAAAGCATAAACCTCACCCTCAACGGCAGAGAACCAAAAGGTATCGGAAAACGTATAAACCAAAGCACCAACAGCACCACTTGCAATTATAACAATAGTTTTTGCCAAAGATGGTGTTCCCTTTTCTTCTTTAACAATAAGTTTGCTAGTAAGATGTGTGATTGTCCAGAACAGAAACAGAATGGTGAATGCACTCATAAGTGCAGACATAATGTTTACCATCATTGCTACCTGAGAAGTGTCTTTAGCAAATTGAGTAAAGAAATTGCCAACCAACATAAAAAAAGGCGCACCTGGTGGATGACCTACTTCGAGTTTGTATGCTGAGGTTATAAATTCACCACAGTCCCAAAAACTAGCTGTAGGCTCAATGGTTAGTAGATAAACGATTGCCGAAATTGCAAATACAATCCAGCCAGAGATGTTATTGATTAGCTTCTGTTTAGTCTTCATTTTCAATAGTTTTGATTCGTGGCATATACCTGAATCATACCGATTTAGTCTTAAATATGCGGCAAAGATAAAGAAAACCGTTGAAATTCCATCAAATAAGCGTCAAATTTCAAGTTTGCTAAAATTATACATTAAACTGAACGCGTTCAAACAATGTAAATTGAATAGTGTTATACATACTCTATGTTGTATGTATCTTCCTGATTTTATTCTTACTTCGTCCTTACCATCTCCTTATTAACTCTGAATAAATATTAGGAGGGTTAGGAGTTGGTTAGGAGTTGGTCAGAAGTTAACACTAGTTTGATCCGAGCAAAGTGTGCAGCACTCAAAATATGAAATCAAATAATCTTGAAAGAATAATCTTATCTTGTAATATAATTAAATGTAATTATCATGAAATCAACATAATATGTTTTATAACATAAAAACGTGTAACCTTCAGGTAATCTGATTGATACGATTAAACTTCTTTTTTTATTAATAAACTTCAACATAAAAATGATGTAGATAATTTGGAGTTCAAATAATAAAAAGTTTACTTTGAAACTGATTAAGGAAAAAAATCTGTAATTTTTAGAAAGTCAATAAGTACAATTAATCAAGTCGATGCAGGTAACATTGGTAATTTTAAAGCCTTCTGCCATACAGCGTGGAATTATGGGTGAAGTAATTTCCCGGTTTGAAAAAAAAGGGCTTCAGATAGTTGGGATGAAAATGTTGAACCTTACAGATAGTCAACTTGAATTACATTACTCACATTTAGTTGACAAGCCATTTTTTGGTCGCATTAAAGATTCAATGCAGGCTAGTCCTGTAGTAGCTATGGCAATTAAAGGGGTTGATGCAGTAAATGTTACACGAAAAATCACAGGCGTTACAAACGGTAGAGAAGCCGTGCCAGGCACCATAAGAGGTGATTTTAGTGTAAGTGTTCAGGAAAACATCGTACACACCTCAGATTCGGCTGAGACTGCCGAAATTGAATTGAACAGATTCTTTAATACAGACGAAATCTTTAATTATTCGCAATTTAACATTAAAAGCATATATGCCGGCGATGAGTATTAATTGCAACAATGAATTAGACATTAATGAAATTTGATATAAATCAGAAAGTATCAATGGAGATAAGTAATTTAATTGCAAGAGCAAGAGTTTTAATACCAGTGGCAGCGATGTTCGTTTCTTTAAACTCTTTTTCTCAACAAGTTCAAGGGACTCCAGAAAATAACAGATCTGAAGTTATTTACAAACAAGTACATAGTTCGCTTTTAAATGAACAATCCGGCCTTTTTGCCGATGGTTTGAAGCTGAAGCTCGACCTATCTGTTTTGGATGAGGCAGAAGCAGAGAGAGAGTACTTTGACCCTAACGATATTCCAGCCGATGATATATACGGTGGAATGTGGGAGAACAGATACGTAAATATGTATGGGAGCCTTAAAAATGCTCCGGATTCATTTATAGTAGATCTTGATAACTTTACAATGCCTGTTGACGGTAGGATGACATCTAACTTTGGAAGAAGGGGAAGTCGTCGTTACCACTATGGAATTGATATTAAAGCCCAGACTGGCGACACCATTTATGCAGCATTTGATGGAAAGATAAGGGTGAAGCGCTATGAAGGAAACGGGTATGGATATTATTTGGTTATAAGACATTTGAATGGGTTGGAAACAGTTTATGGTCACCTGTCAAAATTTTTGGTAGAAGAGAATGATTTTGTGAATTCGGGACAACCAATTGGACTTGCAGGAAATACAGGTCGCTCATTTGGATCTCACCTACATTTTGAAACTCGATTCTTAGGTAAGCCTATAAACCCTAACTTTATCATAGATTTTCCGAGTAAAACGGTCCATCAAGAAGAGTATTTAGTAACCAACTCGAGTTATCGCAAGACAAATAATAGTAGTAGGGCAGTAGTAGCATCAAAATCTCCAGATAAGTCAAGTACTACGGCAAAAGCAACCAGTGCCGAATCTTCAAATAAGTTTGTTTCGGGTGACGTACAGTATCATAGAATACAAAAGGGAGATACGCTGGGTGCAATTTCTAGGAAGTATGGCACAAGTGTAAACAATATATGTAATTTAAACAATATAAATTCAAGAACAGTTTTGCGAGTAGGTAAAAGCATACGTGTCTCTTAGTATATTGAAATTAATACAACAACTTAAAAAGGGTATAAGATAACAAACTTGTACCTTTTTTTGTATATCTTTGTTAAATTGTTTTACGTTAAAAAAAGGATATTATTACCAAATGAATATTACCGATAAACAGTTTGCAGAAGTAACGGCAATTTGCAGAAAAGTATTTGCAGATAAGCTACAAGACTATGGTGCATCGTGGCGTATACTGCGTCCCACATCAGTTACAGACCAGATCTTTATTAAGGCTAAACGTATTCGTACATTAGAAACAAAAAAGGAAAGAATGGTTGATGAAGGCATATTTGCTGAATTTATTGGTATTGTGAATTATGGATTAATAGGGCTCATTCAACTAGAATTGGGTTATGCCGACTTGGTAGATGTTGATACAGAGAAAGCTATGGAGATGTACGACAGGCTTTTAGATTCAACAATAAAACTCATGAAAGCCAAGAATCACGACTACGATGAGGCATGGAGAAGCATGAGGGTTAGTTCATATACCGATTTGATACTTACAAAAGTCTATCGCACAAAAGAGATAGAAGGAAATGATGGAGTAACCATTGCCTCAGAGGGTATAGATGCTAATTATATGGATATGATAAATTATGCACTCTTTGGATTAATTAAATTGCATTTCTAAAGAGAAAATTAAATGAAAAAAAAACTTGATATAGATAAATTTGTGATAGAGCTCTCACGGATTATTGTGGGAGTAACTTTTATATTCTCAGGTTTTGTAAAAGCTGTTGATCCGTTGGGCTTTACCTATAAGATACAAGATTATTTAGTGAATCTAAATCTTGTCGACATGTATCAATTTGCACTTCCCATATCGGTTTTTATGGTTGTAGTAGAATTCGCTTTAGGTGCATTACTACTACTTGGTGTATACAGAAAGCCAGTTACCATAATAATAGCACTATTCATGGTTTTCTTTACTCCATTTACATTTTGGACTGCACTTACAAATCCTGTAGAGGATTGCGGTTGCTTTGGAGATGCATTGATTATAAGTAATTGGCAAACATTTTACAAGAATCTGATTCTTTCTGCTGGTGCTATAATATTAGTAACTAAATGGAGACTCATAAAGCCGTTATTTTCTAAACGAATGGCACCCTTTGCAACCCTTTTTGTTGTAATATTTGGATTGTTATTTTCACTACACAATGTTTACAATTTGCCTGTACTAGATTTTAGACCATACAAGAAAGGGGCAAATATTCCCCAGCAAATGTATATTGATCCGGAAAAAGCTGACGTAATAGAAACTGTTTTTATTTACAGTAAAAATGGTGTTAAAGAGGAGTTTACTGAAGAAAACTATCCATGGAACGATTCTACTTGGACTTTTATTGATATGGAGAGCAGGGTAGTAAAAGAGGGTGAGAAGCCCGCAATTGAAGATTTTGCTTTGGAATCACTCTATTTTGATGAAATGGATGGCTCATGGAAAATTGGAGGTGATATAACAGATTTAGTGCTTTCGGATACAACCTATACTTTTTTGATGATTTCTTATTCTCTAGAAGATATGAGTGAGAGGTATCTAGATAAATTTAAAGTAGTGAGTAGGTTTGCCGCAAATCATGGCTTTCCTTTCTACTTGCTTACTGCTTCCTCAGCAGATGTGGTTGGAGATTGGGAAGAGGCTCATGAAACTGGGGTGCAGTTTTGTCATGCAGACGAGAGAGCATTAAAAACAATGACCAGGGCTAACCCTGGACTAATTTTAATTAAGGAGGGAGTTGTAATCAATAAATGGAGTGATAGCAGGGTGCCTGAACCTACTTCTGAAATTTTTCAAATAAAGAACCCTCAAAGAGATAATGTGATTAAACTATTGCTTATTACACTTCTCTTTTTTGTACCTTTGTTATTTCTTAAAAAGATTGATAGGTGAATTTTGAATTAATAAATTATATAATATGAGAAAGAATATTGTAGCGGGTAACTGGAAAATGAATAAAAACCTGCAGGAAGGTGTTGAACTTGCAAAAGAATTGAACGAAGCTCTAAAAAGCAAAACAATTAATTGTGATGTTGTAATTGGAACTCCTTTTATTCATCTTGCAACTGTTGCAAATAGCGTAGATGGTGATAGAATTGGTGTTGCAGCGCAAAATTGCTCTGATAAAGTTTCGGGCGCATACACAGGAGAAGTCTCTGCTGAGATGGTAGCTTCAACAGGAGCTAAATATGTTATATTAGGTCATAGCGAACGCAGAGCATACTACCACGAGACTGCTGAGATTTTGAAAGAAAAAGTTGGATTAGCACTTGCAAATGGACTAACTCCAATATTCTGTATTGGTGAAGTATTGGAAGAAAGAGAATCGGAAAAACATTTCGATGTAGTGAAATCACAAATTGTAGATTCTTTATTTGACCTTTCAGCAGAAGATTTTGGTAAGATTGTACTTGCATACGAACCAGTATGGGCTATAGGTACAGGAAAAACTGCTTCCTCTGCACAGGCACAAGAAATGCACGCTTTTATTCGTAAAACACTTGTCGAAAAATATGGTAATGAAGTAGCTGATAATACTTCTATTCTATATGGTGGTAGTGCAAATGCTGATAATGCAAAAGAGCTGTTTTCAAATCCTGATGTTGATGGAGGATTAATAGGAGGAGCTTCGCTAAGCGTAGATAAATTTATGCCAGTTATTGAGGCATTCTAATTTTTGTATCATTTTACCACAGATCTGTAGTGTCTGTGGTAAAATTTATTATTCTCACGAAGTAATTTATTGTATGAATAATTTTCACAGCAAAATATTATATTTAATTCTATTCTTAACACTCACATGCGGAGTAGATGCCCAGACTTCAAGCCAGAAGAATGAGATTTTGAAAGAACTCAATTCAAAAAGTCCGGGAAAAGGAAATGTAACTGTTTATGAAGACGAGAGCATCAAGCAGATAGTTGGTCGTCCTATGGGACCTCCAAGGACAATTTATACCGAAGCAGATGGATCCGTTCAATATTATAAGATGAGAGGTTATAAAATACAAGCATTCTCGGGTAACAACCAAAGGACATCGAGAGAAGAAGCCAACAGTAAACAGGCTCTTATTGCAAATCGATATCCTGAACATGAGACTGTTGTACTATTTGAAACCCCGTTTTGGCGCTTGAGGGTTGGAAATTTCAAGACCAGAACAGAAGCAGAGGAAGCTATGCAGGAATTAAGAGGTAGCTTTCCATCTTTTGGAAAGGAGATGTATATTGTTGTTGATGAAGTAAAAATTCCAATAAATTAAACATACTGTTTTTAAAGATGTCATCTGAAGAATTAGAAAAAAACAGATCTCTTATATCAGATCATATGAGAGATGTACTCTTCTTGCTTGGAGAGGATAATCAACGCGAAGGATTGATTAAAACTCCCGATCGTGTTTCAAAAGCTATGCAGTTCCTCACCAAAGGTTATCGTCAGGACCCTGCAGAGATACTTCGTTCAGCCCAGTTTAAGGAGAACTACCGCCAAATGGTTATTGTAAAAGATATTGATCTTTTCTCGATGTGTGAGCATCACTTATTACCATTTTTTGGAAAAGCCCATGTTGCATATATTCCTGATGGTTATGTAACAGGATTGAGTAAAATTGCCCGTGTGGTAGATGTTTTTGCAAGGAGATTGCAAGTACAGGAGCGACTTACTACACAAATTAAAGATTGTATTCAGAATACTCTAAATCCTATGGGTGTAATGGTGGTTATTGAAGCCCAACATATGTGTATGCAGATGCGAGGTGTTGGAAAACAGAACTCAATTACAACAACATCTGACTTTACTGGTATTTTTAGAGAGCAGAAAACTCGAGAAGAGTTTATTAATCTGATTAAGAAATAAAAAAAGAGAGCTAACTCTTTTTAGAGGCTCTCTTACGATCATTCTCATCAAGAAGAATTTTTCTGATTCGCATATGTTTTGGTGTTACTTCAATATATTCATCATTCTTTATATATTCTAATGCTTCTTCGAGACTAAATATAATTGGAGGAGCAAGCTGTGCTTTATCGTCGGAACCCGAAGCGCGAACGTTGGTCAGCTTTTTTGGCTTAGTAACATTTACTACCAAATCACCTTCTTTATTACTTTCACCCACTACCTGCCCCTGATAAACATCTGTTTGAGGGTGTATGAAAAAATGTCCTCTGTCTTGTAGTTTATCTAATGAATAGGCATATGCATTTCCAGATTCACCAGCAATGATTGAGCCATTTTGACGCTTCTCAATATCACCTTTCCAAGCTTGAAATTCAAGAAATCTGTGCGCCATAATTGCTTCTCCGGCAGAAAGTGTTAAAACAATATTATTTAAGCCTATAATTCCACGCGATGGAATGATAAACTCCATATGCATTCTGTCGCCCTTGCTTTCCATAGAAATCATTTCGCCTTTACGACGGGTAACTATATCTATAATTTTGCTTGAAGACTCTTCGGGTAAATTTACTGTAAGCTGTTCAACCGGCTCATGTTTTTCTCCATCTACATCTTTTATAATTACTTGTGGTTGACCTACCTGAAGTTCATAACCCTCACGACGCATTGTTTCTATTAGAACAGAAATATGTAGGACTCCTCGACCATACACTATCCATGAATCGGAATTTTCTGTCTCCTCTACACGAAGTGCAAGGTTTTTATCGAGTTCGCGCATCAAGCGTTCGTAAATATGTCGTGATGTGACAAACTTTCCGTCTTGACCAAAAAATGGCGAATTGTTGATAGTAAACAACATCGACATAGTTGGTTCATCTATTGCAATAGGATCTAGTGGCTCGGGATTCTCTAAGTCGGTAATAGTATCACCAATATCGAAACCTTCGATTCCAACCAAAGCACATATATCTCCTGAAATAACCTCTTCAGTTTTTACACGTCCTAATCCTTCAAAAACATTCAGATCTTTGATGCGTATTTTCTTTATTGAGCCATCTCTTTTACAAAGAGAATAGTCTTTACCATTTTGTATAGTTCCCCTGTGAATACGACCCACAGCAATACGTCCTACATAGTTTGAGTAGTCGAGAGATGTAATCAGCATTTGTGGAGTTCCTTCAAGAATCTTTGGCGCAGGGATATATTTTATAATTGCGTCGAGAAGTGGAATAATGTTATCTGATTGTTTTTCCCAATCGTTAGACATCCAGCCTTGCTTTGCTGATCCGTAGATGGTTGGGAAGTTAAGTTGATCTTCTGTTGCATCCAGACTAAACATAAGGTCAAATACTTCTTCCTGAACCTCCTCAGGTCGGCAGTTTGGCTTATCAACCTTGTTAATTACTAAGATAGGTTTTAGGCCAATCTCTAGGGCTTTTTGTAGTACAAACCTAGTTTGAGGCATTGGACCTTCAAAAGCATCTACTACCACAAGACAACCATCGGCCATATTAAGCACACGCTCCACTTCACCGCCAAAATCGGCGTGACCGGGGGTGTCAATAATATTTATTTTTGTATCTCCATATTTAATTGAGACATTTTTAGATAAGATAGTAATACCTCGCTCGCGCTCCAGGTCATTATTATCTAGTATTAGTTCACCCGATTGCTGGTTATCCCTAAAAAGGTGACCGGCTAGTAAAATTTTATCTACAAGGGTGGTTTTGCCATGATCAACGTGAGCAATGATGGCTATATTACGGATATTCTGCATGAAAACAATCTTTATTAGGCTGCAAAGATACATTATTCCAATAAGAATATTGTATGTCTAAGTAATTATCTAAAATATTTTTATAAAAATAATTCATCAATCATCTTTTTAAATACAGAAATATATAGAAGAGAGTATAGTATGGATATAGATATAATATATCCTTGATTATTTTTTAATAGGTAAAAACTATTGTATCTTTGTGGTGTAATAATAACAATTAAAAAGATAAATATATGAAACCAATTATTAATTCGAGAATTCCAGAGTTTAGTGTACAAGCATTCCATAACGGAGAGTTTAAAACAGTAACCGACCAAGATGTTTTAGGTAAATGGTCGATATTTTTCTTTTATCCTGCCGATTTTACTTTTGTATGTCCAACGGAACTTGTGGACATAGCAGAGAAATATGAATACCTCAAATCAATAGGCGTTGAAGTTTATTCGGTGAGCACCGATACCCATTTTACTCACAAAGCATGGCATGATACATCTGAAAGTATAAAGAAAGTACAATACCCAATGCTTGCAGATCATACAGGAGCTTTAAGCCGCGCATTTGGAGTACTTAATGAAGATGATTACACAGCATACAGAGGTACTTTTGTTGCTAACCCCGAAGGTGTTGTAAAAGTACTTGAAGTAACAGATGGGCCTATTGGACGTAACGCAAATGAGTTAGTTAGAAAAATTGAAGCAGCTCAATTTGTAGCAGAAAACAACGATGAGGTTTGCCCAGCTAATTGGGAGAAAGGAAAAGAAACCCTTAAGCCTAGCATCGACCTTGTAGGAATAATTTAATTTTTATCCTTCATATAGCCCTCTGCTCAAGCTAATTGGTTAGCCGATAAATTTGTTCAGAGGGTTTTTTATATTAATTTTAAATGTTCCATAATTAAGTAACACAATATTTTAAAACTACAATCAAATGCTTGATAAATCATTAAAAGATCAGGTAACTGCAATCTTTGCTGGTCTTGAATCAGAATATATTTTCGATATACATTCTTCTAAAGAACACGAAAGCTACAGAGAATTAGTGGAGATGTTAGAGGATGTTGTTTCTTGTTCATCTAAACTCTCAATTAGCTTTAATGAGGGAGATGCAATTGCTTTCTCAATAATAAAGGATGGTATACCCACAGGAATAACTTTCCGTGGTATACCCAACGGTCACGAGTTCACCTCGCTACTATTAGCAGTGTTAAATAGCGATGGTAAAGGAAAAAACCAACCGGATGATTATATAAAAAATAGAGTTAAGTCGCTAAAAGGTGATATTAAATTAACTACCTACGTATCACTTACATGTACTAACTGTCCTGAAGTTGTACAGTCGCTCAATCTCATGTCAATTCTGAATCCCAATGTTTCACACGAGATGGTTGATGGATCAATATATCAGGATGAGGCTAAATCGCATAAAATACAGGCTGTGCCAGCAGTTTATGCCGATGGAGAATTAGTACACGTGGGTAGGGGAGAACTTGGTGCACTATTATCTAAGCTTGAAGAGAAATATGGAACAGAAGGTTCTATTCAAGACAACGAACCTAAGTCTTATGATATGATAGTAATAGGTGGAGGTCCCGCAGGTGCATCAGCAGCCATATATTCGGCCCGTAAAGGCATGAGTGTAGCAGTTATTGCTGAAAATGTGGGTGGGCAGGTAAAAGAAACACAAGGTATTGAAAACTTAATCTCGGTACCTGTAACTACTGGTGAAGAATTGACAAGGGATCTTAGAAAACATATGGAGGAATACCCTATATCAATTCTTGAACATAGGATAGTTGAAAAAGTTGAACAAGATGGCATAGACAAAATTGTTTATGTTAAAGGGGGTGAGAAATTTATCACACGTTCTTTAGTAATTGCCACTGGAGCTAATTGGAAAAAACTAAATGTTCCGGGTGAATCTGAGCATATTGGAAAGGGTGTTGCATTCTGTGTCCATTGTGACGGTCCATTTTATAAAGATAAGCATGTAGCCGTAATTGGTGGTGGTAATTCTGGGATTGAAGCAGCAATAGATCTTGCTGGAATTTGTTCAAAAGTGACCGTTGTTGAGTTTCTTGATGAGTTAAAAGCCGATAAAGTATTACAAGATAAGATTGCTACTCTATCAAATGTAGAGGTCGTACTAGGTTCACAAACTACTGATGTAATTGGTAATGGTGACAAAGTAACAGCTTTGAAAGTGAAAGATAGAAAAACTGAAGAGGTGAAGGAAATTGATGTAAACGGTGTTTTTATACAAATTGGACTTGCCCCAAACAGCAACTTATTTAAAGATCTGGTAAACGTAACCAAATATGGTGAAATTGAGATAGATAGTTATGCCAGGACTAACGTACCCGGTATATATGCTGCAGGAGATGTTACAACAGTGCCTTTTAAGCAAATAGTTGTTTCAATGGGAGAAGGAGCTAAGGCAGCACTTTCTGCATTTGACGATAAGATAAGAGGAGTTATTTAAAAAGAGACGAAAAGAGCATGAAGGGGTATGGTAGAAGTCGAAATTTATGTATATTTGTAGTTCAAATACAATTATAATTAACTAAGTTAAGAGAAACTAACTACATGAGTTTACGTAAATTTCAACCCCTAATAGTTGCGATCTTCCTTGTATGCCTGGCATCAATAAATATAATATCAGCGTCGGCGCAGAATCCATCCATCTCATCAAGTGATAGAATCTACGAAGATCCGGATATTATGCCAATTTTTGTAGGTGGAACTGGAGAGATGCATCGCTTTATAGCAAATACATTGAGCTACCCAGCCGATGCAGTGGAGAGTAATGCACAGGGTTTAGTTGTTTACACATTTGTTGTAGAGAAGGACGGTTCACTTTCGAATTTTAATATAATTCACAAAGCCGACCCATTGTTAAATGAGGAGGCTTTGCGCATTTTGATGAATATGCCAGCATGGCGACCTGCACGTCACAAGGGAGAGGTTGTAAGATCTGAGACATACGTGCCAATGTATTTCAAACTAAACAAAAATGCTCAAAAGCAGTTTACCACTAATACATCTAGTTCTGCTACAGCTCGGGCATATGCTAAGACAGATGTCTCAATATTAGAGAATAATGAAATTTTTACCATTGTTGATAAGATGCCTGAATATGAATATGGAGAGAGTGGATTAAGTAAATTCATAGCTCATAATATTCGCTATCCTCGTGAGGCGCTTCAACAAGGAATCGAAGGAAGAATACTATGCTCATTTATTGTAGGCAATGATGGCTCAATCACAAACATCGAAGTGGTAAATGGTCTTTCTCAGGACCTCGATGATGAGGCTATAAGAGTATTAGGTCTAATGCCAAAATGGATACCAGGAGAGAATAATGGTGAAAAGGTGAATGTGAAATGTCTTCTTCCCATTGATTTTACAATAGATGAAGATCCGATCCCACCGTTGACAAGTGTAGATTAATAACTAACTTGCTTGTGTTATTTTAGAGTGAGTTGAAAGTGACGTATTCCTTTATCTGTATTGATGTAAAGATTGAAAGGCATATGAGTAGTATTATTTGTATTACGTAAGCTGCTTATCAAGAAAGAAGCATACATGATTTGAGGATAGCCTTCTGGATCGTTATTACTTGAGTGTGCAAAATAAAGATCGGTGGATTGGGATTCCATATCTCGTAAAACTCCTATACTGTGCTGTATTGAGTGATACTCAATTTCAAGTATCATATTAAGATATTCGCCACCCACCCAAATGCTTTGAATCTTAACTGGGTCGTTTACGTATAGATTTGGATATCCCTCATTTTGAATATTACCAGTATATATAGCTGATACACTATTGATATTTACAATATTATCATTTGTGGGAATCCAGTTTAATATTACCCTGTCCCCAGTGTCACCATTGAAGTTTACACTACCAGCAGGTGTTAAAATTGTGCCGTTGTCTAGTTTAAAAATATAGTTAGTACCCTGCTTAATGACTGTTGCAAACTCCACAAGGTAATCTTCTAATCGTTCAAGCTCATTATTGCAACCGGCAAAAGTGAAGAAATATAGGATTATTACAATACTGCTTACATATTGAAATGTTTTAACACTTAAATTCCTCATCGCTTTATTTTAGTTTTGCAGCCTTTTAACCGTTTGTGTGTTCTACTTTACGTTTATGTAATTTTTAACCGTGTTTCCGTACATTTCTATAATTTTAGTCCGCAAAAAATCAACATCTTTATTTGGAATATTAATTTTTGCGATTTGACTATTTAGATACGATTCAAATTTTAATTTATCCTCATCATTATACTCAGAAGTGAAGCTCTTTGACCCAGTCATTATATCATATGCTAAATAATTAATTGGGTAAAATGTGTAGTTGAGATATATCTCTTCATCAATAATATCTGCTATATATTGAAGCATCTCACCTCTCCCAATTTCGGATGGTATGTCTAACAACTGTGAGTTAATGGGATTTCCTAATTTAAAGTGAACTCTTCCTTTGTATTCTACCATTCCTGTATACATATTTTCAATATCATCGGCTTGGCTTTTTTTATGGTCAGGATTATCTCGCTTTAGTTGAAATTCTTTAGCCTTTAGAAAATCACATGGATCATATTCGTAAGAAATAGCAAGTGGTGTAATGTTAAGCTGTTTCAAAGCATCTACAGGGTTTGCTCTGTTGCTTAAAGTCAACATCTTTAAAAGACTTATTTGTGTTTTATCATTTGAGTCTTTTGCTCTTCCTTCGCGTTGTGCAAGCCATATCGACTGATTTCTTACATTAATTGTATTGTTTATATAGTTTGATAGTTGTCCCGACACCTCAAGCATTTGTCTTACGGAAACACCTCTTTTAACTATGAAACTCTTATTTATTCGAACCAATTTCTCTATCCATGGGTATATTAGTAGATTGTCGCCAATAGCTATCTCGGTTGTCCCTGAATCATTATCAAAAAGTAGCATATTGAAGAAAGCAGCATCCAACACAATATCACGGTGGTTGGAAATAAAAAGCCTTCCTTTACTTTTATCAATATTTTCCCAATTACTACCATTCATTTCTGTTGTAGTCTTATTAATAAGACGTCTCATTATGGGATATACTGCAATGTTTTGGAAGTCATCTTTTGATTTGCATTGCATAAGAAGTGCCGAGAATTGCTCCCAAGTGTGAGGTTTAACTAACGGTTCAACAACCATTCTGAAGTTCTTGTCGGCAATAAGTTGAGCAATAGCATCGGGTACTTCACTATCGAGATAGGGTCTGATGTCGTTGAAAATGTCGTTATTAGTACTCATAAAGGTTTGGTTTTAATTTATAATATTCAGTCTCGATAATATCTGTTAACACGTCACTCATGTTTAGACCAGCGGCGTTAACCTGTTGGGGTATAAAACTAGTTGCTGTCATTCCGGGTGTGGTATTAACTTCTAGTAGTATAGGCTTATTATTCATTATGATATAATCTGCCCTAATAATACCTTTAGCGCCGGTAAGCTTATATATTCTTTTTGTCTCATTTTGAATCTGGGTTGCAATTTTATTATCAATACGAGCAGGAGTTATTTCTTCAACCTCTCCAAGATATTTGGCCCCAAAATCAAAAAACTCATTTTTGCTTACAACTTCTGTTAGGGGAAGTACAGTGAATTCATTTTTTGTTTCAAAACAACCGCAGGTAACCTCTATTCCTTTGATAAAGCTCTCTACAATTACCTCAGAAGAATCATTAAAAGATTCATCAATAGCATTTCTTAGCATAGACATATCTTTTACTTTTGTAGTTGCAAAACTTGATCCCCCTACATTAGGCTTTACAAAGACTGGTAAGCCTAATATTTTAACAATTTCATTAATATCAATAATTTCACCTGTTCTGAGAAGTATGGATGGTGCAACATTTATACCAAAACTTTTCAGGAAATTATTACATGTGTATTTATTAAATGTTAGTGCTGAAGAGAGTACACCGCTGTTAGAGTAGGGAATATTAAGCATATCGAAATAACCTTGTAGAACTCCATCTTCACCGGGAGTACCATGAATTGTAATGTATGCTAAATCAAAATTGATTTTTTTACCTTCTGCAATGAAGCTAAAATCGTTTTTATCTATTGAGACTTTATCTTCGTCGTATTCTACTTCCCATGAATCCCGATTTATAACAACTTTGTATACATTATACTTTTCTTTATCAATGAAAGAGTATATTCCGTGTGCACTTTTCTCTGAAACTATTTTTTCAGGAGAATAGCCTCCCCATACAATAGCTATATTCTTTTTCATAATTAGTTTGCCAAATTAGTATGTTTACTGAAACTGATCTCTTGAGGATGTATAATTTCGCCATTTTTCTATCACTTCGCTCATATCGTCGGGAATCTCACTATCGATAAAAATTTCTTCTCCTGTGCGAGGATGTATAAACCCTAATGTTTTCGCATGAAGTGCTTGACGAGGGCATATGTTGAAGCAGTTATTTACAAACTGTTTGTATTTTGTATAACGGGTTCCACGCAGAATTTCATTTCCTCCATACCTTTCGTCATTAAAAAGAGTGTGTCCAATATGTTTCATGTGCACTCTTATTTGGTGAGTACGGCCGGTATCTAGTTTGCACTCTACTAAAGTTACATAACCAAAACGCTCTAGTACTCTATAATGTGTAACAGCTGTTTTGCCCTGATCACTTTCAGGGAATACTTTCATAAGCATTCGATCTCTTGGGTCGCGTCCTATGTTTCCCTCAATAGTTCCACTTTCACTCTCTGGGTTTCCCCAGACCAATGCGTTATATAATCTTTTTGTTTCTTTTCTGAAAAATTGTCCCGAGAGGTTAGTTTTTGCCTCAGGAGTTTTTGCTACCAAAAGTAGTCCCGAAGTGTCTTTATCAATTCTGTGAACAAGTCCCAGTCTTGGGTCTTCAAGATCTTTTATATTGTCGAAGTTAAGATGATATGCAACTGCATTTACCAAAGTTCCGGTGTAGTTTCCGTGACCGGGATGAACAACCATTCCGGGTGGTTTATTTATTACCATTAAATCATCATCTTCGTATACTATATTCAGAGGAATATTTTCTGGAGTAATTTCTAATTCGCGTCTTGGCCATTTTAGAACAAGAGTAACTACATCTAAAGGCTTTACTTTATAATTTGATTTTACAGGATTCCCGTTTACGAGTATGGAATTAGCTTCTGCGGCCTGTTGTAATCTATTACGAGAGGTGCCTACTATACGCGTGGATAAGAATTTATCAACTCGCAAAGGGCTCTGTCCTTTGTCGGACACATATCTGTAGTGCTCATACATCAGCTCAGAATTATCTGACCCATCGCTGATTTCTATATCATCTTCAGGCAGAAAATTAATATTATTATCTTCTTCAATCACAAAAAGATTATTTAGAAAAATGAATCGTCAAATTGTCCGCTTTCACTAGATTGATTTGTATTCTGATCTTCAAACTGACCAGGAGTTAAAATTATCTCATTATCAACTCCAATGGAGTCTGAGAGATGACTACTGCTTACCACCAAATTTAGAGGTGATCCTGCAGGTATTTTTTCATCAGGAGCGAGTCGTCTGCCGTGATATTCAACGGCCATAACTAAACCAGAATATTCAGAAGGTACTTCCTCAATTGAAATCTGAGTGAATCCAAGCGAATTTAGTAGTGCTAGAGCTTGTCTTGTTGAGTAGTCTTCAAGTCCTGGAACAACTATCTGCTGTGGAGTTTTTGAGTATACAGTAACATATATTGAGCGACCCTCTTTAACTTTGTTATTGGCTTTTGGAGATTGATCTAGGATGGCTCCTGGCACACCGTCACGACTGTAAATTGAGTCTACTATCTCTATGTGTAGACCTTTAGCATTTAAAATTGTGTTTGCTTCATTTATTTGTAATCCCATTAATTTCGGAACAACAATATTCTGACCGTGTCGGGTATATAAATGAAGAAAAACTAGCGTGAGTATAACAAGTAATCCTCCAGTGATAATAATCATTGCAAGATTTTTTAATATGTTATTACCAAAAAATGGTTTTTTAGCTTGTTTTTTGCTCATAACGTATGCGTTAATAGTTACTTGAAGTTATATATAACTACAAAAGTAGTAAAAAAATGGTAGTAGTGGAAGTGTGAATAAAAAAACAGGAACGCGGTATACCGAATCCCTGTTTTTTTTAATCGCGACTTATTCTTGTGACGCGTAATATTCTTTTAGTAGTTTTACTGTGTCACAAATAATTAATATTCGTCAGATACAGTTAATCTTGCTCTGCCTTTTGCACGACGAGTAGCAAGTACTTTTCTACCGTTCTTTGTTGCCATTCTTGAACGGAAACCGTGTTTGTTTTTTCTTTTTCTGTTAGACGGCTGGAATGTTCTTTTCATTTGACTATATATATAATTGTTTATTTTCTTTCGTTTCTCTATATTTACGGGGTGCAAAATTAGATAAAATAATTAAAAGTACCAATTATATGAAGGAGAAAATAAAGTTTTCACCATTTTAATAAGGATATATCATCGATAAGAAAAAAAATAGGAAAAAAATGAGAAAAGTTTTGCAGTTATAAAAAAAGGCTCTATATTTGCACCCGCAATTTGAGCATTGCACCATTTTAACATAAGGGTTCACGCCCAATGATAAGGCCCATTCGTCTATCGGTTAGGACGCAAGATTTTCATTCTTGAAAGAGGAGTTCGACTCTCCTATGGGCTACAAATAAAAAAGGAATTAAAGTCAACAAAATGGCAAATCATAAATCAGCAGTTAAAAGAATAAGACAAGCAAAAACTTTGCGTCTAACTAACAGATATGTTTCGCGTACCACTAGAAATAAAGTACGTCAATTCCGTGCAACTGATTCAAAAGAAGAGGCTCAGAAGATGTATCCTGAAGTTTGTTCAATGTTGGATAAGCTGGCAAAGAAGAATATAATTCACCAAAATAAGGCGAATAATCTAAAGTCTAAACTGGCTTCACACTTGAATAGTTTAAGCTGATTTTAGAATTAACAAATATAGAAGAAGACCGAACAGAAATGTTCGGTCTTTTTTTTGTTCTATATTAGTGTTTTAGCGTTTATGTAAGGTTAGAATTTAATTATGAACATATAATTAAAAGCTTTCTGAAAAAAGCCAAAAACGTTGCAAAAGAGGTGGATTTTTCGTAAATTTGCTCAGTTAAAAAATCATTTTTAATAAGATATAAACAGACTAACTTTCAGATAGTTTAAATAAAGTATAAAGCATGTCAGAAGAAGAAAAGAAATTGTCAGGTGTAGATTATTCAGCTCAAAACATTCAGGTTTTAGAAGGGCTTGAAGCTGTACGCAAACGTCCTGCAATGTATATTGGGGATATAAGTGAAAAAGGGTTGCACCACTTAGTTAACGAGGTAGTCGATAACTCAATAGACGAAGCGCTTGCTGGGTATTGCGATGAAATAAATGTAATTATCAATGAAGATAACTCAATTACTGTAACAGACAATGGTAGGGGTATCCCTACAGACTTTCATGAGAAAGAAAAAAAGTCTGCACTGGAAGTAGTACTAACAGTGCTTCATGCCGGAGGTAAATTTGACAAAGGCACATATAAGGTTTCAGGTGGACTTCACGGAGTGGGTGTTTCAGTTGTAAACGCACTTTCAATATATCTGAAAGCTGAAATTCACCGTAAAGGTAATGTCTTTGTTCAGGAGTTTTCTAAAGGAAAGCCATACAGTGATGTCAAAACTGTAGGTGAAACTGACAAAACAGGTACGATTATAACATTTAAACCTGATGACACTGTTTTTACAGTAACTGAATACAGATATGATATTCTATCTACAAGGTTACGTGAGCTTGCTTTTTTGAATTCGGGTATAACTCTTACATTAACCGATAAAAGAACTCCCAAAGAAGATGGGACATTCAGAACCGAACGTTACTACTCTGAAACAGGACTTGAAGAATTTGTTCGTTACATTGATAAAAATAAAGACTCTATTATCAATGATCCTATACATATAGTTACGGAGAAGAATGGTATTCCTATTGAAATTGCAATGACGTATAATGATACATATAACGAGAATATTTTCTCATATGTCAATAATATTAATACGATAGAAGGTGGGACACACCTCACAGGATTTAGGAGAGGCCTTTCACGAACACTTAAAAAATATGCAGAGGAATCTAAACTCCTTGAGAAAGTTAAGGTTGAAATAAGTGGCGACGATTTTAGAGAAGGTGTCACCGCCGTACTTTCAGTAAAGGTAGCAGAACCTCAGTTTGAAGGTCAGACGAAAACTAAACTTGGTAACAGTGAAGTTATCGGTGCAGTTGATCAGGCAACAGGTGAGGCTCTTCGTAATTATCTTGAGGAACATCCTAAAGAGGCAAGAGTGATTGTTGATAAAGTAATACTTGCTGCCACAGCACGTCAAGCTGCCAGGAAGGCTCGTGAGATGGTGCAACGTAAGTCTCCATTATCTGGATCAGGCCTACCGGGTAAACTGGCCGACTGTTCAAGTAAAGATCCTCTCTTGAGTGAAATATTTCTTGTAGAGGGAGACTCAGCAGGTGGTACCGCTAAACAGGGTCGAGATAGAATGTTTCAGGCAATCCTTCCATTGCGAGGTAAGATTTTGAACGTTGAGAAGGCTATGCCTCATAAAGTATTAGAAAGTGAAGAGATTAAAAATATTTATACTGCATTAGGGGTTTCCATTGGTACTGAAGAAGATTCAAAAGAGCTCAATATTAATAAGCTGAGATATCATAAGATTATATTAATGACTGACGCGGACGTTGATGGAAGTCACATTGATACACTGATATTGACGTTCTTTTTCAGGTATATGCGTCCTCTTATCGAGAAAGGATATATTTACATAGCTACTCCTCCGCTGTACTTATGTAAAAAAGGAAAAGTTGAAGAGTATTGCTACAATGAACGTCAACGAAGAGACTTTATTGAAAAATACGCTGATGGTAATGAAAATGCTGTCGGTACACAACGCTATAAAGGTCTTGGAGAGATGAACTCTGAACAGCTTTGGGCAACAACTATGGATCCTGTAAATCGTATGCTTAAGCAAGTGACTATTGAAAATGCAGCTGATGCAGATATCGTCTTTACTATGCTAATGGGTGAAGAGGTTGCTCCAAGACGTGAATTTATAGAAGAGAATGCACGATATGCGAAAATAGATGTATAGATAATTTTTTATATTTGATAATGAAGCTTCCGTATCCCTTACAATTCAACGATCATGCAATAATACTATCACCTTCGGGGAATATTGAAAAAAAATTCGTATTAGACACTGCTGCAATTCTTAAAGAGTGGGGTTTAATACCAAAGATAAGTAAATATGCACTAGGTGAAAATGGTCGTTTCAGTGGTACATTAGATGAGCGTTTGCATGATCTGCAGGAAGCTTTTGATGATCCCTCTATTAAACTTATTGTTTGTTCCAGAGGCGGATATGGTGCAGTTCATCTACTTGAAAACTTAAATTTTAAAGGTATTAAAAAATACCCTAAGTGGGTGATTGGATATAGTGATATTACTGCTCTCCACTCAGCACTTCAGGTTAATGGAATTGCATCATTACATGCTCCAATGGCTAAACATTTTTCAGATGAAGGTGTTAATGATTTGTCTGTAAGATATACTAAAAGTATATTATCTGGGCAATCAGTACTTTATGAAATTCCTGTAGTAGAAAACTTTACTTTTAATAGACAAGGGCGTGCAATTGGTAAGCTCTTTGGGGGCAATCTATCTGTTCTCAGCGGTATAATTGGTACCCCTTACCTAAGAATTCCTAATAAAGGAATACTCTTTATTGAGGAAATAGGTGAAGCTCCGTATAAGGTAGATCGAATGATATATCAACTTAAACTAGGTGGTGTATTCAAGAAGATTAGTGGATTAGTATTAGGAAAATTCACCGAGTATGAAGAGGATGATAGGATGTATTTCTCATTAAGAGAATCGATATTAGATGCCACGAAAGAGTATAGAATCCCGATTGGGTTTGATTTTCCAGCAGGACATGTTAAGCTAAATTTCCCGCTCGTAATGGGAAAGACTGTTGAGTTACAGGTTCAAGAAAAAAAGATAGTATTTAAACAATAGACGATTATTTAGAAAACGATGCAATTAAACATAGAATTACTACTGCTTGTGGGCTCTATCTTATTCTTTATAAGTATGTTGGTAGGGAAAGCTGGATCACGTTATGGTGTTCCTGTTTTATTACTATTCCTAGTGGTGGGAATGGTTTTTGGTTCTGATGGTTTTGGACTAGTTTTCGAAAATGTGCAAGTAGCCCATATAATAGGTTCGATTTGTTTAATTATGATACTTTTTTCTGGAGGATTGGATACCAAGTATAATGATATAAAACCAATTGTTTGGCCTGGGATTGTTCTATCAACATTAGGAGTGCTTTTAACTGCTTTAGTAACAGGATTATTTATTTATTGGTTATCCGGTATGATGTTTCCATCTATGGGAATTGGTATAGCTACAGCAATGCTTCTAGCCTCAACTTTCTCTTCAACTGATTCTGCATCGGTGTTTGGCATACTTCGTTCTAAAGGCTTAATCTTAAAGAACAACATTCGACCAATGTTGGAATTAGAAAGTGGAAGCAACGACCCAATGGCATATTTGCTCACGATTATGTTTATACAAATCATAAGTTCAGGCAGTAATCCTAATTATGGAATGGTAGCGTTAATGGTAGTTGTGCAGCTTTTGGTTGGAGCTATTGTTGGTTATCTGTTAGGAAGACTTGCAGTAAGGATAATAAATAGTATAAGAATGTCAAATACTTCACTTTATCCTATCCTTTTACTAACGATGGGGATTTTTATATATGCCGCAACATACTATCTTAAGGGTAATGGATATCTTGCGGTTTATATAGCTGGACTTGTTATAGGAAATTCTAAATTTTCTCATAAACGATCCTCAATGAATTTCATGGATGGTTTTGCATGGTTGAGTCAAATA
>Ga0209075_1000519_pt1 | contig 37801 bp, 34 predicted proteins | sample Stecom2011_FD_187523 | JGI IMG/M metagenome (GOLD analysis project Ga0209075, IMG submission 187523) | Agricultural soil microbial communities from Utah to study Nitrogen management - Steer compost 2011 (SPAdes) (version 2) | ecosystem: Environmental > Terrestrial > Soil > Agricultural land...
GGGAGTCTAGTGTAGTTTGCGCCAGACTCTAGACCCCAGGCACTAGGCTTTATAGCCAGCACTGCCCTAGCTTTATAAGTAAACTTAAAAAATTAATAACATCGCAGAACAAAGGCGTTCTGGGTGGGTAAATAGGAAAATAGGTATGAAATTCAGCGAACAATGGTTACGCGAGTGGGTTAATCCTTCAATCACTACTGAAGAACTATCTGCACAAATTACATTAGCTGGTTTAGAAGTTGATGGTATCGAACCAGTAGCAGGCGAGTTTAGCGGTGTGGTTGTCGGTGAAGTAGTGACTAAAGAACAACACCCAGATGCAGACAAGCTAAGCCTATGCCAAGTTACAGACGGAACAGAAACCTTCCAAGTGGTTTGTGGTGCGCCTAACGTTCGTGCTGGAATGAAAATACCTTTTGCCAAAGTGGGCGCGGTCCTGCCTGGTAACTTCAAAATTAAAAAGGCAAAGCTACGTGGAGTTGAATCCTTCGGTATGCTGTGTGCTGAAACTGAATTGCAAATTGGTGATGACAGCTCAGGTTTAATGGAGTTGGCCGCCGATGCTCCGGTTGGCACAGATTTACGTAAGTATTTAAATCTTGATGATCAAATCATTGAAGTCGATTTAACCCCTAACCGCGCCGACTGTTTAGGTATGGCAGGCTTGGCACGTGAAGTGGCGGTATTAAATAAACTCAGTGTAACCGAACCTGTTATTGATGCAGTTGCTGCCAAAATTTCAGACAAAGCACAGGTTGATGTGTTAGCCGCAGAAGCCTGTCCTCGCTATCTTGGCCGTATTGTTAAAGGCGTTAATGTAAAAGCCAGTACGCCTTTATGGATGGTAGAGAAGCTACGCCGTGGCGGTATTCGTTCTATTGATCCTGTGGTCGATATTACCAACTTCGTATTGTTAGAGTTAGGCCAACCAATGCACGCGTTCGATTTAGCTAAAATCGATGGCGGGATTCGTGTTCGTATGGCTGAAGAAAATGAAAAACTGACCTTATTAGACGGTCAAGAAGTAACGCTACAAACCAATACCCTAGTTATTGCAGACCACAGCAAAGCTTTAGCTATGGGTGGCATCATGGGCGGGGAAGGCTCAGGGGTTACCGAAGAAACACAAGATTTATTATTAGAAGCGGCGTTCTTTGCTCCTTTAGCCATTGCTAACAGAGCTCGTCAGTATGGTTTACATACCGATTCATCGCACCGCTTTGAACGTGGCGTCGATTACCAGCTGCAGGCGAAAGCAATGGAGCGCGCTACCGCATTAATTATTGAAATTTGTGGCGGTGAAGCAGGTGAAATCACAGAAGTTGTCAGTGAAGAAAACTTACCTAAAAAAGATAAAGTATCATTACGCGCTAGTCGTTTAGAGCGTATTTTAGGCACACAAATAGACGCTAAAGAAGTAGAAGAGATTTTAACTCGCTTAGGTTTAAGTGTTGAAGTTGAAGCCGAAGGGTGGAGCGTTACTGTTCCTAGTTATCGTTTTGATATCAGCATTGAATCTGACTTAGTGGAAGAAGTGGCACGTATCTATGGTTATGACCGTTTGCCTACCACGACACCTTCTGCGGCCATACCATTAGCTAAAATTCCAGAAAACCGTTTAGCCATTACTGAACTGCGTCGTGAGCTAGTCGCACGTGGTTACCATGAAGCTATTACCTATAGTTTCGTTTCACCTGAAATACAAAAAGCGTTGGATCCAGAGCATGCACCTATTGCATTGATGAATCCTATTTCGGCAGAAATGTCGGTGATGCGTACCGATTTGTTCGCGGGCTTAGTTCAAGCGATAAGTTACAACCTAAAACGCCAGCAAAGCCGTGTTCGCTTCTTTGAAACGGGTTTGCGTTTTGTGCCTCAAGCAGACGGCACTCTAGAACAAACACCAACCTTAGCCTTAGCTATCACGGGTGAACGTTTAGAACAGTCATGGTCTGACAGCAGCACGCCTGTTGACTTCTTTGATTTAAAAGGCGATGTGGAATCATTACTTGCACGTACAGGTAAGTTAGCTTCTTACCGTTTTGTTAGTGTGAAGCATCCAGCATTGCACCCAGGTCAAACAGCACAGATTGAGAAGCAAAATGAACAAGGAGAGTGGAAGGTTGTTGGTATTATGGGTGCATTGCATCCTAACCTACAAAAGCCACTAGGCTTAAAACAGCCGGTCTTTTTGGCTCAAATGTGCCTAAATGAAGTGCAAGACGTGCAAGTGCCAAGCTTTAAAGAGCTGTCTAAATTCCCTGAGATGCGTCGTGATATCGCTTTGATAGCAAGCAAGGAAACTCCAGTGGCTGATGTGTTAAGTACAATTCGTGCCAATGCAGGAGAGTACCTCACTAAACTAAACATTTTTGACGTATATGTGGGCAAAGGTGTTGATTTAGATAAGAAAAGTTTGGCTTTGGGCTTGACGTGGCAGCATCCTTCGCGCACATTAACTGATGATGAAATTAATAATTACTTGTCATCAGTTCTGGCTTCTTTAGAAGAAAGCCTAGGAGCGACGCTTAGGAGTTAGCATGAATGCTTTGACCAAGGCAGAATTAGCAGAGAGGCTTTTCGAAGATCTTGGCTTAAATAAACGTGAAGCGAAAGATATGGTGGATGTCTTCTTTGATGAGATCCGCCAAAGTCTGAGTCAAAATGAGCAGGTCAAATTATCAGGGTTTGGTAACTTTGACCTTCGTGATAAAAGTCAGCGACCTGGTCGCAACCCTAAAACAGGGGAAGAGATTCCTATTTCTGCAAGACGGGTTGTTACCTTTAAACCAGGCCAAAAGTTAAAGTTGCGGGTAGAAGCCTATGCTGGAACCCAGCCACAATAATCAATTACCTCCGATTCCTGCTAAACGCTACTTCACCATTGGTGAGGTCAGTGAGCTTTGTGATGTAAAACCTCATGTTTTACGTTATTGGGAGCAAGAGTTTAGCCAGCTAAAACCGGTTAAGCGTCGAGGTAATCGTCGTTATTATCAGCGTCAAGATGTGATCTTGGTACGAGAGATACGTTCGTTATTGTATGAAGAAGGCTATACCATCGGCGGAGCACGTCAGCGTTTATCAGAAGATACCGATACTGGTGCTGTGGCTATGGACCAAGCATTAATTAAAGATATGCTAGCCGAACTTAAAGAACTAGCAGATCTGCTTGAACCAAAGTAGTAGAGCCAAGAAAGCTTTATCTTTTCAAGAACTTAGGTATAATGCGCGGCGTCTCAACAGACATATATCGGGATGTAGCGCAGCTTGGTAGCGCACCTGCATGGGGTGCAGGTGGTCGGAGGTTCAAATCCTCTCATCCCGACCAAATTCTAAAAGGCCACTGAATCAGTGGCCTTTTTCATTAGAGTACATTTCGTAACATTAATTACTGTTCTCTATCGTATATTGCTATATGAGAATATAGTATAGTTTTAGATTCTCGATCACATCTCTTGTAAGGCATCTCATGTTACCTTTTACCGTTTGGGGGTTAGCGCTGGGGCAAGCGTTGCTTGTAACCGGCAATATCTTATTAGTTACTGTTACGGCACTTATTGGTCAGCAGTTAGCACCATCTGCTATGTGGGTAACCTTACCCGTGGCATTACAGTTTTTAGGCTTAATGAGTGCTACCTTACCGGCAGCGCTGTTAATGGGGTGGCTTGGGCGTAAACTGGGTTTTTTTGTGGGAAATCTAGTTGGTGTAGCCGGTGCATTGTTGGCGCTCTGGGCACTTTCAGTCAGTAGCTTTTGGTTATTTTGTGTCAGTACTGCCTTACTGGGAATGGCAATAGGTGTTGGCCAGCAATATCGTTTTGCAGCGGTGGAAGCAAGCCCAGCCGATAAAAGTGCTCAAGCCATTGGTCTGGTGATGGGAGGCGGGGTACTTGCTGCCTTTTTAGGGCCAAACTTGGCAGTATGGGCTAAGGATATATTTGTTGGTCAGCCTTTTATGGGACCGTTTGCTGCCTTGGCTGGTTTGTATGCGTTCACTACTCTGTTGATTTTGTCCTTGCCATTACCTAAGCCTCTCTCTGCAAAAGAGCAGCAAGGTGGGCGTGGTTATTTAGCACTGATTAAGCAACCTTTGTTACTCAGTGCTGTTGCGTCAGGAAGCATCGGTTATGGAGTGATGGTGTTGGTTATGACAGCGACCCCCTTAGCGATGCAAGATTATGGGTTCGAATTTTCTGATGTTGCCAGTATTATCCAATGGCATGTGTTAGGAATGTTTGTACCATCGTTCTTTACCGGTCATCTCATACGCTGGTTTGGCTCGGTAAAGGTCATTATTTTTGGTTGTTTAATTCTGCTAGGTACAAGTGTCATTACCCAAATTGGGTTTGAGTTTACCTATTTCTTTGTTGCGCTAGTGGCATTAGGAGTAGGGTGGAACTTTACTTTTATTGGTGCCACGCATTTGCTTACTCAAACCTATAAGCCCAGTGAGCGTGCACGAGTTCAAGGCATGAACGATATGTTGGTATTTGGTTTCTCTGCGCTAGGCAGCTTGTTTGCAGGGTCCATGCAACTCTTGTTAGGTTGGCAGACCTTGAACCTATTGATGATTCCGTTCATCTTGTTGGCAGGTTTTTTAGTGTTATTTAATGCCAAAAAAGAGAGTAATTTAAGTCAGCAATAGCTCTCCGTGTTATCATGCAAAAAACGCATCATTAATGAGTGATCGATTAGATGTGTACCGTAAAAAATAGAATAAGGTGAAAGTATGAGTGTTAGTTCTAACACCGGAACCTCATTAAGAGAAACGTTTTCAGGTCGTAGTGCGTTTATTTTCGCAGCCATTGGCTCGGCCGTTGGGTTAGGTAATATTTGGCGTTTCCCTTATGTGGCTTATACAAATGGTGGTGGTGCATTTATTCTGCCGTATCTTGTGGCGTTATTAACCGCAGGTATTCCGCTACTATTTTTGTTTTATGCCATTGGACACCGTTTTCGTGGCTCGCCTCCTTTAGCATTCCGTCGCTTGCACCCTAAAACCGAAATGTTCGGTTGGTGGCAAGTGCTTATTAGCAGTGTTATTTCAGTATATTACGCGGCGGTCATTGCGTGGGCTGCGGCCTATGTCTTTTATTCTATTGATTTAGCGTGGGGCGTTGATCCGGCTAAGTTCTTCTTGCATGACTTTTTACAGAGCAGTGAAGAAGTCACCGTTGGGTTCGACTTTGTTCCTAAAGTATTAGCTTTATTAGTAGCGATTTGGGTGATCAGTATTGCTGTCTTAGCAACGGGTGTGCGTAAAGGGATTGCACGACTTTCCATCGTCTTTATTCCATTGCTGTGCATATTGTTTGGCTTGTTGGTGATACAAGCACTGATGCTACCAGGTGCTGAGGTAGGGCTTGATGCCTTGTTTACACCTGACTGGTTGAAGCTTACCGATAGCTCTATTTGGATAGCCGCTTATGGGCAGATATTCTTCTCGTTATCGGTTGGTTTCGGCATTATGCTGACTTATTCATCCTACCTTAAGAAAAAGACCAACCTAACCAGTAGTGGCTTAGTGGTGGCATTTGCGAATAGTTCTTTTGAGATTTTAGCCGGTATCGGTATTTTCGCGGCACTTGGCTTTATTGCGGTACAAAGTGGACAAGCGGTTAATGAAGTCGTGTCTTCGGGCGTAGGTCTAGCCTTTATTGGCTTCCCGGTCATTCTATCGGAAGCCCCTATGGGTAATCTGCTAGGTGTGCTGTTCTTCTCATCCTTAGTGTTTGCAGGTTTTACATCTTTAGTCAGTATTCAAGAAGTGGTTATTTCTGCCGTAAAAGACAAGCTAGGTTGTGGTCGTGTTAAGGCAACCTTGTTAGTTGGCTTACCGAGCGCAATTGTTTCTATCGCCTTGTTCTCAACCACCACTAGTTTAAATCTACTTGATTTGACAGATGCCTTTATCAATAGCTTTGGTATTGTGGCCGTGTCTCTGGCCATTATTATGACCGTTTCAGCAGGTTACGGTGCGTTACCTGTGCTTCGCAATCACTTGAACTCTGTATCGAGCTTTAAGGTTGGACGTGGTTGGCAGTTATTAGCAGCGGGCTTAACGCCCATAGTGCTGGGATATACCTTAATTAACTCAATACAAGAGCGTTTGGCTGATGGCTATGGTGATATGCCTTCACTCTTTGTTGGCGTGTTTGGATGGGGAATGGCGCTCTCCTTACCTGTGATTGCGTGGCTATTAAGCAAGCTATCTTGGAGTAAGAAATCGGCCTTATACCATCCTGATGTCGATGGTCTGCCTGTTGCTGATCCTATTTGGGATGAAAAAGTCGATAAAGACTTAATGGAAAAGGAGCGAAGCTTATGAGTACGTCAGCTATTATTATGATGACAGTGGCAATGATAACCGTATGGGGCGGGTTAGTCCTTTCTGTTATTAACCTAAAGAATCATCCAGAAGAGTAGTTAGGTTATCGGCTATGAGTGGTTGCCCTTGTGCCTCTTTATTGTCTTATGAGCAATGTTGCCAACCGCTTCATTTAGGGCGGGCGGCTGCTACACCAGAAGGGTTAATGCGCTCTCGCTACAGTGCTTTTGTATTAAAGAATGCTGAGTATTTGTTAGCGAGTTGGCACAAAACCACACGGCCTGAATCTTTAGAGCTCGATAATAACGATCAATGGTGTGCTCTGCAGGTGTTAAGCACCGAGCAGGACGCTGAAGGTAAGAAAGGTAAGGTACATTTTCAGGCAACCTTTAAAGAAGACAATGCCTTTTATACCTTAGAAGAAAACTCTAACTTTGTTTTTGAAGAAGGGCATTGGTATTACTTAGATGGCCTTCCAACCATTAAACAACTTAAACCACAAAGAAACGATCCTTGTCTTTGTGGTAGTCATAAAAAATATAAGAAGTGTTGTGGTTAGTATTAATTTATTACCACATTAAATCGTCAGGGATTTCATAACCTGCATAGGGATCGTCTTCATCAAGCGCTTTACTGGTGTTTTCAGCAATATAAATAAAGTGCTTTTCATTACGCTGCTTAATTTTGTCGGCTATTTGTAAAGGAATAACCTGATAGCTGCGCTCGCCCGATACTTCTAATGAAATAATGGCTAGTTGACCACGACTTAAGCGGTCGAAGATGGCCTGGTCGACGTAGATGGATTTTACTTTTTTGCCATCGACAAACTGATATTTGATATCGGCGTGAACACTTTCAATACGGTTAGTTTGTACTAACTGTTTGATTTGTGCAGCAATGGCTTTTGCTTGCGCTTCTTGTTCCCGTTTAAGGTTAAGCTCACGGTCACGTGCGGCTTTTTCACGCAAAGCTTGTGCGGCTTTTTCTTTGGCTGCATCAATAGCGTTTTCTTGGCCCGTACGCTGTAAGTGATCTTGTTGCTTCAGCTCTTTGGCGGCTTTTTTTGCTTTTTTCTTATCCACTAAGCCTGCTGCTAGCAGCTGCTCTTGTAATGATTTTGCCATGTTGTTATTTCCAAACACCTGCGGGAATAAAGTCAGCGAGTTGATCAATGGTGCTATCGCGCTCTTCAAGGCTGTTAGCTACTACCGTGCAGTGTCCTAACTTACGGTTAGGGCGTGCTTCTTTGTTGTACGAGTGATAGAAGGCGTTTTCTAGGGCGTTAGCTTTGCTGGCAGGAGCTTCACTACTGATGGCGTTAATCATGGCAACAGCGGCGTATTTTGCGTCTGTATTGCCTAGTTCGCGGCCGGATATTGCCAACACGTGGTTGCGGAATTGACTGTTGTACGCCCCTTCGATACTCCAGTGCCCTGAATTATGAACACGTGGTGCCACTTCGTTGGCGATAAATCCTTGTTCGGTTTCAAACAGTTCTAAGGTAATAGTGCCTACGTAATCGAGGCTATCGGCCAGTTGTTTAATATAACGTTCAGCCAGTGCAATTTTTTCTTCGCTTAGTGCCTGAATAGGGTAGAGCGAATAGCGTAAAATACCTTCGTGGTGAATGTTTTCTGTCATTGGCCACACAACTATGTTGCCTTTAACATCACGACTGGCAATAACAGAGGTTTCACGTGTGAAATTTACAAAGGCTTCTGCAATGAGCTCACGGTTACCAATGGTGTTCCAAGCTTCCTCTGCGTCATCTGGTGTACGAAGAACGAATTGACCTTTACCGTCATAACCTTCAGTGGTTGTTTTCAAAACAATAGGCAGACCTAAAGTATCAATAGCTGTACGAACGTCTTCTAGCGAGTTTACTGCACAAAAATCCGCGGTATCGATACCGGCGGCACGTAAAGCACGTTTTTCTAGTAAACGATTTTGGAATACTTTTAAGGCTTCAACACTTGGGTAAACTTTTTCAGCAATAGGCTCTAGTTTGGCAACGATATGAGCAGGAATGTTTTCTGTTTCATAGCCAACTCGATCAACGCTTGCTAAGAAGGCATCTAGCGCTTCATCACTGTGTGCGCGTAAGTCGTACAGTGAAATTTCAATATCGGTTAAGTCAGTGACGCTGTCCTGCAGCATTTGGCCAAGTTGACCATTACCTAAGATGCCTATTTTCATGGGTTACTCAATCTTGTTGAAGCTTATGGAAAAATACAGTGTGCTTATGCTTGAACGCGTGGATCTGGTTCAGCTAAAACGGTTTCAGTTTGTTTAGCGCGGAAATCATCAATACGCTTTAACAATTCTTGGTCAGAGGTCGCTAAGATTTGTGCCGCTAGTAAACCGGCATTCTTTGCGCCTGCATCACCAATGGCTAAGGTGCCTACAGCAACGCCACCAGGCATTTGTGCGATAGAGAGTAGTGAGTCTAATCCTTTAAGTGCACGAGACTGAACAGGAACACCCAGTACAGGTAAAGATGTCTGTGACGCGCACATGCCCGGTAAATGGGCTGCACCACCTGCACCAGCGATAATCACTTTAATGCCACGACCTTGCGCACTTTTAGCGTAATCAAATAGTAAATCTGGAGTACGGTGAGCGGACACCACTTTAACTTCGTACGCTACGCCTAAGCTGTCTAGCATATCGGCAGCATGCTGCATGGTGGGCCAATCACTCTTTGAACCCATGATAATTCCTACTGGTACAGTCATGGTGAATCCTTAAATAAGTTTACAAATAATAAAGAGGGCGGATTTTAGCACTAACTTACAGGGAATACTAAATCCTTAGATCTTGCAGATAGGGCGGCCAGAAATAATTACGGGCTGCCTAAGCAACCCGTAATGGTGGTCGTATACTTTAATGAGTAGAGACTATTATAAGCTGATACGACCTGCGTCGATGTCAGCTGCTACTTCTGCCGTAAGTGGCTCATAGATAGCGTCTTTACCCTGTAATACAAAGACAGGTTCAGATACTTGATCTAGGTGGTAAGCTTCGTTTTTAAGCTCGACCTTACGGTATTTGAAAGTACCTGTGACTTCTTGTTGCTCACGCACACGTAAGAAAACCGGCACAGCGTAGGCTGGCAGTTTTTCGCGTAGGAAGTTAGTAAGCGCTTCCCAGTCTAAGCTAGTTTCACCTGCTTTTAGAGAGATAGATCCCATGCCAGCACGACCGTCGGTGTTAGGGATTTCAACGCCATAAACAACCGCATGTTCAATACCTGGGAACTCCATAAGCATGGATTCTACTTCCGTGGTGGCTACGTTCTCGCCTTTCCAGCGGAAGGTGTCACCTAAGCGGTCCGCAAAAGCAACGTGCTTAAAGCCTTGGTTTAGAACAAGGTCACCGGTATTGAACCAGCTATCGCCTTGCTTAAAGACATTACGAAATACTTTTTTGTTGGTGTCTTCTTCGTTGGTGTAGCCGTCGAAGGGTTGTTTTTCGTTAATTTCGGTAATTAATAGACCCGTTTGGCCTTTCTTAACAGGAACCATGTGGCCTTTTGCGTCACGAATCGGCTCATCATTCTCAATATCGTAAGCAACAATATTGTAAGAAAGCGGACAGATACCTGCTGTTTTATCTAGGTTTAAAGCGTTAGTGAATACTAGGTTACATTCACTGGCACCGTAGAATTCATTAATATGCTTGATGTTAAAACGCTCTTTAAACTCCATCCAAATATCAGGACGCAAACCGTTACCAATGATGACACGTACATTGTGGTTTTTGTCTTGCTCGCTCGGTGGGTTGTTTAAAAGGTAGCGGCATAGCTCACCGATATAACAGAATGCTGTGGCTCCGTGATGGCGAATTTCATCCCAGAAGCGAGAAACACTGAACTTACGAGAAATAGCCACACAACCACCGGCACCTAATACAGCTGCCATAGATACAGTTAAAGCATTGTTGTGATACAGAGGTAAACTAACGTATAAAACGTCTTTTTTGGTCATACGCATAGACGCTAGACCCATACCCGCCATTGACTTAAACCAACGGTAATGGGTCATAACCGACGCTTTAGGTAGGCCGGTAGTTCCGGAAGTGAAAATGTAATAGCAAGGCTGATGCATCTTCACTTCTTTTGTAGTAACAGGGTTCTCAGAAGACTGACCAACAATTACTTTTTCTAGATCTTGGTAGTGTTCTGGGCAGGCTGTGTTGCCTTCGTCTTTAATGTAATAAAGGTTTTTCTTTAGTGCGTCAGGAAGAGAAGCCTCTACCGTCGACATGTTATCTAAACATTCTTCACCAGTGAAAATTGCTTTTGGATTGGTGAGGTTAATGCTGTGCTCTAATACTTCATTGCGCTGTGAAGTGTTAAACATACTGGCAATGGCGCCTAGTTTTAGTGTCGCCATAACAGTAATTAAAGTCTCGGGACGGTTTTCAAGCATAATGCCGATACTGTCACCATTTTTAACACCAATAGACATTAAATAGTGCGCAATTTGGTTCGCTTTCTCATTGAGCTCACGGTAAGTAACGGTTTGGTCTTGGTAGCGAATGGCAATTTGATTTGGCTGCGCCGCTGCTTGTTTCTCTAACAATAAACCAACCGAGTTTTTCTTGTCTGGTTTGGCGGATGCTAAAGCGGCAACACCTTTAAGAGTAGTACCTATGCTAGGTAAAATAGAAGCTGCAGCGAGTAAGACATTACCCAATCCGACTTCACGAGCTTTTAAATTGTCTGCTGTCTCGACAGTGTTTGTAGAGCGATTCATGAGAATGAGACCTTATTTTTAGATTTATTTTTATAGGTGGACATACCAGAGGGTAACAGATTGCCACGAAACTCTAGTAACGCCAAGTACCTAAGCCTGAATTTTTAAACTTATCTTAACTCTGCTGATGTTTTCCCTAATAAGCGGCGAGCAATAATAAGTTGCTGAATTTGTTGTGTGCCTTCAAAGATATCTAAGATTTTTGAATCACGTGCCCATTTTTCAAGCAGCTCATCTTCGCTGTAACCTAGGGCACCTAGCAAAGCAACGCAGCCAAGGGTAATGTCGTTACCGACGCGACCGGCTTTAGCTTTCGCCATGGAAGCTTCTTTTGAGTTAGGCTGACCGTTATCGGCCATCCAAGCGGCTTTTAAGGTAAGCAAACGGGCGGCTTCCCATTCAGCTTCGTAACGATACAGTTGCGCTTCCATTTGCGTTAGATTTTTAGGGTTGCCTTTGTACTTAGCCTTAATGTCGTGCTTATTAAGAATCTCCCAAGTACGATCGAGAGCTGCTTTACCCACACCAATAGCCATTGCTGCCACCACAGGGCGAGTGTTATCAAAGGTTTGCATAACACCGGCAAAGCCTTTATCGGTATCAATAACATCTGAACCTAATAAGTTACTTGCTGGAACGCGACAGTCGGTAAAAGTAATGGCAGCTGTATCAGAGGCTTTGATTCCAAGTTTCTTTTCTAAACGGACAATCTCCATGCCAGGCGTCCCTTTTTCTACTACAAAGGATTTGATAGCAGCACGTCCAATAGAACGGTCCAGACTAGCCCATACCACGACGGCATCAGCTCGCTCACCTGAGGTAACGAAGATTTTTTCGCCATTCAAAATATAATGGTCACCGTCTTTTTTAGCGGTGGTACGAATGTTGGCCGAGTCGGAGCCAGTGTCGGGTTCGGTAATCGCCATAGCCGCCCACTTACTTCCAAAGCGTGCGAATTGTTCCTCATTGGCGACAGCAGCAATAGCCGCATTACCTAAGCCTTGGCGGGGTAGGGTGAGTGATAAGCCAACATCTCCCCAACAGAGTTCTTGCAGCCCTAAAACCGTCGACATATTAGTACCGTTAATAATGCCTTCTTCGGTTTTTTTATCTTGTTTAAGTTTGCCTGCACCTGCGCCTTCACCGGTGGTGCCATCGTTCATACCATCCATAATGGCGGCGAGCATATCAAGCTCAACGGGGTAGGCGTGTTCGGCATGGTCGTATTTACGCGAAATAGGACGAAATACGCTTTCAGCAACTTGACGAGCTTGATGAACAAGCGGACGGAATTTTCTAGGAGTTTCAAGATTTAGCATTGTTATTATTTCCCCTATAGGTGTAAGCCACTGGTGATGCTGCCTAAAATACGTAAGTCACGGTACCAACGTTCGGCTGGGTGCTCTTTCGTAAAGCCATGCCCCCCAAGTACTTGAACGGCATTGGTGCCAATTTCCATTGCCTTTTCAACGCACAAGAGATGGGCTAAGTAAGCCTCACGATGGAAGGGTTTTCCTTGTTCTGCTAACGCCGCGGCGCGCCACGTTAATAAGCGCATGGATTCAATTTCAATTGCCATATTAGAAATCATAAAGGCAACCGACTGGCGGTGACTGATTGGCTCACCAAAGGCAATTCGTTCGTTGGCATAAGTAATGCAGTAATCAAGTGCGGCTTGGCAAGTACCAATAGCAAGTGAACACCAATGAAGCTGTCCGTAGTCAATAAATTCTTTATAGCTAAAGCGATTTTTATCGGCGCTAAGCAGTGCATCGGAATCGACTTTAACGTTGTTTAAAATTAAGGTGCCTGTTTCTGCTGCGCGCAGTCCCATGGCGGGTGACTTTTTGAAAGAAATGCCATTGCTGTCGCCAGGTACAATAAATAGATGAGGCTTGCCACCGTATTGAGCTGCGACTAAATAAACTTGGCAGTTACCGCCCAGTGGTACCAATACTTTTTCACCGCTAATTTCAAAACCTTTGCCGGTGCGCTTTGCTTTACAGCTTAATTTATTGGCTTCAAAAAGTGGGTGTTGTTCTTGTACGGCAATGCAAGCACGAACGGGATCATCGGCAAGCCATAACGGTAACCATTTGTTTTGTTGCTTTTCTGAGCCCCAACGGACAATGGCATTGGCAACAGAGACAGGCGCTAAGGTTGCCAAAGCCAGTGAGAAGTCTCCCCACGCTAGCTCTTCACTAATAATGGCACTGGTTGTTGGTGTATGCCCTTGAGCTGCGCCACCTAATGCTTCAGGCACTGAAAAGAAGTTCAGTCCTAGTGCAGCGCTGTCTTCCAAAAAGTTTTCAGGTAGTGCTATGTTCTCATTGGCATCGTGCGCTAAGTCGCGTACAACTTCACTGGCATAAGAGCGCACAGTGTCTTTGATCATTTCCTGCTCATCGGTCAGGCTTAGATCAAATATTTTCTTTTCACGGCTGTTTTTAGACACAGACGCATCAGAGTTTTTTGCCTGCTTCTTCTGGGTTAATTTACCAATAAATTTAAACCCTGCTTTGGTTGAAGTGTAAGCCAACTTCTCTGCAGGTTTACGTAAGCCAAGTTTATTGGCCCATTTGCTCCCTGCAAATTGACTGGCCAGACTTAATCCGGTGCCTTGAATGTCTTTTGCCATAAAAAATACGCCTCTGTTTTTATTTTTTTATGCTTAATCCCATAAGATAACTTAAATAGCAGCGCTTGCCATTGGCAGAGGGTGCTTGTGAGCTAGGTCGATTGGGCAACTAATGAAAGAGACTGTTAGTTTAGAAGTTGTACCTGATCATGTAGTATTCCGGTCTACGAAATCACTAATCGGTATAGAGACACATTATGTTGACCCTGTTATCACCTGCAAAGACATTGGATTTTGACACGCCGCCTATTACAGATAAGGCGACAGAACCCGTATTTCTTGAGCAGTCAGCAGATTTGATTGATATTTTGAAGCAGTACTCGCCAGATGCGCTAGGCAAGCTAATGAAGTTAAGCCCTAAGCTTGCAGAGCTCAACGTACAACGTTTTCAAGATTGGTGTCTGCCTTTTACTAAGGATAATGCCAAAGCAGCGGTCTTAGCATTTAAAGGTGATGTGTATACGGGCCTAGATGCAGAAACGTTAACATCAGAACAGCTTGATTTTGCCCAGCAGCATGTTCGAATTTTAAGCGGGCTATATGGTGTTTTAAAACCATTAGACTTAATTCAGCCATACCGACTAGAAATGGGGACTAAGCTAGAAAATCCTCAAGGTAAAAATCTGTATCAATACTGGGGGGATACATTAACGCACGCACTGAACGAAGAGGTCGCTCATAGTGGCAGTAATGTTATTGTGAACTTGGCTTCCAACGAATACTTTTCTGCCGTGAATACAAAGTTATTAGAGGCAGCACTAATCACACCAGTGTTTAAAGATGAAAAAAATGGACAGTATAAAATTATCAGCTTTTACGCGAAAAAAGCCCGTGGTTTAATGACGCGCTGGATTTTAGAAAACAAATTGAACTCGGCCGATCAGCTCATGGATTTTGATGTTGCCGGATACCGTTATAGTGAAGAGGACTCTAAAAAGAATAGTCCTGTATTTAAACGATCTGAGAAGAGTATGGAAAATGCGTAGTATTTTAGTTTTATGGTTGGCGCTTGCTTTAACGGGTTGTGTGTTAGCACCACAAACCATTTCACTGAATGAGCAAGTAGAGCTTCAGGGAGAAATTACCGAGCAGCGCAATGCGTTAGTGCGAGTGTTAGATAACAGACCCGATACCAGCGGTGATCAGCTTGGACACCGTGGTGGCCGTGCGCCTGATCTTTCTCCTGTGTTATCAGATAAGCCATTGAGTGTGGTGCTGACAAATCGTATGCGAGACTCTTTACGCTCTTTAGGTTTTGGTTCTGAATCAGACCTACAGCCAATCCGAGTACAGTTAGAAGTAAAAACGTTTGCTTATCGCTGTAATGAAAGCATTATTGTGAATGAGTGCGGTATTGAAATGCGCTTTTTAGTCTCGGTCATTAATGAGGATCGAACCTTTAATAAGCCTTATGGCATTAAAGAAATTCGTTCGTTAGCCGCATCTCCCGTTGCCGAGTACAACGAGAAATGGGTCAATGAAGTGTTGGATAAAGTGTGGCGTTATATGTTTGAAGACGCCGATCTGAAAAGCGAATTGGGCGTTAATTAGCGCCCTTTTTATAGCGTAATGCAGTCATGTTGTGCACCGACAATAAGTCGGTGTAATCAAGCAGGATATGCGCACTTTCTACCAGTAATGCATCGTCTTCGGCTTTCTTATCTTCTTTCTTAGTCCCATCTTTATCGTCAGTTTCTTTACCGTCTTCGGCTGCTTCTTCCGCTTCATCTTCAGCATCTAATTCATCGAGCGAGCTTAGCAGAGGTAAGCCTTTTGCTTTACGACGTTCGTTTTCAATGCTTAGGCGTTTTTGATCATTACGCTCACGTTCAAGCTTACGGGTTTTCTCGTTCAAAGAAATTTGCGTTTGTTCGCGTAATTCTTTGATTAGCTCTTTTTGTTTATTCAAATACAAAAAGTCAGGATTGTCTTTAACGCGCTCTTCATGCAGCTCTTTGAGTGTCGGTAACTTCTTGCTTACAAAGGTACTGTATTTGTATTGAGTCGGACGAATAGAATCCCAAGGCATAGAGTCTTCTAGTGAGCTTTCACCAATTTTTTCGTTATCGAAGATGGACGGAAAGTTAATATCAGGAACAACCCCTTTGTGCTGGGTACTATCGCCTGAAATACGGTAGAACTTAGCCTGAGTGATTTTTAACTGGCCAGAACGCAATGGTTGTAACGATTGAACTGTACCCTTACCAAAGGTTTGACTGCCAATCACTACACCACGACCGTAGTCTTGGATAGCGCCTGCAAAAATTTCAGAAGCAGAGGCACTTAAACGGTTTACCATTACGGTCAGTGGCCCATCGTATAACACGTTAGGATTTAGGTCGGGCAATATTTCAACACGACCATTGGTGCTGCGTACTTGCACTACAGGACCCATGCTAATAAAGAGACCTGTTAAATTAATGGCTTCTTCTAAAGAGCCACCACCGTTATTACGTAAGTCGATAACGATGCCATCAATACCTTCTTCTTTTAGCTCAGTAATCAGTTTGGCAACATCACGGGTTGTACTGGTGTAATCGGGCTTGTTTTCCATGCGACCTTTAAAGTCGATATAGAAAGTCGGAATAGTGACCACACCAATTTTATGGGTTTTACCATCGCGCTCAATTTCTAAAATATCTTTTTGGGCGGCTTGTTCTTCCAGTTTTACTTCATCGCGTACAATGGAAATAACTTTAATTTCACCATCTGCACCGTTGGCGGGCTGAATCTCTAAACGAACAGTACTGCCTTTAGGACCACGAATGAGTTCGACGACTTCGTCTAATCGCCAGCCGATTACATCAATAATATTTTCATCTCCTTGACCGACTCCTAAGATTTTATCAGCGGGTTTTAGATTGCCTGCTTTAGAGGCAGGACCGGCAGGAACTAAGCTTACAACTTTGGTGTATTCGTCTTCACTTTGTAATACCGCGCCAATCCCTTGCAAAGAAAGGCTCATATTAATATTGAAGTTTTCAGTGTTGCGCGGTGATAAATACTGAGTGTGTGGATCAAATGAGCGCGTTACCGCGTTCATAAAGGTTTGGTAAGCATCTTCACTGGTGGTCTGATGCAAACGATTCAGTTGGTTCTGATAACGCTTAGTCAGTAGTTCGATACTGTCTTTGTTTTCTTTCTTTGCATTACGCAGGTTTAAAATAGAGTTCTTTAAACGCTTACGCCACAAGTCATCGAGCTCTGCGGTTTTTTTAGCCCACTCGGCGTTTTCACGGTCTAGCTCTAAACGCTCGTCGGTATCGTAAGTGTAGTTGGCAGCGTTCTTTTCTAATTCGTTCAGTAGAAACGTAAGACGTTCATTGACGCGTTGTTGAAAACGGTTGTAGATAAAAAAAGCAGGGCGCATGTCGCCGCGCTTTAACGCATCGTCTAACTTGTAACGGTACTTCTCAAACTCTTTAATATCACTGGCAAGAAAATAACTGTGCGTGCTATCAAGGTCTTTAAGTAACAAGTCGAGCACATGAGACGACAAATCATCATCAATTTTTTTACTTTCGTAATGCCCACGCACCAAAGTGTTTAACACCTGTTGAGTGGTCATAGTGTGTTCTTTGGTTGGCTCTAACGCTATAAACGCGGTGCCTGGTTTAATGTTTTTGACCGTGGCAAACGTTGGTAAAGCAATTACCAACATCATCAATGCAAGCAGTTGACGGAACATAGGTTTTGAAAAATGAAGCATAGTGTTCTCGTTATTTTCCTATTTGTGCTGTAAGCAATGAGGCAGTATGATGCCGCCCTATAATTCAGCTATAACAATTTTATGTAATAGTACACCGTATTAAGGCACCAATGGCTAGGAATAATTCCTTTTAAGTTGTCATCTTTGGTGTTTTTTTGTATTTCCCTTAAGTGAAGGAGTGAGCTTTGGCTCGTGTAACTCTAGATTTACCTGAAGAATTTACTTTTAGTACTACTTTAGATGTTCGTGTCACCGAAATAAATTATGGCAATCATGTAGGAAACGATCGTATGGTATCGCTTCTGCACGAAGCTCGACTGCGCTTTTTAAGAGAGCATGGTTTTGGTGAGTTTAATGTGGGTGGCGTTGGCATCATTGTGACAGACTTAGTGGTTCAGTTTCTGGCAGAGTCTTTTGTCGGTGATTTACTGACTTTTCATATCGGCGTGCACGATTTTAACAAATACGGCTGCGACTTTATTTATAAAGTGGAAAACGAATCACAAGAAAAGCAAATTGCGAAAGCAAAAACCGGCATTGTGTTTTTTGACTATGATGAACGTAAAGTCACTCGTGTGCCAAAAGTGTTTTATGAGCGTTGTGCGCCGCACCTACTAGAAGAGTAGGTGCAGTCTTTTCTTTATTTATAGTAGCTAGATATAAAGTCTAAAAATGCTCGGCTTTTATTAGCTAAGTAGCGGTTCTGTGGGAACACGGCCTTAATGGTTCTCACAGGAATTTCAATGTCGGTAAAGAGTGGTACTAGTTCTCCAGTATCCAGTTGTTTGTCGGCAATATAGCTCGGCAAAGCAGCAATCCCCATACCAGCTAAGCAGCCTTCATGCACTAGATCGATGTCATTGACCATTAAATTGCGCTCAACCTTAGAAAAACTAAAGTCATGATCTTTTTCAAACTGCCTTAGCCAGTGAGTACGCGCGTATTCAGCGTTCGCCACCACAAGCATGCGGTGGTTAATTAAGTCTTCGAGACGCTTAGGCGTCCCCCATTCTTTTAAGTACTCTTTTGAGGCGCATACCACAATACGTTGTTCAGCAATGGTTTTAGCAATTAAACGTGAATCTTCTAAAGTACCGATTCGAATCGCAAAATCGAAACCTTCTTTAACAATATCAACCGGACGGTCAGAAATATGGATTTCATAACTGATGTCAGGATACTCTTTTGAAAAATCACTCAAAATGCGCGCTAGTTCGCGACGTCCGAAGTTCGACATAGATGTAATGCGTAACCGTCCGCGTGGAGCGACATCAAAGTCGGTGACTAATTTCTCAGCTTCATCAATGGATTCAAGAATATTTTCACAGTGTTTATAAAACAGTAATCCGGCCTCGGTTGGGCTAACGGAACGAGTTGTACGGTTAAGAAGGCGCACACCTAACCGCTCTTCTAGTCCACTGATCTGTTTGCTGATAGCAGAAGGTGTCACCCCTAAGCTTTCGGCGGCTACTGTAAAGTTGCGCGTATGAACAACGGTAACAAAGGTTTGAAGATAATCTATTCTAGCCATTACTTGTGCCATATAGTGATTAGTTGATATGTATTGGCGAGTATATGTGAGTGTTTGGCATTATTGGAAGTGATTTTGGCTTGTCTAAGACTTATTGCTAATGGGGTGCATGGTTAATAATTTCCTCGGACAGCCAGTAGGAGCCTTCTATCTAAGGCAAATTGATACAGATATGCTATTCTCTGCTGCCATAATTCATGTTCGATTGTTTAGTGACTAACGCTACAGGAACTTCATGTTCAGTAATAAAACCACCACCCGTTTAAATAAATACATCAGTGACAGTGGCATCTGTTCACGTCGTGAAGCTGATCGATTTATTGAGCAAGGCAATGTCTTTATTAATGGCAAGCGTGCTGCCATTGGTGACCAAGTGAAGACGGGTGATACGGTGCGTGTTAATGGTCAAATTATCGAACCTAGACCTGAAGAAGCATTAATATTTATTGCCCTCAATAAGCCAGTGGGCATTGTAAGTACTACTGACAGTGCCGAGCGTGACAATATCGTGCGCTTTGTGCGCCATACCGAACGTATCTTCCCTATTGGGCGCTTAGATAAAGACTCCCAGGGACTTATTTTCCTAACCAGTAATGGCGATCTGGTAAATAGAATTTTGCGTGCGGGTAACGATCATGAAAAGGAGTATGTGGTAACGGTTAATAAGCCAGTCACCCCAGAGTTTATTGAAGGCTTAGCGAATGGAGTGCCTATTTTAGGCACTATGACCAAGAAGTGTAAGGTTGAGCAAGAGTCTCGTTTTTCGTTTCGTATAGTATTGGTTCAGGGCTTAAACCGACAAATTCGTCGCATGTGTGAATACTTTGGTTATGAAGTTACGGCACTTGAGCGTGTTCGAATTATGAACGTGAATTTGAAAGGTCTAGCCGTGGGTGAATGGCGTGACTTAACAGAAGAAGAGCTGAACACCTTATTTGAAGCCATTAAAGATTCCAGCTCAGAAGCCAAACCTAATGCAGTCAGTCAGCGTAAAAAACGAAAGCCTAAACCCCGATCGAATGCTAATAGGCCATTCGCTGCGGCAGGAAAGTCTTCACCTAAGAGCCGAGGCGGGGCAAAATCAGGTGGTCGACCAGCGGCTAAAGGTGGTAAGCCAGCGCGTCCGGCGGGCAAGTCGACAGGCAAGCCAGCCAGAGATGGTAAGCCGAGTCCTCGACCTAACAGCAGAGCAACAGGCAAAGCAGGTGCAAATGCAGGCAAACGTGGGCGTAGTCGTTAGTTCTCTTTTGCTCGTAAGTTGAGTAAACCCGCACTGATAATGAGTGCGGCGCCTAGCCAAGTCGTCCAAAGTGGAATCTCTCCCCAGAACAACCAACCCAGTAGTGCTCCGTAAATCACCGCCGTATAAGCGTATACACCGATGGCTCCTGTTGGTGCAGTTCGATACCCTTTAGTGAGTGCTAATTGACCGCCACTGGCAATAATGCCTAAGCCTATCAACCACCACCACGCCTCATTCGGAATAGGTTGCCAATTTAGAATGGCACCAGGAAGGGTGATTAAGGTTGAAATGAGTGCGTAATAAAAAACAATACGTTGACTGGTTTCACCAGCGGCCATACTGCGTATTGCAATTTTAGAGAGCGCCATTAAAACCGCCCCTAATAAACCAATCCAGAGTGCAATCACTGGCCAATCGGCTTGAGCATCTTCCCCTAAATTGGGCGATAAAATTGTTAATACCCCACCAAAGCCAATAACCAAGGCGATTAAGTTCAATTTATGCGCCGGTTCTTTCAACCATAAGTAAGCGAAAATTGGCATAAATAAGGGGGCAGACAGTTTCACTAAGAAGGCTTCGGTCAGTGGGATGTGCGCTAAGGTCCAGAAATAACAATACATCGCCGTCACGCCGATTAAACCGCGCGTAATATGGCCCATAATGTTATTGGTTTTTAATTCATTGAGGCCACTGCGCAGAATCAGTGGCACAAGAGCTAATAGCCCTAAGAAGTTACGAAAGAATAAGATTTGTTCGGTGCTTAGGTCGGCAGATAAGTGACGAACAACCGCCGCTAACAAGGCAATTAATAACTCTCCAATGAGTAGAAACTTGGCGCCTTGTCGAATTTGCTGGTTCACTCTTTAAACTACCTAAATCAACACTATATATAAGAAAGAAGATTATACTCTTATAAATAGTTGATAGCTTTAACCTTGAAAAAATTTAATGCAGCCCCATTAATGTATTAGTTAAATTCAATGTAGAGGTGAGTTCCATGAATATGGATAAACTTACAACCAGTATGCAAAACGCCTTGGCAGAAAGCCAAAGCATTGCCGTCGGTAATGACCATAATCAGATCGATACCGTTCATGTGTTGCTGGCTTTATTTGGACAAAGTAGCAGCAGTGTTAAAGACGTCATTCGTCGTTGTGGTGCTAATGTTGGTCAGTTAGAGCAACAGTTACGCGACATTTTAAATCAACAACCCCAAATTAGTAATCCAGATGGTCAGGTGCAGTTAGCAGCAGAGCTAGCGCGACTATTAAACCTAGCCGATAAAGAAGCCAAAAAACTGGGGGATCAATACCTATCCAGTGAAGTGTTTTTCTTAGTGACCTTAGAAGAACGTGGTGCCATCGGCAAAGCGTTAAAAGAGGCTGGATTAACCAAAGAAGCCGTTAACAAGGCAATACAAGATATTCGTGGTGGTGAAGCAGTGACAGACCCATATGCAGAAGATAGCCGACAAGCGTTAGACAAATATTGTATCGATCTAACCGAACAGGCAGAAAACGGAAAGCTAGACCCAGTGATTGGTCGTGATGATGAAATTCGTCGCACCATTCAGGTATTACAGCGTCGAACCAAAAACAACCCTGTGCTGATAGGGCATCCAGGGGTAGGTAAAACCGCCGTAGTAGAAGGGCTAGCGCAACGTATTATTAATAATGAAGTACCCGACAGTCTTAAAGGTAAGCGTGTGTTATCGCTCGACATGGGTGCTTTACTGGCCGGTGCTAAATACCGCGGTGAATTTGAAGAACGTCTAAAGTCTGTTTTAAAAGACGTATCTAAAGCCGAGGGTAATATTATTCTCTTTATCGACGAGCTTCACACTATGGTGGGCGCAGGTAAAGGTGAAGGTTCAATGGACGCCGGCAATATGCTTAAGCCAGCGTTAGCACGTGGTGAGTTACACTGCATAGGTGCCACAACTCTAAATGAATACCGCGAGTATATTGAGAAAGACGCGGCATTAGAACGACGTTTCCAAAAGGTGCAGGTCGATGAACCGACCATTGAAGATACCATTGCGATCTTGCGTGGCTTGAAAGAGCGTTACGAAGTGCACCATAAAGTACAGATTACCGACAGCGCTATTATAGCGGCGGCACGTTTATCGCAACGTTATATCACGGATAGACGCTTGCCGGATAAAGCCATCGACTTAGTTGACGAAGCGGCGTCTGTCATTCGTATGGAAATAGAATCTAAACCCCATGAAATGGATCGTTTAGAACGCCGTTTAATTCAATTAAAGATTGAGCGCGAAGCGTTGAAAAAAGAACCGCCTAAGACGGTTAAAGATCAACTGTCAGAATTAAATGAAGAGATCGATAAAGCCAGTCAGGAATACGGCGTACTCGAAGAAGTATGGAAAAAAGAGAAAGCGCTACTAGAAGGCGCTAGCGAAGTTAAAGAGCTGCTAGAAAAAGCCCGTATTGAAATGGAAACGGCTCGACGTGCAGGCGACTTACAGAAAATGTCTGAGCTTCAGTACGGTCGTATACCAGAGCTAGAAAAACAGCTCGAAGCGGCCAGTGAAGCAGAAGAGAGTGGTACTCAGGAGTTCACTCTGTTACGTAACAAAGTAACAGAAGATGAAATTGCTGAAATAGTCTCTAAGTGGACCGGTGTTCCTGTGACTAAAATGCTTGAAGGTGAGCGTGAAAAACTTCTCAAAATGGAAGAGATTCTGCATCAACAAGTGGTGGGGCAAGACCCTGCTATTACAGCAGTGTCGAACGCGGTACGACGCAGTCGAGCTGGTTTATCCGACCCTAACCGCCCCAGTGGTTCGTTCCTGTTCTTAGGACCAACCGGTGTGGGTAAAACAGAGTTGTGTAAAGCGTTAGCCAACTTCTTGTTCGACAGTAAAGATGCCATGGTGCGTATCGACATGTCGGAGTATATGGAGAAACACTCGGTGTCGCGTTTAATTGGTGCGCCTCCCGGTTACGTTGGTTACGAAGAAGGTGGCTTACTCACCGAAGCGGTACGCCGCAAGCCTTATTCAGTGATCTTGCTGGATGAGGTAGAGAAAGCACACCCAGACGTCTTTAACATTCTATTGCAGGTGTTAGATGACGGGCAGTTAACCGATAGCCAAGGCCGTCGAGTTGACTTTAAAAACACTGTGTTAGTGATGACTTCTAACCTTGGTTCTGATGTGATTCAGACCATGACACAAGAAGGTAAGAGCTACGACGAAATGCGTGATGCGGTGATGGACATTGTTGGCGGACATTTCCGTCCAGAGTTTATCAACCGTATTGACGAAAGCGTTGTGTTCCACCCGCTGAAACAAGAGCAAATTCGTGGTATTGCAGATATTCAATTGCAACTATTACGAGACCGCTTAGCAGAACGTGATTTATCACTGGAGTTAAGCGATGCGGCTATTAATAAGCTGGTGGAGGTTGGATACGATCCGCTATTTGGTGCAAGACCGTTGAAGCGAGCGATTCAACGTTGGATTGAAAACCCATTAGCGCAAGATATTTTAGCGGGTAAGTTTGCACCGCACTCAACCATTCTTGCCGATGTAGGTGATGACTCAGGCTTAACTTTCGTGAGTAAGTAACGAAAGACTAAAAAGCCCTCAGCGCTTAATGCGTTGAGGGCTTTTTTATTTATTCTTTAGAGTCTGTTTTAGGCTCAGCCTTTTCGTTATCTTTTTTGTCTTGGTTTTCTTTTTCTAACATGGCTTTTGCTTCAGAGAAATCAAAGCCTGTATCTTGGCTCATTTCATCTAAGTCTGGGCGAATACCGCAAGTGGTGCCTTTTACTGGCATAGAGCCAGCCGTACCTGGATGCTTCATAATGAAACCTACTTATCAGGTTGTTGAGGTTCAGTAGACTTTAATAATAAATTCGGCTTAACGCGAGCGTTATTTAAGCTCACAGTCCAGTGTAAGTGCGGGCCTGTGACACGACCCGTGGCTCCAACTAAGCCAATTTGGTCACCGGCTTGAATGATGTCGCCTTCACTAACGCTGATTTCACTCATATGGCATAGCATGCTAATGAGCCCTTGGCCGTGATCAATGAATACAGACTTGCCGTTAAAATAAAAATCGCCGGTCAATACTACTTTACCCGTGGCAGGTGCAGTAATTGGCGTGCCAGTTGGAGCAGCAATATCAACTCCGGAATGAGGGTTACGCTCTTGGTCATTAAAGAATCGACGCAAACCAAAGGCGCTACTTTGTGGTCCGCGTAACGGCCAAATCATGCCTTCAAAACTATGATTTTGAAGGTCAGACAAGGCAGTATGGCTCTTGTAAACCTTATTCATTTTTTTGAATTCAGCACGAACTCTTTCCATCTGATTGTTGTTAGGATTGACGTGTTTTTTCTTAACTGTCAGCCGTTGTTCAGGGTAATTAAACTCGTTAACAGTAAAGGTTAAGGGTTTACCGTTTACACTGATGCTAGCTTGTCCTAGGGCTTGTTTTAATGGAATACCTACCCAAGCTTGCCAGTCATTAGTGCCATTATTACGGGTGACTAATACAGATTGATCGTTAAACATAACGCTTGGCGCTTGCTTGTAACCCTCTAAGTCAATCACAGCGATACCCCCAGGTACACGGCTGTCTGTGGGTAATGCTAAAACAGAGTGGCTGATAAGTAGTAGGGCACACAGGTAGTTAAAAAACTTCATTCGTTTACTTCCAATTTGTTACGCGATGCAATGACTTCAGACTCTATCCAACCTTGATGAAGACGAGTAACTAAACGCTCGCCCGGTTGCGCATCTTGCGCGCTATGAAGCACTTTGCCATCAGCCGTTTGCGTGATGGAGTAGCCTCTAGACAATACTTGTAACGGACTAAGGCTATGCAGTACTTGTACTTGAGCTGCCAGTCGATTTTTTAATTGTTGCTGCTGATAATTAATAGCTTGGATTAAACGCGGCTGAATTGGTTGCAGTTGTTCTTTTTTTATTTGCAGCTGTTGTAACTGGGCTCGTTCTAAGCGGTTATGCAATTGCACCAACTGTTGCTGATGGAGTTGCAGACGCTTTTGTGGGTATTGCTGCTGTAACGCTTGGCCGAGCATATTCAGTTGTTGCTGGTGGCGTTTAAACTGTTGTTTAACGGCGTTTTGTAAGCGAATTTCGAGTTGGTCTACCTGTTGAGTGCGTTGTTGCAACAGGCGTGCAGGTGTTTTGAGACGCGAAATGTACTGGTTTAACTGCAACTCAAGTGCCGGAAGCACCCGCCTTAAACTAAAAGATAAGCGTTGCTGTAATTGTTTAAGCTTTTGAATATGGACTTGCCGGTCTTGGCTAACCAATTCTGCGGCAGCAGAAGGGGTGGCAGCTCGGACATCGGCAACGAAGTCAGCGATGCTAAAATCCACTTCGTGACCCACAGCACTGATAATAGGTAGGCGTGACGAAAAAATAGCACGGGCGACGGCTTCTTCGTTAAAGCACCAAAGGTCTTCTAATGAGCCACCGCCACGCCCAACAATTAATACATCCACTAAGTTGTCACGATTAGCGCGCTCAATAGCGTCCACAACTTGTGAGGTAGCGGCTTGGCCTTGCACTTGGGTGGGGTAAATACTGATTTCAATAGAAGGGTCACGACGTTTTAAGACCGTTAAAATATCATGCACCGCTGCGCCAGTGGCAGAGGTAACAATACCTACACGCTGTACCTGTGACGGCAAGGGCTGCTTAAATTCAGGATTAAATAAACCTTCCAGTTGTAAACGTTCTTTGAGCTTTTGAAATGCAAGCAGTAGTGCGCCTTCACCGGCGGGCTTCATGGCATCAACAATCAGCTGATAATCACCACGGTTTTCATACAAACTGACTTTGGCGCGAACCTCGACTTTATCGCCTTCTTTTGGCTGAAATTTAAGCAGCGCTGTACGTGAGCGAAACATGGCACAGCGAACTTGCGCATTAGCGTCTTTAAGAGTGAAGTACCAATGACCAGAAGAAGGGCGAGCTAAGTTAGAAATCTCACCTTCGACACGCACACTGGCAAAACTGATTTCTAACAGCTGGCGTGCACGTTGGTTTAATTGGCTGACAGTGAAAGCTGGTTGGGGTAATTGTTGATTCATAAACCACTCATTAATAATGGCTTAAGGTTGCCACGAGTTTCCTTATTTATCCAGTTTCAGGGTATTAAAATAGTATTTTTAGGGGTAGACAGAGCCCTAAAAGATGATTACTTTAATAACTACGTTATTCTTAATAACGTACAAAAATTATAAATTAGGCGATTTAAGGAATTATCCCATGAAAAAGATTATCGCAGGCGCATTATTAGCCTCAGCTTCAACTTTAGCTTTCGCAGGTCCAGCAGGTTGTGGTCTTGGTACTGCTGTTATTTTCCCTGATGCAAACCAGTGGTACGAGCACGTATTAGCTGCTACCACTAACGGTACTTCTGGTAACCAAACCTTTGGTATGACTTCAGGTACTCTAGGCTGTGAAGCTGCTAATGGTCCTCTAAAACTAGCTCAAGCCTTTATGGATGAGAACATGGACCAACTGGCTGCTGAAGCTGCTGTTGGCCAAGGTGAAACTTTAGCGGCGCTAGCAGAAGTTATGGGTGTTGAAGCTCAAGATACTGCAGCATTCAACCGTGTTATTCAATCTAACTTCGATTCAATGTTCACAACTGAAGCAACGTCAGGTGAAGCATTTGAAGCAATGACTTCAGCAATGGCTGCTGACGCAGAGCTTCAAAAATATTTAGGTTAATTTCCTAGTCTATATAGAGCCCGCTTTCGCGGGCTTCTTTTATTGCATTCACAAAGGTTTTAAACATGTCGGCTAGATTTGCCATTACTAGCTTTTTACTTCTTTTATCCTCTTCGTTATTTGCTCAAGACGTTTCTCTTCCCTCGCCAGAAAAACTAGACGCTGTTGCCAATAAGCAGCAATGGTCACACTTGCTTCATTACCGTACACATCCTTTTACTGGTCGTTATATTAGTCAAAATGACAGCAAAGATTTTTTTCTGGCTGAAAATGGCAAACATTCTTTGGTGGATGAATTAGAAGCAAATATCCAAGCATTTTTATTGAATGTACCTTTTGATAATCAGTCAGCGCAATGTCAATTCCCAGCGCGCTATCATTGGATTAAACAACAATTTTTAGACATAGAGTTTGTCGATCAGCCTTGTTCTGAACTTGATACTTGGACAGAAGAGATCGATGCTGAATACGTTACTCTGGTCTTTCCGGCATCGCACATTAATTCACCGTCTTCAATGTACGGTCATACCTTTATTCGATTAGATAAAAAAGATCCAAAGAGCAATAAACTGCTAGCGCATAGCGTTAACTTTGCAGCCAATGCTGACTTAACCGATAACGAAATCGTTTTTACTTGGAAAGGATTAACCGGGGGCTACCCCGGAGTGGTATCGGTACTGCCTTACTACGCAAAAACTAACGAATATTCCAATATGGAGTACCGCGATATTTGGGAATACCGTTTAGATCTGAATAAAGCAGAAGTGGACCAGTTTGTACGTCACGTATGGGAAACCAAAGATACTTTTTTTGATTATTTTTTCTTTGATGAAAACTGCTCTTACCGTTTATTAGGATTATTAGATGCCAGCTCAGAACGTATTGATGTAACAGACGACTTTATGTTTACTGCTATGCCGGTCGATACTATTCGCGCACTTAAAAAACGAGGCATGGTAATCGATACAGAGTATCGCCCATCTGCGGCCAGTAAGATGGAGCATAAAAGTAGTAATGCTTCTGAAGTGGCATTAAAACAAGCTAAAAAAATGGTTGAAAGTACCGATGAACTATCCGCTTATCTCTCCGGTTTGAGCGAGCAAGAGCAAGCTCAAAGTTTAGAATTAGCACATGCTTATGCACGCTATTTAGCGGTAAAGAAAAAACAAGCCAACCCTGTGCTAAGAAAGCGCACCTTAGAAATACTATCAGCGCGCTCTAAAATTCAAACTGATGCCGGCTTTGGCGAAATACCGACGCCCAAATACAGGGACGATCAAGGGCACCTGAGTCAACGCTTAAGCCTAACAACCGGCAGTGCCTTTTATGATGATGGCCATAAAACACAACACCAAGAATTTATTGATATCAATTACCGCGCTGCCTTTCACGATGTGATGGATTTGCCCCAAGGGTTTGTGCCTGGCTCGCAAATACAGATGGGTAATCTAAGCATGCGCTTATGGGAAGATGGTGCTGTTAGATTACAGCAGCTGCAACTGATTGATATTTTATCCTTAAGCCATCAAACCCATTTTCAGAAACCGGTGGCTTGGACGGTGAGCGGTGGTCTTGACCGTTTTGTTGGACAAGACGCTGAATTATACGGCTATTTGAATGTTGGCTTTGGTCGGGCTTGGCTAACAGCCGTAGGGCGCTTTTATGGTTTAGCGCAAGCGGAATTAAAAGCAGATAACCAGTTTCATAAAGGAGCACAGATCAGTGTGGGGCCAAGAGCTGGTTGGCTCTGGCAAGGTGAGCGTATTCAAGCTCAGCTAGAAACCAACTGGCAGGGCGTTAGCCTTATTGATAAAACTAAGCGTACCGAAATAAACGCCAATTTAGGTTGGCGAGCATCACAAAACATTCAATTAAAGCTCGAAGCAAAAACACAGCACTTTAAACTTGATGGTGTTAGCAATAAACAGCACGAAGTTGGCCTTGGCTTTAATTGGTATTTTTAATGCTTAGTAATAAAGGAGCGATGCATGCGGGCTATTTATAGATTAAGCATACTAGGTAGCTTGTTATTGTTAGCCGGTTGTACTTCGCTATCTTCTTTATTTTTTTATCCTCAAAGCATTTGGATTTCTACGCCTGAGGCTGCCAATCTTCGTTATCAAGATGTTTGGTTGGATGCCGCCGATGGTACTGGGCTACATGCTTGGTGGTTGCCAGCTCAAGGAGAGGGACCAGACTCCAATACCATGCTTTTATACTTGCATGGCAATGCAGAGAATATCTCTAGCCACAGTCATAGCATTTATTGGCTGCCTGCTAATGGTGTCAGTGTATTGGCACTTGATTACCGCGGTTTTGGCGCATCTGAAGGCAAAGCTCTGATGCCCGATGTTCTGCAAGATATAGAAGCAGCCGTGATCTGGATGAAAACTCAATACCCTGATAAAGAACTCATGATCTTAGGTCAAAGTATCGGTACAGCTTTGGCGATTAACTTTACGGCTAAAGCTGGTGAGCAATACGATATAAAAGGATTGGTGTTGGATGCTCCTTTTACTGGCTTTCCGGCGGTAGCACGCAGTGTTACGAGCAGAACGCTAGTCGGATGGATTATTTGGCCTTTTACCATCCTTGTGCCAAGTCGTTGGGATCCAATTAAGCAAGTTCAATACCTTGATCTTCCTGTGCTTATTATGCACAGCCCTAAAGATACGGTCGTACCTTATAAACAAGGTAAAAAATTGTATAGACAATGGCAAAAAGCGCAGCCAGATCAAGTCTTATGTTGGGTAGACTCAAAAGGCGCCCACATTATGTCCTTTGCTTTTCCTGAGCTACGACAAGCAGCCTATGATTTTATACAGACGAAAGAGTGCATGAAACTTAAAGAGTGAGAAGCGAGAAGAAAGGTGGAAAGTATTTAGAAGAAAAAAACCCATACGCTTTCACGTATGGGATTTTTTATAGCTTAGAGTTAAAGCAAACTATTTAGTAGTACGCTTGAACTCACGCTGGTTGTCTAATGATTTCAAGAAGGTTGCGATAGAGGCCACTTTGTCATCATCCAGTTCACGACCAAGTTGGTACACGCCCATTTGGTAGATAGCGTCTTCTAAGGTTTCAGCCGCACCATCGTGGAAGTATGGAGCGGTTTGGCTGATGATACGAAGGCTAGGTACCTTAAACATGAATTTGTCAGCTGGGTTGTTGGTTTCTTGGAAGCGACCAGTGTCTTCAGTATTTGGGTAAGGCTTCACTAAGCCCATTTTCTGGTACATGTTGCCGCCTAGTAAGGGGCCGGTATGACAAGCAATACAACCAGAAGAAACAAAGTCATTTAAACCGGTTAATTCTTCAGCGGTTAATGCGTTGTTATCGCCTTTTAAGAAATCGTCAAAGCGGTCTTTACTAATTAATGTACGCTCAAAAGCAGCAATGGCTTCGGCGATATTGTCGTAAGTAACGGCATCTTTTTTACCAAATACTTTGGCGAATTCGTCACTGTAGCCAGCGTCCTTAATGTTTTTAACGGCGGTAGCTTCATCAGGAATAGCCATTTCAACAGGGTTTAAGATTGGGCCTTTAGCCTGTTCTTTTAGGTCAGCAGCGCGACCGTCCCAGAATTGTGCAATATGAAAACCAGCATTCCAAACGGTTGGTGAGTTACGGTCACCAATAGCACCTTCAATAGCACCGTCAGAAAAACGCTTGTTATCTACGCCACCTAATTTTTCGTCTAAGCGGTGACAAGTGTTACAAGACTGTGTGCCGTTAACCGACAGAGCAGTTTCAAAGTACAGCTTTTCACCCAAAGCGATTTTTTCAGCGGTATCGTTTTCAGCCCCAGGCATTTGTTCAGCTAATGGCTTAAAAAAACCAGATACTTGTTTGCGTAAGGCGTCTGCATCAGGGGCTGCAGCGAAAGCAGAAGTGCTTAATGCTAAGCCAACTACTGCGGTAAAGACTGTCTTTTTCATAGAGTGTTCCTTATTTTTGAACAGTAACTGTGAATATGTATTGAGGATACAATAAATAATAATAACATTATAACAAATGTTGTAATGAATATTTGTTATTGGCTCTATAGTTAAAATCTAAATGTTTGGATAAAGCCCATTATTATTTTTAATCGTTACTTTTTTCTTTGCTTCCTTTTCAACTAAAGACTTAAGCGATGCCGCGCTAAAGTCTGCATTGTTTTGCTCGCCATACAATAGCTTATCAAGATCGAGTAAGGCGTTTGCTAGGGTAGAGTCAGAGACTTGCTGTGCAATGCTGCTTAAGGTAGTGGCAGCAGCGGTAACGGTTGGTAAACCACCGGCTTGTACCCAAGCTATCAGCGTTTGGCGCACTTGCGCAGGCCTGTTGTCTTTACAGGCTTGGCTAAACTGAGCCCATAAGGGTTTTAAAGACTCTTGGTTGTTGTCATTGGATTGAGCGGCAGTATCTGCTTTTTCTTTAGGTTTGCTTGATACGAACAAAATTATGTTTAGTACAAGCGAGAAGCCTAGCAGTGTTAGTACTAACCAAGAGAACCAGGATTCTTGGTTCAAGGAATGTTTGTTTGTCTTGGCTTTATTATTTTCTGCTTGGATGGCATCGATGTCATTGCTTGTCACGCTGGGTTCAGTGGTTTTAGTTATGACTGCACCGCTGACTAAAATTTTATGTTCAGGTAGCACTGCGTACTCAAGACTGTTTGTGTTTGTGTTCCACCAAGGAATACGTACTTCAGGCAGCGTAAACTCACCACCACTACTGGCTACTATGGCCACCGATTGCTCTGAGTAACCAATAATGCCACGCTCGGTTATGTTTTCATCGTGGTTAATTTGGTCAGGGTAATAACGAAAGTTCTCCATTGTAGGCAAGGATACTTCGGGCAGTTGCTTACCCGGAATACCGTTGGCTTGAATGGTAATAGTACGGGTGACAGCATCACCGACTTGCCATTCAGTTGGGGCCTTGCTGAAACTTTCATCAACTATTAATTCACTGGTTGGTAACCAGGCGACGCCATTAGGGTATTCCGCAGGAATAGCGGCCACTTGTACGCTAATAGGGTCACTAGCAATATTGATGGCTTTGCCGCGCGACCAACGGTCGTAGGGGTTTGGAATGTTTGCTCTAAAGGTTTGTGCTGGAATAACAAGCTCGCCTGCCATTTCAGGGAAAATAGCGTAGTTCCGTTCATATACTCCAAAGCGACGACCCTCAATAACGGTCGTGTATTGCTTAACACTACCGAGAGACTGTACTCGGGCGTTATCTATTTTAAATTCGGGCAGGTTGGCGTCGGTATGGTCGACTCCATAATAGAGTTTTTCTTTATAGAGCAGCTGCCCTTGTACTATGGCATTGTCGATTGGTGTTACTTGAACATCGAAAAAGAAATTACGTTCGGTTTGTTCAACGATATTGGCAGAAGGCTCTGATACGGTGATTTCAATGGCAGCGCTTTTTTCCCCTTTAAAAGAAATTGACGGGATGGTTAGCGTGCCAGTACGGCGCGGTAACAAGCCAATATTCCACTCGGTATAAGACTCAGTTTTACCGTTAATAGAACGGAATTGCTGCGAGCGTTGCTGCCCTTGAATGCTGAAGTCCGTTTCCAGTGGGGCTAAATCAGGCTGACCACGAAAGACTTGCTCATTCAGGCGTAACTTAAGCGTGATGGTGTCGTACTGGGTAATTTCTGTGCGATCGACACTGGCAGTAAACTCGGTAGCAAATGCAACTTGGCTAACCAATAATAAAAATACAAAAGGTATAAAAGCTAAACGTTTTACCATAGCACTTCTCCGCTATTCTTTTCTTCTGGTGCTGATTGGCGATATTGATATAAAAACTTGCGCTGCAATAAGTTACCAGGATTATCGGGAATACTCTGTAGCCAACGTTGCATGGCTTCTTGTTCTTCTCGGGTTAATCCTTCTTCAGAGCTTTCTGTTAATGCGCTAGCGTTCTCTTCTTGCTCAGACGATGATTCGTCTTCTTGTGTTTCTTGTTGTGAAGCCTGCTCGTTATCTTGTGGCTGCTCATCTTCGGAATTATTTGCATTATCTGGCTGCTCAGAATCTTGATTGTCTGACTCTGAGTGGTTGTCTTCTTTTTGCGGGTTGTAATCATCGCTTTGCTGATCGTTATTATCGCCCGTTTGATTTTGGCTGGAATCTGAATTGGCATTGTCCGAGTCATCATCCGATGGTTCTTGTGATGAACTATCGCTTTCTTGTGAATCATCGCCAGGATTAGATTGGTTGTCAGAATCTGAGTCACCTTCGCCGTCTTGTTGCTGCTGTTGCTGTTGTTTCATCGCATCTTCAACAATTTGCTTATTCTTAATAGCGGAAGGAAAGTCAGGCTTCTTTTTAAGGGCTTTATCGTACGCATCGATGGCCTTTTGATACTCACCTGTTTGCGCTAAAGCATTACCCAAGTTGTATAAGTTATCTGCTGTGTCAGGGGCTGTTTCAAAAGCATTTATGGCACTTTCATAATCTCCGGCACGGTAAAAAGCACTGCCTTTCCATGCAGAGTCTGTAAAGGTGTTTGCAGCCATATCTGGTGCTGTTTCAAACAATGCCATGCCTTGTTGGTTAGCATTGAGCCAAGGGGACGCTTCAACAGGTTCAGGCGCTGCAACCCAAAGCGCTAAGGGTAGGCAAAGTAAGACCCCACGACGAAAGAGTAGCAGGGTAAATGGTAAAAGAAGGAAGATTAACCAAAAGCCATCATCTCGCCATAAATCAAATTCTTGTTGGGCTTTGTCGGAGTGTTGCTCTAGGTCGTGGGGTTGGCTAACAAGCCCTAACCAGTCGCGGTCATCCACTGTTAGTTCACGCCATGGCGCACTAAGACGACTGCTTAGTTGTTTAATAGGCTCTAAATCAAGCGGAGCCAGAACAATCTGATTAGACTGATCGCGTAAGAAACCACCGCTCGGCAGTGGAATAGGCGCTCCTTGCTCTGTCCCCACGGTAATAACACTAAGCTTTAATCCTGTGCGTAATTCAGCCTGTATGCGCTCAATATCTTGCTCTTGAATGCCGTCGGTAATTAATAATAAGTCGGCTTGTTGTACGCCTGCATTATTAGCCAGTTCGCGTCCAAGCTTAACGGCCTTTTCAGGACGACTGCCAGGTGCCGGCATAATAAAAGGCGACAGCGCAGGCAGTAAGGTTTCAATGGTGCGCGTATCATCGGTGAGAGGCGTTACTGTGTGTGCTTCGCCTGAGTAGACGACTAAGCCGGTAACGCCATCGGTGCGTGAGCGCACAATATCGGTCACTTTTTGAAGAGCGCGAGTTGCCCTTGAGGGGGCAACGTCTTGCGAAGCCATGGATGCCGACATATCCAACAATATAATTAATGCTTGATGGTTCTTGCTGATGGGCTGTGGAATCTTAACTGATGCAGGCCCTGCCAGTGCAACGACGGCGATCAACCAAGCGATTGCCCATAATGGCCAGTAAGACGATTGTTTCTTAACCTGAGACTCTTGGTTGAGCATAACGCTGTGCAAACGTGGGTCGATAATACGTTGCCAAGCGCTTGCTTGTTGAACACGTCTTTTTAAAAGCCATAACAATAGGGGTGTGGGGATAAGCAGCAATAACCACAATGGGCGTAAGAAGTGGACGTCCGATAAAATAAATAGATTATCCACGGCGACCTCCTACTAATACACCTTGGTGCAACGCCAAGACTAAACTTAAACAAAAAGCCCATAATAATGGCCAATAATATAAGTTCTTTTGCGGGCGAAATATTTGTGGATCTTGCTCGGCAGGTTCTAACTCATCTAATAATGCGTAAATTTGATTTAGCTCTTGAGTGTTGCGAGCGCGAAAGTAGGCTCCACCAGTGAGTTCAGCAATACGCATTAGGGCCTTTTCATCCATATCGGCTGACGGGTTAACAGTACGGCTACCAAATAAGCTGGCCACTTGCATGGCGTCTGCTCCTAGACCAATGGTATAAATACGAATGTTATTTTGAGCGGCTAACTCAGCGGCTTTTAGAGGGTCTAATTCACCAGCGTTATTAGTACCATCGGTTAAAAGCACAATCACACGACTGCTGTCAGCCTCATTCTGCAAGCGCTTAACCGATAACCCTAATGCATCGCCAATGGCGGTACGTTGCCCAGCTAAGCCTATTTGAGATTCAAGTAAAAGGTCTTTGACGGTGCTACGGTCAAAGGTGAGGGGGGCTTGTAAATACGCCTCATCACCAAATAACACCAATCCCAAACGGTCACCAGAGCGACGTTCAATAAACTCACTGATCACTTGTTTAGTGACCACTAAACGGTTTGTTGAACGACCGTTTAGCTTCATATCTTCAATTTCCATACTCGGTGATAAGTCGACCGCCAGTAATAAGTCACGGCCAGATATCGGCATTTCAACGACTTCACCAAGCTTAAACGGACGTGCTAAAGCGGTAAGCATAAGCGCCCAAACGATTAAAGCTAATAAGAACGCAGGGGTAAAAAAATCAGATTTTTTAACATCGGTACTCTGTGCTGTTGCCTGTTGCCACTCGCCAATATTAGGAACACGCAGAGCCGCTTGTGGTTGCTCTTTGCTTGGCAATAGCAAGCGAATAATAATTGGTAGCGGTAATAAGTAAAATGCCCAAGGCCAGTGCCAACTTAACTCTAGCATTCGCGGCCTCCTTTTAATGCACGGCTGAGCGTTAGCCACAAGAGTGCATTTTTCTTAAGCGCGTTTGCATCGCAGTTAATACGAATAGGCTGATAAATGCCTTGGCTAAGCGCTAAAGCCTGCTCATCAATAAAAAGAACTTTACCAGCACTGCTATTAAGAAACTCTATCCAAGCATCACCGTATAGGCTTTGAGCTTGAGGGAAGGCTGCGGCGGCTTGAGTTTTAAGCCAAGTATTAACCGCTATAAAGAGTTCGGCACCCTGCAATGAGTCAGTCGCATGCTCTAGAGCTTCTGTGGCATCTTTAAGATGGCGCTTATACTGTAAGTGTTTAACTAACCAAAAGCTCAAACCTAGGATAAGAGTAATAGCAGTGACAATAGCTAGCCACCAACCCCAAGCAAGGGGCCAGTAGCTTACGGCTGCGGGTAAAATAATATCGTCTAAAGGTAACGGCTGTTGGTTCATGCGTTAGCCCTTGTTTTTTGTCCCAGACCTAAGCCACTTCTTAAGGTTGGAAAAGGGTTAGGATCTGCTGTACTTAATTGGATCAATGGAATGCGTAAGTTTAATAATTGACGCTGCAAATCAACCAGTCTGCTTTCATACGCCTGACGGTATTGCTCACGATTATTAGCAGAAACACTGTTAAGAAGCAGGTGCTGTTGACCGTCTTCGATGGGATAGACACCAGGCGGTGGCAATTCTTGTTCTAATGGATCGCTAATATGAATAGCCACCAGATCGCTGTGACGGCTAATATGATACAAGTGCTGCTGGCAATCTTCATCGAACCCTGACCAATCACTGACTATATAAATACGGCTGCCAGGGTGTGCTACACGACGTAAGTGACGCAACACTTGCTGTAATCGACTGCTGGCATCGGCCGGTTGGCTAGTGCCTAAACTGGCAAGTTCACGTATCAGGTGAAGAATAGCCTTACGACCGGGTTGGGGGCGTAAGTTTAGTTCTTGCTGGTCAGTAAATAAAAAAGCACCAACACGGTCACCGGCTTGTAAGGATGCCCAGGCAATCAATGCCGTGATATCTGCGGCAAGTACCGATTTTAAAGCACGCTGACTACCAAACTGCATACCTGCGCGTAAATCGCAGAGCAGTAGAACAGGGCGCTCTTTTTCTTCATGAAAGACTTTAACGTGTGCTTTGCCTGTGCGAGCGGTCACTCGCCAGTCCATGCTGCGAATATCATCACCGGCTTGATACTGTCGTACTTCAGAATAGTCCATGCCACGGCCACGCAAGAACGAACTGTGATTGCCGCTTAAATCGTTTAGTACTTTCTTTTGCTTAGCTAAGGGCAACATGGTCGCTAGCTTGCGTAATTGCACTAAACGGTTGCTGTCTATCTGAGTACCAACTGTAAAAAACGATTCGAAGTTCATTAGATTACAGGGACACGTTGAATTAATTCATTGATAACGGTTTCTACGTTCATACCCGCCGCTTCTGCTTCAAAGCTTAGAAGGATACGGTGACGTAACACGTCGTGCGCAACGGCTTGTACGTCGTCTGGGCTCACAAAGTCTTTGTTATGCAGCCACGCATGCGCGCGAGCACAACGTTCTAAAGCAATGGTACCACGCGGACTGGCGCCATATTCGATCCAACTGGCTAAATCATCACCATAGTGCTCAGGTCTGCGACTTGCCATCACCAACTGCACAATATACTGCTCTACGGCTTCACTCAGGTGTAAGTTAAGGATTTCTTGGCGCGCCGCTAAAATATCGGTCTGACTGAGCTTTTCGATGCGTTCTTGCGCAACATTTAACGCCTCTCCACGAGCTAAGCGTAGAATCTGTAGTTCAGAGTCGGCGTTAGGATAGTCGATAACCACGTGCATTAAAAAACGGTCGAGCTGTGCTTCAGGTAGCGGATAGGTACCTTCTTGCTCAATGGGGTTTTGCGTTGCCATCACAATAAAGAGTTCGGGTAACTTACGGGTAACTCCACCCACTGTTACCTGACGCTCGGCCATGGCTTCGAGTAGGGCGCTTTGAACTTTGGCTGGCGCTCGGTTGATTTCGTCGGCCAAAATTAAGTTATGAAAAATAGGACCGGCTTGGAAATCAAACGATTGTTGTTGTGGACGGTAAATTTCAGTACCTGTGACATCCCCGGGCAGTAAGTCTGGAGTAAACTGAATACGTTTAAAGTCTCCTTCCACATGCTGTGCTAAAGAATTAATGGCTTTGGTTTT
>Ga0209075_1000520_pt1 | contig 37797 bp, 43 predicted proteins | sample Stecom2011_FD_187523 | JGI IMG/M metagenome (GOLD analysis project Ga0209075, IMG submission 187523) | Agricultural soil microbial communities from Utah to study Nitrogen management - Steer compost 2011 (SPAdes) (version 2) | ecosystem: Environmental > Terrestrial > Soil > Agricultural land...
AGTGCAGGTGCATTTGTAGGATTAAAGTACGGCTGGTAAAAGAATTCACTTTACAATACAACCTCACATAATAAACCTTTACACCATGAAAAAGCAACTGAATTATTGGATTGCCAGCAGCCTTCTGCTGTTGTCTGTAGCTCTTACCGCCTGCGAAGACGATGAGGATCCGCCACAGGAAATAAAAACAACCTATGCCCTAGGACCGGTCTCGGATCCTGCCATCAGCGGAAAGATAACCTTCACCAAGATCAGTGCGTCATCCACCTTGGCCACCATAGAACTGGATGGTACCAGTTCCGGAAATTCCCATCCTTCCCATATTCACCTTAATTCCGCGAGTGAGGGGGGCCCCATTGCCCTTAGCTTTACTCCAGTGGATGGCGACACCGGAAGGAGTGAGACTACCGTAACCCAATTGGATAATGGCACTGCCATAACCTATGAAGGTCTATTGGTTTTTGACGGCTATGTCAACGTGCACCTAAGCCCGACAGCTATGTCCACTTTGATTGCACAGGGCAATATCGGCAGCAACAGCCCGCAGTAAGATTGACTTTTATTATTACAGGGGGCCTTTTTCTGGGGGGGCATCGGAAGCCACAACCGTGTCCTCCCTAGGGAAAGAACAGTATCGCTTTGCCCTTTTGGCAATATAATATACCACATAACTAACCGTAGAAATAATGAAAGCATTAAAATACATAATGTTGGGGATGGCTATTTCTTTCATTCTCGCCTGTAATAGCGAAAACGAAGAAGATCTGAGCCCAGATGATGATATCTGTATGGATAGCACGGCGACCTTATCGGGCGCTATATCCACCATCATTAACACCAATTGTGCTGTTCCAGGATGCCATGTGTCAGGCACAGGAAGGGCTAACTTCACAGTAAAGGAAAACATTATCCAATATGCTTCACAGATCCGAACCTTTACTCAGAACGGCATTATGCCGCCGCCCTCTTCCGGAAGAACCCTGACGGCCCAACAAAAGCAGGATATCTTTTGCTGGGTGGAAAATGGAGCACAAAACAATTGATCAATTTACAGAAGCTTAACAACGGGAACGGAAAGACAGGTTTAAGGTATCAATTATTTTCAATTAAAAATCTTTGGCCATGAAAACGCTGATATGCACCCTATTGATCTTCGGATGGAGCATTGCTGCTCTTGCGCAATCCTACCAGTCCACTGAAAGTGAAGTCACCTTCTTTTCCAGTGCCCCTATGGAGGATATTCAGGCAAGCAACAAGAAGGCAACCAGTCTATTTAATGCCACCACGGGTGACATCGCTTTTGTCGTTCCCATCCAAGGCTTCCAATTTAGAAAGTCATTGATGCAGCAGCACTTCAATGAAAACTACCTGGAATCCGATAAATATCCCAATGCTACTTTTGAAGGGAAAGTAACAGGTTATGATCCCAACAATACAGGCGTACAGGAAGCGGTGGCAGAGGGAACCATGACCATCCATGGCGTAACCCAAAAGGTTAAAATCGAAGGACAAATCAACAAGGCTTCCGGTGGATTGAAAATCGAAACAAAGTTCCCCATTAAAGTAGCGGAATATAACATCGATATACCCCGGGTGGTGTTTTACAACATTGCCGAAGAAGTGGAAGTCACGGCCGCTTTTATTTATAAAGAAAAATAAACGCACTCAAAACCCGCAATTTGATGAAGCATTTTATAAGTACCTTATTTTGTTTTATGGCCGTGACGCTTTGTGCATGGGGACAGGACAACCTGCTCAAGGAGCTCGAGGAGAGCGGCCCAGAGATGGATGGAGAAGTTACTGGAACATTTAAAGGAACCCGACTGATCAACGGTCATTCTATAGAAATTCGGGAAAAAGGAACTCTTGACTTTATCATCTCCCATCGATTTGGACGGTTGAATTCCGGTGCGTACTCCTTATTTGGTCTCGACGATTCCAATATCCGGCTGGGTTTGGATTATGCTGCGACGGATCGGCTGACTTTGGGGCTTGGGAGAAATTCTTTGTCCAAAGTTTATGACGGTTTCCTAAAATATAGATTGCTGGAGCAACAAAACGGGCCGCGCTCCACCCCTGTCTCTTTGGTCTGGTTTTCCAATATGTCTATTACCACCTTTAGAAGACCGGAGCTCCCCATGAACTTCCAGAGAAAACTGGGCTTCACCCATCAAGTACTGGTTGCGCGTAAGTTTAATGAAAGCCTGTCCTTGCAGCTCAGCCCCAGTGTTGTCCACCGCAATCTGGTACCGCTTCGGACGGAGGAGAATAACCTGTATGCTTTGGGTATAGGCGGAAGATACAAGATCACCCCCAGGACTTCCCTGAACGTGGAATACTTCTACCGCTTGGGAGAACAAGCTCGGAACACTTATAATGCTTTAGCAATAGGTTTCGATATAGAGACGGGAGGGCATGTTTTTCAGCTCCACCTGACCAATGCCCAAGCGATGACCGAAACAGGTTTTATCCCATCCACAGGCGGAGACTTCTTCGGGGGGGATATCCATTTTGGTTTTAATATTTCTAGGTCCTTCCAGATTGGAAGGCAGTAAAAATTGGTTGCCACATTTCACACGGCACGAAGATCAGTTTTCATGGATTTTGCTTTCATGGATCATTTTGGGCTTCTGTGCCTAATTATCGGCTTGGGTTTATTTATTTTAGGACACCTAAGATCAAGAGAGCCTGTTGTGTAGCTTGCTAATGCTTGGCGAATGGACCTCAGCTCCAGCATTATTGCTAGAAGTAATCGCCGTTCATCATGTAGCGACTGTTTTACTACTTTTTGATCCCCTGCCACAAAACCTGCCTAGCTTTTTACTTCGTAATCCCTAACACGCAACCATACCATTATGCATTGCCACAACAATTTCCTATTTTTAAAGCGTTAAAATCCTTACCTCTATGAAAAGATCCTTTCTCTTTGTTTTTAGCCTTATGCTCGGCCTATCTTGCCAGTCTCCCAAAGAACAAAGTACGGCCTCTGCTACAGAAGCCATCTCCGGTGAATACGGCGAGCCAACGGAAGAATCCGGGGCAGTAACCGTGGAAACAATGTTCAGCCAATTGGAGAAGGGAAACAACTTCGAAGGAAAAGTCACTGCAGAAATCCACGAAGTCTGCACCAAAAAAGGCTGCTGGCTTACCGTACCATTGCCTGACGGAAATCTCATGCGGGTGACCTTTAAAGATTATGGTTTTTTTGTTCCTACGACTTCGCAAGGTTATCCTCTGATACTCGAAGGGGTGGCGCAAAAGTCCATTACTGATGTGGAAACCTTAAGGCATTATGCCGAGGATGCCGGAAAATCTCAGGAGGAAATTGAAGCCATCATCCAGCCCAAGGAGGAATTTACCTTCGTAGCGACTGGTGTAATCATTAAAGAAAAAGCATAACAATGGACCAGGATTTTGCTTCAGTCCGCCCGGTACGTGTTTCCCAGGTGACCATGACCGAACTGATGATCCCCGCCTACGCCAACTTTGGCGGAAAGATCCATGGTGGCATCTTGCGTTCTCCCATGGACAAGCTTTCACCTAAAATCTTACCAGGTCATAAGCTAAACCATACTTGAGGATTTCAAAATTATCTTCGATGCTAAGCACTTCCTTTATCTTTTTCTTGTGGGTATTGACGGTATTGGCCTCAATGCATAATTGACTCCCAATCTCGTCGGCCTTGTACCATTGTACCATCAGGGACAATACCTCTTTATTACGGAAGGACAACCTTCTATACTTTTCCATATTTTCCTTCATAAAAGTCATCTCCCCAATGATTCTTTTAATCTTAGTTACTGCCCAAGGTTCAAAATTGAAGGGTATAATCTGGGTCAAAGACAGTTGGGGTTTTCCGTCCCCGTTGGGCAACATATTATGAATAATGACCACGTCGATGCCTTGCGTTTTATTTAGTTGGCCATGCTTGATGTAGACAGCCTTTTCAGGATAAGGAGAATCATCATTCATCTTAATGCCAATCATACACGTATTCGTGTTTTGGGGATCAAAAATGGTTTTCCGGAATTCCCTTTCCGAAAGATGCCGGAAGAAGCTTTGGGTTAGGCCATAATGTTTTACTCCTGCTTTGCAGATAAACAAGTTTTGTGTGGGTTCCGCACGCTGCAGGATTTTGATGCCTGGGATCAACTCTGCCGCTATTTCAAAAGCCTTCACCTTTTCTTGTATTAATGCTTCAATGTCCTTTTTCATATTTTTAATAATAGAAAATTGTAGACTTCACCAAAAGATAGTACGTAGACAAAATTTTGTAGAATTACATAAACTCCATTTTTAATCTTATCTTCATGAATTAAACAATAAGAACCAAGAAGTGGAAAGTTATTTCACCAACGTGTGGAATCAAGGTATAAACGTGGCGGTTTCGGGAATAACTGTGAGAGTATGGCTAGGTATGGGGATTAGGACGTGGAATTATTGCTTAGAGGGAGCCGTTCCGAAGCTGCCACTCTCCAACAAAAGGAAGATACAATAGGTTTTTTTATAAGGGATATACATTAAATAATATCTAGCTCCTTTTTTCATACATAAATCAATAAAAACCATTTGTATAATAATTATTAAAATATCGTTGGGCACTAAATAATAAGAACAAAACGATTCTTTTTCAAAAAAAATTAAAATAAATTAACAGATCACCAAGATTGGGGATCAAAATAAATTTTTTCAATGATAGATTTGCCTCATTCAAATTATCGAGGCTATAGACATAGGGACGAGGGCTTTACAATTCGGAATCGATTCTACCCTTGTCTGTCGTCGACATTGCATGCCTAAGGAGAAATAAGAAGACAAGTACGGAACGAAGAGCTGTAATGTAATGGTCCCGTACTATTTTAAAAACATCAACTCGTTAAGTAATCATTCTTTCCAGTTCAATACCTATAATTCATAACAACATGAAATGCACCTATTGTGAATCGGACAACGTACAAAAATGTAGTATTATTTATCAAAGCGGAACCACCAAAACAAACGGGAAAATACTCACCTCGGGTGGAGGCGGAGGTATAGGGGTTGGGGCTAGGGGTTTGGGGGGATTTGGAGGTGGCCTTGCAACCTCTACCATCCATAGCACATCCCATACCGATCTCGCCATGAAATGCTCCCCTCCTTCAAAGTATAACTATAAAGCCCCAATAGTAATGGCGTTTATAGCTTCAATACTTCTTTGGGGTTTTGATGTTTTATTTGGATATACAGGCTACTCCGGATTTGGCTCGTTGTTGATTCTTGGACTATACGGTGCTGCAGGTTATTTTGGCTATAAGGGATTTGTTTTCAATCGGGATGAATTTCCGCCAAAACTGGCTGTTTGGTCTACCCAATGGCATTGCAATAAATGTGGGAGCATCTACGAGTATCAGCGTGCGACGGCATAATTGGCTTCTGCTCTTCATGATCGGTGTGCATTGCCCCACTGACTATAGTTTTACACACTAAAAAAGAGGGGATCGCGAACTTCCAATGGGCCCTGTTTTCATTAGAGAACTATGGCAATTCTGGAATTCTTGAAAATGGTCAGGGTCGGATATTCATAGATAAAGATAATATGACAGTGAGAACCACCGCAAACGGCTAATTAAAACTTGAAATGTCCGGCAAATCAAAAACCATGATTTATGGAAAAGGCGGATGTGGAGCAATGGTCTGACCGTAGCAAAATGCGAAGAAACGAAAAGATCGGCATTCGACCTGCTCTAATAGATGAGGGGCTTTCCGGAAGGTGTGGTCACTGTAGAAGAGGCCCGGAGAGATGTGGACCGCAGTGCATTTGACGGGATAAACAGTTTAAGAAACGCTATTAACGACTGAATCATGAAAGTTTTTTATACAATTTACCGAGATTTTAACCCGATAATTTTGATATTTTTCGGCACTCTTGTTTTGTTTTCCTGTTCCGAGACCCCGGAACCCGACAAGCCTCAGATGCAAAACCCGCCACCGAAAGAGGATCCGAAGGAGGATGCTGATGACAACCCTGGAGAGGCCATCATTACTTATGAGCAAATAGCGGGAAAATGGCTGATCGCGGAGGTCTCTTTGGCAAACCTTCGGAAGGCGGGCGCAAGGATCAATACTTCGAAGAAGGCTGGAACTAGATCAACGGTATTGAGGAGCAAAAGTAGTCTTGGAAAAAACCTCCGGATTGTTGAGGAAGAGGACAATCCCGCTTTTATAGAATTTTTAGCGGACAGCACATACCTGTTTTTCGAAGGAGGATCGTTAGGCGAGCTTATCCGAGGGAAGGTCGTCGCAAGCGGATCAAATAACCTCGAATTGAAAGGCCTCGGGATAATTGAAGATTTTGACTTTAGGGAGGACAAATTTGTTTTCAAATTGACCGGTGATAATGGGTCTTCCGCTATTCCGGTAGAGGCTACTAAGGTACCGCCTTTAGAGCTTGACGAGCGAACCCGGCTTTTGTGTAAGGATTGGTATGTTGAAGAATCCCATGGTTTGGACGAGGATGGCACATACTGTGATTTTGATTGTTTGATCGGAAAAGAAATATATGAATATGACCCCTGGGGTGAGATTATAGGAATAAAAGGGGTACTTGAACACTATGTACTCGCATTTACGCCCTCAGGAACGGCTTTTTGGTACACAGTGATCAGCGGCAAGGTTTTTACGGAAGAACCATTCACCTGGTCGTGGCCGGGCGCCGGGGCAGATGAAATCGCCTCATACGACGGGGAAAGAATAGGGATTGAATTAACTCAGGGCAACTTAAAGCTTAATGGAAATGACGAGGATGGGGAATATGGCATGACTTTTAAAGCAGGCCCTCCTTATCTCGAAGATTAATTTTAAACCTGAAAAGAAAGAGGTCGAGAATAGACAAAAAATACCAGCGTGCTGAAGCTCTAATTCTAAAAATCAATAATTGACCGCACATCTTTCACATTCTGCTAAAAAAACAATCAGATGATAAAAAAGTTAGCTTACTTGGCAGTAATTGTAGGCGCTGCGGCCGCCTGTGATCTATTTGAAGAAGCAGAACAGGAACCGGAAAATGAACCGAGGCTTACGCTAGAATTTCTGCAATACAACGAGGTAAACAAAGTCGCCGTGAAGGTATGGTATGGGGCTGATATCGACCTGACCTACTACAGTCAGACAGGTGACGTGGACAGCACCGCAGTGCTTACCATCTATGATTTGTGGACTATAAGGTTCTTTGATAAAGGGCCAAACATGGAGGAATTTACGTATGTACATACCGATGCAGAGGGAACACTTGGAAAACTGATCCCCGGCTGGGGAAGCTACGAACTAAGCCCCGACGGGAAAAAGATTACTTTCGGCCCAATCAAGGATAACCCTTTTGGGGATTCGGACCCTGACTTCGAAGCGATATTTGATGTGAGTTTCAACGAAGCACTTGCTTTTGATTCACGGGACGACAGATTGGATTTATCGAGGGAAGTATCCCTGCCGGGGGGACGAAAGGTACGGGAATCCATTCGTCTCGGAACAAGAATGTGGTAGGGAATCATCAAAAAAATACCGCCCTGGTTTTTTCAAATAAACATAAAGGGGATTCTTAACCTATACCGCCACATAATTCCGAAATCCTTTGATTTCCCTCCAAGCGATCTCTGGATGAGATTGTTTATAATCAGCAGGTATCTTTGAGACAACTTCACCTATAATCGTGAAATTGTGTTACTGGCTACATCTGTCTTCCAGCCTTTTCCTAGAAAAAACGATTGCTACTGGCAGAATCGCGGATGTACATATTTTTTAATTATGTTTGCACAACAGCCCAAAGAACAATGTTTTCGAGAGTATTAGGAATTTTGGCTATTTTATTGTTGTTTTCCTTTGGCTCAAAGGCGCAATGCGATGACTTGGATCCGGAAGAGTCTATCTATGGATACCGTGAAAGAGGTAGCCGTTGCGAAGGGTTTTACAACTCGAATGTTAGTGGATTTGCCATTCAAGTCGTGTCATTTACACAGGAAGCGATTTCTTATGCACTAAACTCAAATGAACAGCTACAAATAGCAGCGGAGCCTTTATCGAATTTTGAAACTATCGCTGTCCGCGGGGTTAATTTTCCGATGAACAGAAACTATAGATTGGATTTGAACCTTCGAGAAGAAACCGCGGAAATTCCTGTTAATGAGGTGTTACAGCCCAATAAGATTTCCCCGCAAAACCTAGGGTTATTTGGGTTTGTTGAAAAGTCGGGATAACGGTCGTTTTTTCACCGGGTACCTTTACTTGCTTCGGTAGCTTTTTCCTTCTCCTTTTTACCCTGCTGAATTTCTTCTTTACCTGCTGGAGATAAAAGACGAAGGCTCCTTGTAAAGACCCTTCTGTTTCTTCCTTTTCTTCTACTAAGCCGACAGGTCCTGCTGTAAAACCAGTTAGTGCCGGTAAGGTCTCGTCTTTAGCGGGGTTATAATCATTGCCAAATTCCTTATCAAGAAAGTCGGCAAAATTCCGGTACCCACTACAGGCAGAAATAAGGTTCATCAGGTCAATGCTGGTGTGGCCCTCTTGGGACGACTGACCTAAACCAAGGTTGCAATTCCGAGCCCTTCGCCAAAAATCCCCAATCCTCCTGTCCCGTTCCGCCCTATCGTTTGTCGCCCATTTCTCGTCCAGCTTCTTTCTCTGAATGTCCATTATCTCCCAATCAAGTCCCCCGAAGCTCGGCCTTTCTATTTCTTCAATTTTTGATCTACTCACCTTTATTCCTAGGAAGCCAAGCATCAGGCTCTTCAGGTTTATGGTGGCATCATTCTTTACATACTCACTTTTGTGGCATATATACGCTGACGCCTCATTGGGAAGCTGGCTAGAAATTTCTTTGAGAAAACTATTATTGCCGCTGTTGAAAAACTCTTCCAATTTAAGCTGGAGCTTTTCGGCCAGCAGATAATAAGCATAGTAACTCCCAAATGGATTGGTGGGGTTTGACAGGTGGCTATTTGCCGATATCAGTTTACCGACTTCAGAGTTTGTAGACATTTTCAAAAGGAAAATCATCAAGACAGATGAAAACCCAATACACCTGTAAAAATAAAGTGCAAAAAGAATGGTGTAAAAAACATTTTATCGGTATTATATTAGAGAAACATCACTTACCCAAACAAGTTGGTATTCCCAACAAAGATTCGCCACGTATTCCTAATGTTGATTAAATTGAATTGTAGGCGTGATGTCCCCATGTCTCCCAGATCTACACAGAAATCCTCCGCATAATCTCTAGAAACCAAACGTTGATGAAAGAATTATGTGGGTAGCCTCTGGAAGTGGAGAAGCCTAAAAGCGGCTGCATTTCCTTCCTTTCCCCGCCTCAGGTCGGCGCAATGTGCTGCCGACTGAATCCAACTGCTACCGACCATGCAGACCTGAATTTCTTTTTACCGGCCGAAAAGCACCTTGTCATTTACAAAGTAATCCGCACGCAGAAACCTCGGGCAGCCTAGACGTCAGGCTTCCCGATAACAACGGTGGTGGAGCGGTAACGTACAGGAACGATCGTGTTGACGGAGGTGTCTGGGTGCGAAGTCTGGGGTAAGCACCCTCAGTCACCTCCGGTTTTCCCCTTTTGGCCTTTTGGCAGATGAACAACCCTCAATCCCAATCGATAGGAAGACGATAGGAAGAATGGTGTTGATGTTCACGGCCTTGGTGTTGGCTTCATGCGATCTTTTGGATACAAAAGAAAACGCGGAATCTATTCCCAAGGAAATGAGTAAGGATCCAGACGAGAAATTGCCAGCTGGACGAGACTGATAATGGTCTAAGGATAATTTAATATCCTCCCAATTTACCAAAGGTCCCAAATTAAAATACTGGGGCCTTTTGGTATTTACGAAACTATAAGTTGCTGGAAGACGACAGATAGCTATGTACAATCCTATTTATTTCCAATTCAATACTGTCAATCAGTCGAATGACGAATTTTTATGTATATTCAACCATTACTTTCCCCAGTAAAAAGACAATATCAGTGAAGAAATTGTTTTCATGCTTTATAATTTCGCTATATCTACCCATAGTTGATTCCCCCGGGCAATCAATAACTGAACCGGTCAACCCCGATTCTGTTTTCCAGCTTGCAGGACACTTGATGGATATCCGAAATTATGAGGATGCAGTGGATGCCTTGACAGGTCTGGAGTACCAAAAAGCTTGGATGGAAGATCTCAATAACGCAAGAAAGACATTCAACAACCTCGGCTATTCTTATTTACTGCTACAGAAATACCCCGAAAGTGCCTTCTATTATGAAAAAGCTGTAAACCTTGCACAGCAACTGCAAGACACCTCCAAGTGGATCACTTCTCAGGCCTCTCTCGCCATGGCTTATAGGCAGATGGGCCACTACGCTAGGTCCATGGAAGCCAATCAAGCTGCTCTTCGTCTCTCCGAGCTCAATAACAACAAAGAAAGCACTGTCAGCATCCTCAATACGATAGGCATCCTGCACCAAAACCTCGAGCAGTGGGGCAAGGCACTTGAGAAGCACAGAGCGGCCTTGGTTATTTCTATTTCCATTTCGGACACGTTGATGAGTGCTTACCTCTATACTAACATGGCAATAAGCCACGCCGAAATGGATTATCCAGACAGTAGCCTATATTATAATCTTCGTTCGCTTGAACTGAAACGACTGCTTGGTCTCCCCTCAAGCGACCAAGTCAGCAATTTGAATAATATCGGCGAGGACTATCTCGCTCTTGGCAACTTGGAAATTGCGGAAGCCTATTTGACACAGGCCAGTAAACTATACTCGGAGAAGGGGGATAACAGGGGCTTAATAATTAGCCATAACAATTTGGGCAGCCTTGCACTTGAGAAATTAGATTTTAGGACTGCAGCCAGACATCTCGAAAAAGCCCAAGAGCTCTTTGACGAGACTTATAGCAAGGATCTATACCTTGACTACCTTGAATTAAAAACCTCTCTACTCGAAAAACAAGGCAATTACAGTGGGGCATTAACCGCCCATAAGGAACTGGCTGTATTGCGGGAGGAAGTGTTTCAGGCCGAACGCCTTGGCGTTCAACAAGTGGAGTATACCTACCTTCTGAGGGAAAAGGAACTGGAACGGGTCACTGCTGCGCAGGAGGCGGATTTCGCCAAAGCCGAAAACCAACGATACCTGCAATTTATCGGCGTCCTTGCCCTCTCAATCACTGTCACGGGACTACTTCTTTATTTTCTGTTCAGGTTTAACAAGGCTCTCAGGGTCAAGAACGGCATTATACAGTCTCAGCAGGAAGACCTCAGGCACAGGACCTTCAATGTACTGATGAGGGTGCAGTCGCTGATACGGATGGCTTCGGAAAACCTGACTGACGAAAACACCAAGCGGGTACTTGCCAACTCGGAGGCAGCCATTATATCTGCTGCCTCCCTCCAGCAATACCTCACCGTTGAAGGAAAAAAAGGGTACATCATGATGGGTGTCTACTTGCAAGACCTAGTAGGTCGCCTGGAAGAAATGTTCCACCTGACGGGACACCGTATATCTTTTAAGGTGAACATTCGGGAGGAAGTCTCACTTCCTGTAAACACTGTTTTGAACCTGGGTATTATCGTCGCTGAACTTGTCACAAACGCTTCGAAACACGCCTTCGACGGGCAGATAAGCCATCCTGAAATTACCGTCTCTCTGGAAAAACAGGAAAAAAACCTATTTATTTCTGTCCGTGACAATGGCATCGGACTTCCACAGGTGGAGAAACAGGGGATAGGAACAGGTCTGGTAAGGAGGCTGGCGGGTTATATAAAGGCAGAATTGTCGGTGCAGTCAGAAGGAGGCACTTTCTATATTCTGAAGCTCCATACCTGATGATTCCGTGACGTAAGAACGTCCATGTTAACACCTTAAAATCACCAACAATGGTGAGCAAACTTAGGTACCACAGAGGTATTTTTGTTCCATATACGTCAATATCAAGGAAAAATATTTTATAAATCCACAAAATATGAAAACCGTAAGATCAATTTTTGCCTTAGTTTTATTAATAGTTTTTGTTTCCTCCTGTGATGATTCTGATTGTAAGGACTGTTCCGTGAACGGTGATTTTATAGGGGAGCTTTGTGGAGATGATTTAAAGGAAGCTGAGTCGACGTCTGGAGTAAAATGCAAGTAAACGACATGGAATGCGGAGTTCATTTGGACTCGGAACGGTAGTTTCATGATTTCTCAATGTTTAATGGTTCCATTACTCCACTAGAAAACTTGTTTTGATTTTCAATGGTATGACCCTTACTGGATTATTCATTAGAAATAAGAATGAAGGCGTAGAAGCTTAAAACCGACGTATTCTGGAACGAAGCTGGCGCCGCAACAGTGAGGACAAAATGAGTTGGCTAATGGAAAAGTCTCTTCAGAAGTTAATGCTTATTCCGGGCACCGTCTTGTATCACAGTGAGAAACGCTTTATCTTTAAAGTATAGGCCGGAACATCACCTATTGGAGTTCGGTTTTTTTTAAGATAAAATTCTTGAGTGATAAGCAAGACCAAATTACTTCTCGTAGAGGATGATCCCTTGTTGGCAGATCTTATTCTTTCGGACCTGGCGGCATTGTTTCCCCACGGTCAACTAGAAGCCGTCGGACCCGCGGAAAGCTTTGCTGACGCGGTTGATTTCCTTCAGACGGAGGTGCCGGATATTGCTTTGCTGGACATTGAGTTGGGCAATGACCGTACTGCGGGGATATGTATAGCGCAATTCATCAACCTCAGTAGGCCGATCCCTGTCGTGTTTCTGTCGGGACTGCCCAGGCGGGATGGATTTGACATAGCCAAACTTACCGCCCCCCACGGATACCTTCCGAAGCCTTATCACCGCCAGCAGCTAGCTGATGTCTTAGAGCTTCTTTTGATCCGCGAAAGCCAACGAGGAGTTGTTCTTCCCGATGACAACCGCAGCACCGGAACGCCGGCATTCACCGGCTCCATTTTTGTGACCACTGCCCACGGTGAATTGACAGCCTTGCCACTCGAAAGACTGGTGGTTTTGGAGGCGGACGGAAAAACCATCCGTGCCTATCTCACCGATCAGGAAAGACCGATTGTATTTACCTCGCCGGGACTTAAAAATTTTTTTCAGCAGTATCAGGTGGAGTTGGGAAAAGAATTTTTCCAGCTTAGCCGAAAGCATATCATTCGTCTCAGCAAGGTACAACAAGTGAAGGATAATCATGTGAGGCTTCCACGATATACATCTGATGTTAATGCAACCTTTTTTCGCCTTCCTATCCCAATAAATGGTGGCGCCAGGCAGCTTCTTTTGGTAAGATTAGGCATGAAGTGATGAATATTATTGTTGTTAAATGAATTCGCATTTTCTTTTATTTCTTCCGAAGGAGAAGGAATTGGGTTAAATTAAAAACACATGGCACCTATTTGTAGTGCTGAAAATAAAAGAGTTTTTGACCTCATAAGGCGCACCACCAAATATTGTGAAGGCTGTCGGATTCCGTCTCTCTAGCTTTGTTTCATACAGAAGAATCTGCCTGTTGGGGGAAGGCAAGCTGCCGCCTATTTGCAACAAGCCCTGTGAATATTTCAGCATGACGAAGCAATTAAATAACTTCCAGCTGGCACTTCATGGCCCTTTATAGTACCATCTGTTATATCAGAAGGCCTTTTTTTTATTGCTGTAAAATGAGAGTTTTTTTTTGAAATGACTGAAAACCACCACTATTGGTGAGTTGGCGATATGAATTGCGAGATATTTTTGTCAAGTGGTACTTTATAAGTCTAACCCGCGCCAGACATGAAACACTTTAACAACTCTTCTACACCCTTCCCTTTCTTAACGGCTATCATGTTGCTTTCCTTTGGTATGGCTATGAATGCACATTCCCAATCTTTAGCCTACAAGAAGATTGCGCAGCCGGCAGTTGATGCCTCTAATTACACCCATATTGCAATCGGAGACATCGTGGGTGCAACAGGGACACGTACACAGAACTCCATGAATTTATCGGATGAGTTAACGACAAGTCTGATGAGTAAAGGCTCGCATGAGATACTCGACCGTAACGTGCTCATGCAGCTGCGACGGTCAGGCACCCATGATGCAGAAATCGTCGATGAGAGCATTCTCTCGTCAATCGGGGAGCAATATCAGTCTGCAGTATTGATACTGGGAAGAATTCAGTCCGACGGAATGAATCAGGAACTACGAAAAGTCGAGCAGTCGATTGTGATCAACGGATGTCATACGCAATATTACTATGAAACCAGCGGTGATTTTACCGTGCAGCTCAGGATCGTGGATGCAAAAACCGCCAAATTGATTCATGCTGATGCAGTATCGGTACCTATGGTTTACGAAAGCGAGCGGGCCTGTGAAATCAAAGGAAAAATGAACGAAGACCTGCTGATGAACAAGGCCATTGCCGCTATGAGAGAAAAAATATTGAATGTCTTGCTTCCTTATGAGGTTAACGAGCCCTTGTATTTTCTCAGACCTTTATTTGCAAACCCGTTTAAAGACACCAATACCGTGGCAGTAAACTTTGAGACCGGCAATGTTCAAAAAGGACTTGAAATCTTGAAAAACCACACAACTTCTTCAGATACTAAGGAGAAACACCGATACCTTGCCTTCTACAACTATGGAACGGGTCTACTGGCTGACCATCAGTATCAGGCCGCTTTGGACAATTTTATAAAAGCCTACGAACTAAACCCAAGTGAAACTGCTAGTAAAAACATGATAGAATTTACACAGAAAGAAATGAAGGAGGCCACTATTGCAGCAACTTATTGACTAATTAAAAACGACCCGATCAGAGAGTAAACTGTCTGTAAAAAGAACTTGGTAATCTGGTCCCAGACACTACTGAACAAAACCCTATCGGTCTTAGGGTTCCACAATGAATCATCCTACAAACTTAACCACTAACGACATGTTTTACATTTTGCTTTTAATCCTCATTGGATTGTTGGTTTCTTCTGTCATATCCTATAATGCCCTCCAGACCTTCGCACAGGATGTCAGGGAGAAATCTTCCAATGCTCAGATCGCAGTAAGCAAAAAACTGGGATTGATAAACCAATTAATAGACGTGGTCAAAAATTACCAGGAAGGCGAACAGCTGACCCAGTTGAAAGTCTCCCAAGATAATTCCGCGGTAGGACTTGCACAGTCTTATCAACAGTCTGGAAATGTACTTGCCACCGTCCAGGGGATCGCGGATCGTTTTCCCAATCTCAAAGCTAATGAGCAGTATCATAGACTGGTGGATAGCATCCAGCATTGTGAACAGAATATCCAAGATACACGGGAGATCTATAACCGTTCTGTAAAAGCATATAACACCCGCCGAGTAAAGATCCCAGATATTTTTATAGCCCGCTCGATGGGATTTCCCGAAGCACCCTATATGGAGTTTGATTTGGTGGGGCTTAGTGAAGTAACCTCTTTAAAAAGCTTCAAGACCGACGACGGGGAACGTCTGGAGCAACTGTTTTCTGGAGCAGGCCACCGAATTGCAGGTTATGCGAATCAGGCGGGAAAAGCCAGCAAGGGACTTGTGGAAAAAATAAAGGTAGCCCAAAAGAAATTGCCCGAAAACGGCGTCAGCAATTTGGACAGCTCCGACATCGAAGTCCCTCATACCGATAAAGAGTAAAATTAAAGTATGAAAGCATGTGGTAATTAAGGTCAATTTCCTCTCCAACACATTTTACATCAGAGTTCACCTACATTTAGACCTATCGATATAATCAGCTCCTTTTAAAGCCCATTGAATAGATATGAAATCCATACTGAAATTCCTGCCCTATGTAGTTTTTTTGATATTAGCGATTGGCTGTAGCAAGGATGAAGAAGACAGCCCTACTGGCCTAGATGCGCGGCTCCAAGGCACCTGGGCTTCTATTGAAACCACCATGCAATACCTCGATGCCAGCGGAAACGTTACGGAAGAAACACCTCACCCTGAGGGGGAAATGGGCGAACTCACTTTAAACAAAGGGGTTTTTACCCTTCTTGAGGATGGCGACCCTTATTCCGGAACTTATCAAACCAACCAATCTTCTGGAAAAGACTTTCTCATTTTGACCGCTGATGGTACAAGTACCACTATTGAAATACAGTTTCCCTCTAGCAATCAATTGGTCTTGATATGGGGTCAAGGTTCTATCGTGGGAGGAGGAAGTGCCAAAGTTTACTATAGAAATCACGCATTGATGGTCAAGAGATAAGGAAGCAAATCACCTATGAACTGTTTCTCACGGCACCATTAGAAACACAAGTTAAGACAACCTTCTAGGATTGATAAATTAGCGAATAAGATATTCAAGGGTGACTCGGCGGGTGCATCACGATTTTGATAATCAGTTTGATCTTTAAGATACAACAAAAGGATTTAGCAATTCTAGTCGTGCCAGTAAAATTGGCGAAATCCAATAAAAAGGATGGGCGTAGAGGCCTGAAGCATCGTCTAAAAAAGAACCCGTCGTAGAAGAAAAATTCAAAATATCAGCTAATTGCGCCGGTGATTGTTTGGTAAATAGAGGGAAATAGGTAAAACCAAAACATTTCCTATATTTCGGATTCAATACTAACCGCTTGAATTTTGAAAATAAGTAGTGAAGAAACAGCCCGCCCGGTACGATTTTCCCAGGTGACCATGACCGAACTGATGATCCCCGCCTACGCCAACTTTGGCGGAAAGATCCATGGTGGCATCTTGCTCTCTCTGATGGATAAGGTAGCCTATGCCGCTGCGAGTAAACACAGCGGTGCTTATTGTGTGACCGTCTCAGTGGACACCGTAGACTTCCTACAGCCGGTAGAAGTAGGCGAACTGGTATCCCTGAAAGCCTCTGTCAATTATGTCGGTAACAGTTCGATGGTCATCGGCATCAAAGTGATTTCAGAAAATGTCAAGACCGGAACAGTCAACCATACCAACACCTGCTATTTCACCATGGTCGCCAAAGGCGAGGACGACAAACCTACCATAGTTCCCCCCTTGATTCTGGAAAACCCCATAGAAGTACGACGTTTTGTGGAAGCCATCTACCGGAAGAAATTTAAACAAAACTATCAGGCCAACCTCAGGGAAATCAAAAAAGACTGGGAAAACCAAGACATCGATTCGCTTTTGAAAAAAGAACGGTGTTTTGATCAGTCAAAAACCACCAACATGTCGTAGTTATTTGTTATGGTCATCTACCCCTAAACTAGAAGTGAACCGTATACATCAATACCGGCAGAAGAGATAGCTGGGTAAGGTACTTTACCTCGCCTGTAGTGTCGTTGTAGTAGGGAGCAATCTTTGCCGCATGGTTGGTAAGGTTTTGAATATCCAGCTTGAGCTCTTGGCTTGTTCTATAGCGGTCTATTCTGTAAGAGACTGCCATGTTGATAAAGAAGACATCATCGCCTCTGCCTGAAAACGCCCTGTCCTCGAACCCTATAGTTTTGCCTTTCGCAAGAGACTCCTCCATATTGATAGGAGTAAATCTCCTGCCTCCCGACAGCGTAACTTTGGAGTTGATGCCAATGACTTTTTTCTTTTCACCTTCGGTTTTGAGTTTGAACTCTTTTCCTAAAAGTAAGTTCCCGGCATAGTTGCCGTTGAACATGGTATTTCTCTCTATACCGTCCATACCCTCATATTTAGAATCGTACAAGGAAGCTGTGGCAAGAAAATAGTAGCTGTCGGTAAAGTACCGCTCTAAGGTCAGCTCTAAGCCTAGATTTCGGCCCGTTCCTCTATTAACCAAGATTCTGTCGGTAAACCAATCCGCTTGATTAATGAGCGAATAAGAACTTCCCTCTCTGTTTTCTATTGGAATATTGTACAGTCGCTGGTAATACACTTCAGCCTTAAAATACAGGTTATCCCCCAGTTGATTTTCATAGCCTGTTACATAATGGATGGCTTTGGAAAACCCTATGTTTCTATTCAGCATAGCCCCTGTCCCTGTTTCGTCAGGTATAATACTGAAGTAGTTGGTTAGTGATTCCATTTTACCGTGGATACCAAAGCCGGCGGTAAATGCCTGTTTTGGCTTAAACGCCAACCTCATGCTTGCCCGCGGCTCTATGTACAGATCACTATTGAGGGTGGTACCATGGACATGCACGCCACTGACAAATGACAACTTTTCCAATGGCCGATATTTCCAGCTTATAAAACTCTGGTAGTGGCCAGCCTCCCCCCTGTTATTTTGGTCGATGACAAATTCCTGCGTTTCCTTATCGAGGTATTGGTTATAAAAGTTAAAATAATGGTGGGTATAAATAAAGCCTATCTGCAAGTTGTGCCGGGCATTAATTTTATGGTTCAGAGTGGAAGCACCTTTTATGGTGTTCTTATCCAACCTACTGTCATACAATTCTTCAAGTACATCCTGATCATTCGGTTCGTACCCCTGAAATCCACTGCCATTTTGCGACAGGGAGACACTATTTTGGAGAAATGTTTTGGATCCCAAAGGCCAATACTGGGTGATGCCGAGCACGCCCATATTGGCTTTGTAATCCCCCTTCTCCAGCAGTCTATCCTCTTCTTCTTCCGCAAACTCTTCCTCTACGATGCTGCTTTTGCCTCCTAGGCCAAACAAGGAAAATGTCCCAATAAATTTCGTCGGCACATGTACCTTAAAAGAAAGATCCTGATACTTAGGTATCCCCCCGAAATTGACCAGACCTAGGTCATTTAACATGGTCAAGGTGGAATAACGATAGTTCAACAGATACGATGATCCTCCCCCCTTCTTAAAAGGACCCTCCATAGTGGCTTCTGTGCCAAGAATTCCTATGGAAGCGCTGTATTCTCTTTCTTCGTTGTTCCCCTTCCTGAGCCGCATATCGAATACTCCCGAGAGCGCATTCCCAAACTCCGGGGCGAATGCACCGGTATAGAATTCGGAATCGGCTAGCATAATGCTGTTTAAGGCGTTAATTGGCCCTCCCGTAGCTCCTTCGTCCGAAAAATGGTTGGGGTTGGGGATATCTATCCCTTCCAGCCTCCACTGTATGCCTTTCGGGGAATTTCCCCTCACGATAATAGCATTGTCGCCCGATGCGTCCCCGGTCACCCCTGCATAGCCCGAAACCATCCTGGCTGGGTCATTAAATGATCCTGCATATCGTTTGGTTTCCTCGACGGTAAATCCCCTCGCACTTACCAACGCCATTTCGTTCGTTATCCGCGACTTATTCTGATCCGCCCGGATGACAACCTCATCCATTCCAATCAGCGATTCCTGTAGTTCTAGCTCAAGGACGGTTTCCTTACCGGTGGTGATGAGCAAATTGGAAAGCAATTTTTCTTCATAGCCCAAATAACTTATTTTGACGGTGATTCTGCCAACAGGCACATTTTCTATTCGAAATTGCCCTTGCTCGTTGGAACTGCCGCCAAGGAACGGTTGCGAACCAACTATCACGACATTCACCCCTAGCAGCGGCATGCGGGAGTCTTGGTCGGTCACTTTACCTCTTACGGTTTGAGTAAGGGTTTGTGCCCGAACCAAAGATGGAAGCAACATCAGACTTAGAAAAAAGATACAGGTAAAAATTCTTGAGGATCGAGCCATGACGTTTTAAGGGTTAACTGGTTGAAATGACAAACAAATGGCAATTGCCTTTGCTGTTTAATATCATGACAAGCAGCACGATCTTTACCCTTATTCCGAGCTAAGCTTTTTTTATAATATCAGGCGACAGGAGGCAGACAAGAAGCACCCTCCGGGCATAGTCCGATTGGCTGAATAGAGAATAGAAAGTAAAACCTGCTCCAATTCCCCGAGCTTTATAGGATCATTCATTCCTTAAAACGTTTTAATACTTCAACAAGCCTACTCTTCCGGTGTTTCGTCTTCTATGGCTTCTATTCCCTGTATCTTTAACCTTTCAAGCTCGTCTTTCATCGCCTTTACCTGCTCTAAGGCATGGCCTTGCCAAACCGTAACTTCGCCTACCACTTTGAAGGGGTGTTTGGAACGATAAGATTTGCTTGGATTACCCGGAAATTTCTTGTTCGTAAGATTAGGATCATCTTCAATAGGTCCAGTCGGCTCTACCAAATAAATCCTGCCCAGCCCTTCGCCCGCAGCCAACTCCGCACCCCATACCGCCGCATCCAGGGTAGCGGTCAGGTAGATATATTTGGCATTTTTCCTCTGTCCATAGTTAGAATTCAAGCCAACTTGAATAAAGTCGCCTATCTTTAGATCAGCCTTTGTCCCGTGGAAATAGGTATGGATAAAAGGGCTTGCTGATGGGTTGTTAGTTTCTTTCATGGCGGCGTTTTTAATTACATGAAGTAAACGATCCCCAGACGGCACGCCGAGGATCTACCTTATTCGCCAGTTCAAGTTTATTTGATCCTCGCCTTAACCGACGGGAGAATTTCGTTCTGTAGTTCATCCAAGAACTGACGAAAATCCATCCTTCTATTCCCGATGCCGTTTTAGAATTAGGGTATACTGCCTAGCAATTTAGTAAAACGAAGAAATTTAAAGAAGAAAGGCCCACTAATTTTGAAGTTCAAGGCCCTGTTAATTAGGTCAAGTGCCCAATTGCTTAATCACCATTCCTGCGACGGATTTTCATCCGCCCGCCAGGGGAATCCCGTTATTCCTTTCGCTTTAAGACGTTCTATAATTTGGGCGGTATGGTGTTGAATATGACGGATGCTATTGATATGTAGTTCCAGCCGTGAATATGGATACCATTCAAATCCCGATGGGTCCTCAAGGGGAAGCCCGTTAATAGCCGATATTAATTCGTCTTCTAGCTGTGATATAAAAGAGAGCAGTTCTTCCTTGGTGTGAAATCCTTCTACTATTACTCCTTCTTCAGGGTTCTCCCAATCCTGGTATCCGCCCAGACTCTCGGCTCCTTCAATGGCATTTTCAAAAGGCACGTAGTTTTCGGCTGAGGCTCCTAGGTAAAACTTTACCCCCCAAATTACATGGTAGGCAATCTTCCAATTCGGATTGCTGTAGTCTTCATTGTTCCATACTTCCTGCGGAACCCGCTCAACCGCCTGGCGAAGCATACCGAGACTGGCTTTATATTGTGACGCAAGAATAGTTGCAATTGTTTTGTTCTCCATTTTTTCTACCTTTTCATATTCCCGGACAAATTAGAACCCGCCATTGACAGCCCTATGTCAGGAACAAATAGTGCCTCATCTACATCCTACTACTTTATTGGACTTTTATCGAATTCTACCCAGTTCCAGGAACCAAAGTAACTTCGTATAAGGTGCCAACAATAGCGTGTATAGAGATTTGGTTTACCAAGACAACAGTATAACTAAATATCCGTAGTTTCACGAAAAATTACGTAATGAAAGTGAAATTTTTGACGCCTCTCCTATTTCTGATCCTGCTAGCATCATGCGGAAAAAATAAAAAAGCCAGTACCTCAGGTCCTGACGCCATCATTGAATTGGAACTGGTGGACTCGCTGGTGGTCAATGAGCCCAGCACATTGGCTATGGATGACTATTCCCCCGAGAACGGCTATTATCTGATCAAAGGAACCAGAAGCCGCAGGCTCTACCTGGTGGATGACAAGGGTACAATTATTAAAGAATATGATATACTTAATGAAGGACCTAATGGAGTAGGGTCGAGCGGAGCCTTTGGCTACCGCTTCTTAGACAAAGACCGATGGATTGCCCAAGGGCGTCCCAAGGGATACCATATCTTCAACCTGCAGGGGGAAAAACAGAAAACAGTTCCCCACAATACAGAAGAGCTATTTAGTCTGAAGGTCTACACCTTCAGAACGACCTTCAATCCCTATGTTAGAAATGGCACTCCTTACATTGTAGGAGAAGAACCTAACCTCTTTAATCCGGGTGAACATGATCCGAAAAAAGGCGATCCATCGTTTTATCAACAGGTCCGTACAGTGTACAATTACAATCTAGACGCTGAAGAAAATGAACTCTTGGAGACCTTTCCAGAAGCATGGCAGCCCCGAATAGATGGAAAATTTGTGGGCACTTCCTTGCCTTTCGTCGCCTATCACAAGAAAAAAAGGGAATTAGCGTTGTTACCCGTCATAGGGGATCAACTGTTTGTCTATGACTATTCAGGAGATATGCCTATTCTTAAAGATACAGTGGAATTATCCCACCGTTTTAGACCCAACGACATTCCAATGATTGATCCCAATGAGGATCCTACCCTATCTGATTACCCCCAGTTCACTGATTTGAGAATGTTTGGCGATTATATTCTCGTGGGTTTCCACACGAAGATTCCCAAGGAGGTGATTAGGGAATTGCGAGCAAAGAGCGAAGAATTTTATAACCTACCAGAGTATAAAACCGCATTTGAAGAATATAACAAGTCTTATTACTTATTGGTAAAGGGAGGAAAACAAATCGGTATTTTAGACGAATTCCCGGTTCACGGCTCTCTGAATTTTATAGATGAAAACGGCTATTTATACATCAATGACAATTTGTCCCCTGAGGTGGAGCGGGATTACAATGTCTTCTATAAGCTGAGGATCAGTGAGTAAATTCAGGTTCAGGTTGCAAACGCAGGGGAACTGAAATCCCAAAAATCCCAAAGACAACAGTGCTTCAGCGGTTGGATGTTTACTGTTGCCTGGTTGCTTCCTACTGTCTCCCACTCCTAAGAATCGAAATAATCAGCCATATTGCCAAGAGAACGGCGACAATAAATCCGATCAAGCCTAAGATGGGGATGCCATTGACGAAGGGCGGAATTTTTGCATTGACGATCAGAGAGGAGCCGATGATCATTGCTGCAATCAAAATTGATAAGGAAATCCTGTTACTTATTTCTTCCAACGAAACTCTCAACTCACTCAGCCCTTTATGTTCTATTTCTACTTTTAGGGAGCCGTGTTTCAGCTTTTGCATGATCTTCCTTGCATCCCCGGGGAAATCATGCAAAAGTTCGCCAAAATCGAACAAGGTGAGGTATAAGGATTTAAGCCTTCGGAAAGGATTCATCTTTTTCATGATCAATTTCCGAACGTAGGGCTTCAGATAGTCAAAAAGTGGAATTTCGGGATAAAGCAGACGGACGTTGTTTTCCATGGAAGAAACCCCCTTAATCAAAAGAAAAAAATCAGCAGGTATCTGGAGTTTATATTTGAGAATGATGGTCCTGAATTTTTCCAGAAGTTCCGTTAGAAGTATATCTTTCAGATCTGCCGAATAATAGCTACTCACCAGCGCATCGATTTCCACCAAAAGCCCGGCCTCATCTTCTATAAAACTAATTTTGGACAGGCTTTTGACAGCCTGAAGAATTCTCTCGCTGTCCCGCATTTCGATGGCGATAAACATGTCTCCCAATAATTCCTTATCCTTCTCCGGGAGCTTCCCCATCATCCCGAAATCCAAATAAATCAAATTGCCCCGTGGGTCGACAAAAACATTACCGGGATGAGGATCGGCATGGAAAAAGCCATCTACAAACACCTGTTCAAAAAAACTGTTGATGGCCTTCTTCGCCACTTCCTCTGGCGAAATCCCTTGCCTGACATAAGCCTCTAGATTGTTGATCTTGAAACCGTCCACATATTCCATCGTCAAGATTCGCTGGGAAGAAAAACCTTCATAAGCTTCCGGTACAATTACTTTACTCTGGCGAAGCTCCGCATTTTTCCGAAAGAACACGATATTTTTTAGCTCATGATTGAAGTCCAACTCCAGCTCCAGCGTATTTTCCAGTGCCTCTACAATTGCTTTGAGGTTATAATGCTTGAATTCTTCCTTGTATTTTTCTGCCAATTTCGCCAAAGCCCTTAAAATGTCCATATCCACCTCGATCTGATCGTGGATATCTGGCCTCTGAACTTTTACAATTACTTCTTTTCCGTTATGAAAACTTGCCCGATGTACCTGCCCTATAGATGCAGAAGCGAGTGGTATAGGGTCAAAACTGGAGAAAAGCTCATCAATTGGCCTCCGTAAATCTTCTTCTATAAGACGGATGGCAAGATTACCATCAAAAGTAGGCGTGAAATCCTGCAAACGTTCCAGTTCTTTAATCAGCTCTTCAGGAATTAGATCCGGGCGGCCGCTTAGCATTTGTCCCAGCTTGATAAATGTGGTTCCCAGATCCTCCAACATCATCCTGACCCTTTGCCAGCGCGCCAGTTCCTTAAAACTTACGGACTGGTCGGCATTGAGCAGATCCTTCGAGATGGTGGACTGTTCATTTTTCCTCAGAGAATTTGCAATATCTTCAAAACCATACTTGATCAGTGCCTTTAGTATCTCAGCATAGCGGGTCAGATGTTTTTTTGACTTTAAAGACTCCTTTTTTACAGGCATAGTACTTACATTTGGTCTAAAGGCCTGTCAGCCTTTTGCTCAATCTTGTCCTCTAAGATCCTAACCCTAGCTTCTAACATTTCCATCTTTTGACGGGTGGTAATGTTAAGCTTTTCGTACATTTTATCGGAGTTTTCCTTCCAGGAACTTTCCATGTCAGACCGGGCCTTCTTGGCCTCTTCATTAAGTTTCTCAAAAAGGGCCTTTCCTTCTGCCTCACTCTCATTAAATCTCTCCGAATATTCTTTGGCCAATTCTTCAATCTTTGATTTGGTGAGCGAGGCGGCACCCAATCCCATATAGAATGCTTTTGAAATGAAATCCTTCATGATTGATATCCGTTAGCGGTTGATAATGTTCGATTTACTTGTTGCTATCAAGTTAGCAAAGTTTAATCCAATTGCGTCCAAACCGGGAAATTTTAACCCCTTTTTGCTTTTTTCTACCTGTAGGAGTACAGCAAGTCTCTACAGGAGATTAGCCCATTTTCCTCCACATGCTGTCTGTAAAGTATTTTTTATCGTCCAAAAAATTCTGTTCAACTTCAAACCGTTTCGCAAGGGCGTATCTCTCCAACTCCGGTAAGCTGTATTTCTTCGAAACTTCCGTGAAAATCGCTTCGTGAGCTTCAAAATGAAAAACTGCTCCTATCTGGCTAATTTTCACTTCCTGCTTTTCGGTACTGACCAAATAGCTTTTACACTCACCGCTTACAGGATCATAGATCGGCCAATGTTTAAATTTCGAAGCATCGAAATCACCTCCCAGTTCCCTGTTGATTCGTTGGAGCAAATTCAAGTTAAAAGCACTGGTCACTCCTTGGTCATCGTTATACGCGTTGAGGATAACTTCCGGATCTTTTTTCAAATCAAACCCAGCAAGTAACATTTCCCCTGGACGGAGCGCATTGGATAGCTCATCCAACAGACTCAAGGCCTCTCCTTCCAAGAAGTTCCCCATATTGGATCCCAAAAAAAGCATTAGGGAAGGGTGTTGTTTATCCCAAGCCCTTGCCTCCAATGCCTCATGATACGTACCCTGGATGGCTTTGACTGGCAGCCCCGGAAACTCCTCTTTCAACGTTGCTTGGAGCTGGTTCAGCACGTTGTCGGAGATGTCAATGGGGTAATATGTAAAGGGAATTTGATTTTGATAAAGGTGTCTCAAGAGGATCCGGGTCTTTAAACCGTCCCCTGCTCCCATTTCGATCAAATTAAATTGCTCGTTCCTCTCGACCAAAGGCTTTAGAATATCCTGTTTGTACCGATCAAGAATATCAAATTCGGCTCGGGTCAAATAATATTCAGGCAAGCGCATGATTTTTTGAAACAATTCATCCCCCGTCGCGTCGTAAAAATATTTAGAGGACAAATATTTTTTAGGTGCACTGAGCCCTGCGTTAACCTCGTCTGCAAAGGCATTATTTGTAGTTATCTCCATATTATTTTACAAGCCGAATTCCTGAAAATTGCCATGCCGATTGAGGTGGAAAAAAGTTCCGGTAGGTGTGCCTCGAATGACCGTCGGGTGTCGCCACAGAAGCTCCCCGAAGGACCATTTGATTGATCATGAATTTTCCATTGTACTCTCCTATTGCTCCGGGTGCTTTTTGATATCTAGGATAGGGTAAATATGCGGAATTGGTCCATTCCCATCGCTGTCCCCAGTCGAATCGGCTGGAGGCCACTTCCCATTGAAATTCCGTAGGCAACCTACAGCCTACCCATTCTGCATACGCGGCAGCCTCGTAAAAAGAAACATGGGCAACAGGAGCACCGGGATCAACTACTTTCATTCCTTCTAAAGTATAATATTTGAACCCTTGTCCGCTTTCTTGCCAGTATAATGGTCGCTTGAGCTCATTTTTGGTGACCCATTCCCAGCCATCGGAATGCCATAAATCCACGTTTTGGTAGCCGCCTGCCCGGATAAATTCCTCAAATTCCCCGTTCGTGACCAAAGCTCTTGAAATATTAAAAGCCTCCAAAAAGACCTTGTGCCTCCCGTGTTCATTGTCATAGGAAAATTTTTTGCCCTGATGACCTACTTCGTATATTCCTTCATCTATACTTTCCCAACCTGTCTCCCCCCTCTTTGGGTATTCCGCGATATCCAATACCTCCGGATGAAGAGGATTCAATGACAAATTGTATTTCAAGTCGGTAATAAGTAGCTCCTGATGTTGCTGTTCATGGTTAATGCCCAGTTCAAGTAAAAGTGTCACTTCCTCAGTCATCCTTTTGGAGAGTAATATTCCCATTTCCTGATTCACATACTCCCTATACGCCATGACTTCGGCCACGGGCGGCCTCGTCATCAATCCGCGGTGGAACCTATGCGTCCGTGAACCCACAGCGTTGTAATAGCTATTAAACAAATAGCTGTAACGCGGATGGAACTCTCGGTAGGTGCTCAGGTGGGGCTTCAACAAGAAAGTCTCAAAAAACCAGGTAGTATGCGCCAGATGCCATTTTGCGGGACTCACTTCTTCCACCGCCTGAACTACAAAGTCTTCCGTTTCCAAACGCTCACATAGCCGTTCGGTGTACTTTCTTGTATCGATAAAGTTTTCAAAAGTCATGATGCTGCTGGACTATTGTTATTTTAGTAAATACCTATGTTCTCCCCACATGCACTAAGGCATCCCCCGCATTGATAACGGGAAGATTATTTAAGCCTACTACAAAGCCCTTTGATGTACTTTTAACGGGAACTTTCACTTGGCCGTAGGGATCAGTTATTTTAGCAATAACCTGACCCTTTTTAACGGGCTCTCCCAATTTTATGGTGGGTATAAATATGCCAGAAACTTTTGCTCTTAGCCATGAACTCTCCTTGACGATAAGCGACTCCTTCCTTGGCACCATTTCATCTATTATACCTAGATAGTGGAGGAGCCTGGAAGTCCCCGCAATAGCCTCATCTACCGAGAATTCGTCCAGACGCATCGATTCCCCACCTTCATACACCAGTATGGTCTTATTTTCCTTATACGCTTCTTTACGGAAGGATTTGTCTATATGGGAGGAATTAATGATAAAATGTGTACCGAACGCTTTCGCTAGTTCCAGCCCCTTTTTGTCCTTAAAGTCTACCCGAATCTGTGGATAATTGGAGAGCATCCTTCCCCCTGTGTGAATATCCACCCCATAATCTATGTTTGGAATGATCTGGGTGGTGATGATATGGGCGATCTGAGAAGCCAAGGAACCTTTGTTATTGCCTGGGAAGCTTCGGTTAAGATCTCTTCCGTCCGGAAAGGTCCGTGTATTGCTCAAAAACCCATATACATTGACCAAAGGAATAAAGATCAGGGTCCCCCTCTGGGGAACAAACAAGTTCTCTTCCAACATTTTTTTCACCGCAACCACCCCATTGATCTCATCACCATGGACACCGCCGCTGATCAGTACGACAGGACCATCTTCCTTGGAACTTCTAATAAAAACCGGCAAATGGATCAAAGTATGGGTAGGAAGGCGGGCAATGGCAATTTCAATATTGATGTACTGGCCTGGACGGATCCTGATACCGTTAATCACCATTTCTCTCATATACGTCCGATGACTTTCTTTATCCAAAATGATCCTTTTAATTTATGATTGAATAAATCTTCTTTTATTCGCATATTGATTTTAGAAGTTATGAATATACAAAAAAACGTCTCGCTGGAGGAATTTAATACCTTTAGAATAGACAAAAAAGCAAAGTATTTTGTCCACGTATCTAATATTCAAGAGGTTATCGAAGCATTAAATGAAGCTGAAAAACTTAACCTCCCCGTGTTTATCTTAGGCGGTGGAAGCAATATCCTTTTAACCCGAGACGTAGAAGCCCTAGTGATCAAAATCAACATCAAAGGCATACAGCAGGTTAAAGAAAACGACGATCATATATGGGTAAAAGTGGGTGCAGGGGAAATATGGCATGATTTCGTCCTTCACGCGATCAAGTCCAATCTTGGCGGAATAGAAAACCTATCCCTAATCCCCGGGACGGTAGGAGCCTCTCCCATGCAAAACATCGGGGCATACGGAGTGGAAATCAAAGAGGTATTTGATAGCTTGGAAGCGTTAAATATTCTCACCAAAGAGATGGAGATTTTCGACCACTCCCAATGCGAGTTTGGTTATAGGGAGAGTGTTTTTAAAGGGCGCGTAAAAGGAAGGTATATTATCACTCATGTCGTATTTAGACTGAACAAAAAGGCCGCGTTTAACATTTCTTATGGGGCGATACAGACGACCCTAGAAGAAATGGGAATCACCGAGCCAAACTTGGAAGCCGTTAGCAAGGCGGTAATTCATATACGGCAGAGCAAACTTCCCGATCCTAGGACAATAGGCAATGCAGGCAGCTTTTTCAAAAACCCAACGATCGATAAATCAAAGTTTCTAGAGCTTAAAAATGCCTACCCTGCCATTCCTGGCTTCGAAAACGACGGCGGAATAAAAGTACCCGCAGCCTGGCTATTGGAGCAAGCGGGCTGGAAAGGTAGGACTTTTGGTGAAATCGGAGTACACCATCAGCAACCTTTGGTGCTGGTAAATTATGGAACAGGGGATGGACAGTCTATAAAGGCACTCAGCATGGATATTCAGAAAGACATCCAGGAGAAATTTGGAATTCTTCTTCAGCCTGAGGTAAATTTTATCTAGATAAGAGAGTCTTCGTAGGAGATTTCTTTCTCATATTGCTCTGTAGCTACACCGAATTTATTGAGAAAAGCAATTCCTTCATCTTCCGGAAGTCCCTTATAGGCTGCATAGGAATACATGAAAACCACCTTGGCGATTCCCATGGAGTATATAATGCGGGCGCATGCCAAGCATGGCGCGAGAGTGACATATAAGGTAGATCCCTCTACGGTAGCACTGTTCTTCACCGCGTAGAGGATAGCATTCTGTTCTGCATGAAGTGCCAATGAACAGCTCCCCTTACTATCTCTACTGCATCCCGTAGTGGGGAATTCTTCATCACAATTATGCGTGCCTGCCGGCGGGCCATTGTAGCCGATGGAGATAATCCGCGTGTCTTTAGCGAGGACCGCTCCCACATGTTTTTTAATACAATGGGACCTTTTGGCTAAATTAACAGCCAATTCCATAAAGATGTCATCAAAGTCAGGTCTGGACATAATCTTATTAAATGCCAAAAGTAAGAAAGAATAGGCGTAGGAAAAAAAAATTAACCGATAATGATTGGTAATGAAAATTTCTGAGTTAATTTTGCATTGTATTTTATGCGTTTCAACCCTATATTTTTGTACTTTAATGATAAACATAGTCTTAATTGATGATGATCCAATAAGCACGTTTATAACGGAAAAGCTTATTTTTAAGAATATAAAAATTCCTTATAGCATTTTTAAATATCAAAGTGCGATTGATGCACTAAAAGAAATTGACTTTATACAGCCCAACTATTTGTTTTTAGACCTAAATATGCCGGAAATGTCAGGGTGGGATTTCCTAGAAAAATTCAACCACAAGAAAAACAATCCGGAGATTTATATTCTAACAAGTTCCGTAGATGAGAGGGATATAAAAAGGGCCAGCCGCTATAGCCAGGTTAAAAAATACCTTTCCAAACCTTTGATTAACCAATCCATCAAAAACATTTTTAGTAGAGACTAAGCTCTGCACGAAGTTCAGCCATAGAAAGAAAAATTGATCCATTCTTTGAGGGGAGCTCGAAGGGAAAAATAAAAAGTTTGGTCGGATTGAGATAATTATTTATTTTTTCTTACTTAGCATAAAAATTCTAGGAAATAACTAATCAACTAAATACTACTTCTATGGCAGAGGATTTCGAAGATGATTTTGACGAACTTGAAGAAGAAGACGATTTCAAAGAGGATTTTAATGATGAAATTTTTGACCCGGAAGAAGATCACGGGCTGGTAGACGACGCCTTTTCTGAATTTGATGAAGATGACCTGGATGACCTCGAAGATCTCGATGAGGACTTCGAGGAAGAAGATTCCGACGAGGACATCGGTTAGACCTCAATCCGTTTTCAACAAGATTATCCTCCTTTTTGGATAATCTTGTTTTATTTAGGTTAAGGCTTTGTCCTGCATTTCCCCTGTGTTATCTTGCGAGAAATACTAATCAATTATAGCTATGTTACTTGAAATATTCAGTTCACCGCTTGCCTCTGGAGCGCAATTGTTTTTACTGATCGTTTGTATTTTAATTGGAGCGGTGGCCGGCCTATCGGTACTAAACGTCAAAAGCACGTTGTTCAAAGACAAGGACGAACACTAGAAAAACAAAAAGCAGGTTTTAAAACCTGCTTTTTGTTTTAGCGTCAATGCACATTCCCCATCAACTTCCTGATAGGTTTACTCAGTACCAATAAAAGAACTCCCGCCCCCATTACGGTCATCACGATAAGCATATATTGATCAGGCATCTGTTGCAGCGCTTCCTCTGTACCTCCACTGGCACCTCCCGCTATTCTTCCCGCAATCAAGTTACCCAAGGCCACGGACAGGAACCACATCCCCATCATTTGCCCCGTGTATTTTTTGGGAGCCAATTTAGTGGTCAAACTGAGACCGACCGGACTTAGACTTAATTCGCCAAATGTATGAAAGAGGTAGGTCAAGATAAGCCAGGTAGGAGCTGCAAGTTCACCCGACGCGGCTATCTTAGTGGCAAAGTACATGATGAAGAAACCGATTCCCAAAAGAATCAAACCAAAGGCAAATTTAAGAGGGGAACTTGGTTCCAAGTTTCTTCTTCCCAACCAAATCCACATCGCACCGAATATTGGAGCAAAAATAATAATGAACAGTGAGTTGATGGATTGGAAATATCCCGTCGGAATCTCCCAGCCCATGACAGTCCTATCAGTAAAACGATCCGCAAATAAATTCAACGAGGAGCCTGCCTGCTCAAACCCCGACCAAAACATGGCCGAAAAAAGAAACAGGATTGCGATTACACCAACTTTTTTCTTTTCATCCTGATCGAGGCCACCAAAAAATATCAGATAACCGAAATAAAGCAGAGCCACTATAGCAATCACGTTATTTGAAGCCGCGGCCATGGCGCTGGCGTCAATAGAGATGAAACCCATAAAAATCAGGAGTATCACAAGCGCCACCAATCCAAAGACCAAGCTGGCCATGCGAATCAATTTTGAACGCTTTTGTTTTTCTTCAGCAGTTACAGCGACCACTTCCTCCCCTACTCCCTCAAGGTGTTTGTCCGTGAGTTTGTATTGGATCAAGCCCAAAAACATCCCAAATCCGGCGAGCCCAAAACCTAAATGCCAATCGTAAATCGCCAAGGTACTACAGGCTATGGGAGCAAAAAGAGCTCCCAAATTAATGCCCATGTAAAATATCGAGAATCCCGCATCCCTTTTGCTGCTTCCTTCTGGATACAATCTTCCGACAATCGAACTTATATTGGGCTTCAGCAAACCTGTACCCAATACGATCAATATTAAGCCTAAATAAAAAGAATTGGTATCTAAGGGGCTTAAAACTGTTCTTTCTAATGTTTCTGGTTCGAACAGAGAAACTAAACCCGGGAAGGCCATGGTAAAATGTCCGATAGTGATGATGATCCCGCCGTACCAGACCGACTTCTTTAGACCAAAAACCCTATCGGCGAGCCACCCACCGGGCAACGCCAACAAATATACTCCCATGGAATAAAGACCGTAAACCGCTCCGGAGGTTTTGTCGTCAAACCCCAAACCTCCGTCTACAACAGCAGTAGTCATAAACAGGATTAAGAGAGCCCGCATCCCGTAGTAACTGAAGCGCTCCCACATCTCTGTAAAAAACAAGGTCATTAACCCTTTTGGGTGCCCAAATATTTGAGGTCCTTCAAATAGGTCGTCAGGGGCATTTTGCCTGCCTATAAATTTGTCACTGCTTTCCGACATTAGCTATTTAATGATGATGATGATTTTATTCAAGTGACGCAAGATATAAAAAAACACCATGTAATGTTTCCTTTTTGAGCAAAGACAACTCCTTTTTGCGTTTTTGGCTTTCAGATATAGTTGGGTTGACAAGGACTTTCTTCTATAGGGAGCCGGATGCCAACTTTCTATCCATGAATATGTCCAAAGGAAGATTAAGGTTCATACGAGCTGAGTCAAATTTTCCCTATCTCGACAGAAATATCCATAAAAAAGGACGGGAAGAACATTGAATTGAACTAATGATATTGAATCGCCGAACAGCTCGTCCGATGCCACAAAAGAAACAATAAGCCGAAAAAGTTACTTCAGTGAGGTAAATCAGCGCAAGAAAGAAGTTGCCGCAAAGCCCTTTTATGCAAAGTAATAAGTTTAAAAAATGATGGCACCAGTTTTATATTTCTGGAGCAGTTAGGCCATTGTCTTTTTCGAACTTATCCCGCTTCGTTTGAAATCTCTCCAATTCCTCCTCTAACATTCCCAAGGAGTCATCATACCTAGAATGCAAATCCCCCATGTTCTTCTCCATTTCTGAAAAATTAAATGACATGGCCTCCATCTGTAGTACTGAAGCCTTCTCAATTAACGCAGCTTGGCTATTTTTAAGATCTTCAAGCAATCTCAACGCCCTATCCATTTTATCCAATTTCTCTCTGTTATCCATAATCGTTGATTTTTAAGCGAAGGTATATCAAGAATCAATCCACGATTAATGGTTTTGTTATCGAACCATTAATTAGGTATAGATTACCATTGGAAGTATGCTCCGTGATGGTAAAAGGGATTATTTGAATAAAAACTTTCAATCGTTCATATTATCTCTATTTTTGTAAAAAAAAATTCTATGAAAACAGCAGAAATACACACCGAAAAGGGCGTGATGAAAGTGGAGTTTTATGAGAAAGATGCTCCGAATACAGTTGATAATTTCATTAAATTATCCAAAGAAGGATTCTATGACGGCCTTAACTTTCATAGGGTCATCCCTAACTTTGTGATACAGGGCGGCTGCCCAGTCGGAAACGGTACTGGAGGCCCAGGCTATAAGATTGATTGTGAATTAACCGGTGACAACCAATACCACGACCGTGGCGTATTATCGATGGCCCATGCAGGTAGGAATACCGGTGGATCTCAATTCTTCATTTGCCATAGCAGAGACAACACCCAGCATCTTGACAGGAACCACACCTGCTTCGGAAAAGTAGTAGAAGGCCTAGACATCATCGACCAGATCAAACAGGGAGACAAAATAGAAAAAATCGTAGTTCAAGATTAAAAAAAAGCCATCGTATGATGGCTTTTTTTATCACCTGTCAGCCCGCTTCATAAAGGGCGCCGGCTATGGAAGCAGTCATCATGCAAGCCAAAGAGGCTGCCAATAACGCTTTCATCCCCAATCGCGACAATTCCTCCTGTTGGGAGGGTGCAATGCTCCCAATCCCGCCTACTTGAATGGCTATCGAGCTAAAATTGGAAAAACCGCATAGCGCATAGGTGGCAATAACAACAGACTTGGGAGAAAGAGCTCCCGCCTCCTTTAGTTCCGCAAGTCCAAGATAAGCGACAAATTCGTTGATAACGGTTTTTTGGCCGAGCAAAGAACCCACTTGAAGAGTATCGTTCCATTCCACCCCTATCAGCCAGGCAAACACCCTGAAGATCTGGCCCAAAATATATTCCAATGAAAAACCTTGGAAGGTACCGTTGGTTGAATTTACCACAAAAGCATTCAATCCGGTGTATTCGCCGATCAATCCTGTCAGCACATAATTAACGGCAGCAATGACGGCAATAAAGGCGAGTAGCATTCCACCCACATTGAGTGCCAGTTTTAGCCCGTCAGAGGCTCCCCTTGACATGGCATCGATAAGGTTAACCCCCATATTTTCTTCGCTCACCTTGAGGCTATCGTCCAACTTATCAACATCGGTTTGAGGAATGAGAATTTTGGACATTACTATGGCGGCAGGGGCGTTCATAATACTAGCACCCAACAAATAGGCGGCAAAGGTGCTCTGCTCCTCCAGATTATCTCCTCCCAAAAAAGCCACATATCCCGCCAAAACTCCTCCAGCAATGGTCGCCATTCCTCCAGTCATTAGGCACATCAGTTCAGACCTCGTCATAGTAGGTATGAAGGGCTTCACCAACAAAGGGGCCTCTGTTTGTCCCAGAAAGATATTGCCCGCGGCCGACAAACTCTCTGCTCCGGAGAGGCGCATAGTCCTCGACATCAACCAGGCAATTCCATAAACGATCTTTTGTAATATTCCCAGATAATATAAGGCTGCCGAGACAGTGGAGAAGAAAATTATAGTGGGTAGGACCTGGAACGCGAAGATGAAACCAAAGGAATTAGTAGCCAGATCTCCAAACAGAAAAATGGCACCGTCTTGAGAAAAACTCAAAAACTTCACAAATCCCCTGCTCACCGCTAAAAACATAGCAGCTACAAAATCAACTTTCGTTATTAAAAAACCAAATATCGCTTGAATCAACACCCCGATCCCCACCAGCCGCCAGTCGATTGACTTTCTACTGGTAGAAAAAATAAAAGCCACTCCGACCAGCGCAATAATACCTATTAACCCCCTAAAGTACTCCATGTAATTAATATGCTGCCATTAGCTTCTACAATAAGGGCGCAAAGATAAGTGGTTAATTAGAAGCGATAATGCCATTCATCAATTCTTTTAATTTCTACGGTTAATTTCATCCCTTAAACGTGCGGCCTTCTCGTAATCCTCATTGTTTATGGCTTGATCCAGCATTTTACTAAGCTTGTCCAGACTAAAATCCTCGAGAGAGGTATCTGATTTTTTCTTCGTTCCTGAACCGCCCGTTGAACCTGGCTTTTGCTCCTTTTTCTCATCTTCTTCAGTGAATTCAATAGCTGCTTCAGACATGACCATATGGGAACAATAGATTGGAGCATCAAATCTCACTGCTATTGCAATAGCATCAGAAGGCCGAGCATCTATTTCCACCCTTTTGGTTGCGTTATGACAAACTATTTTAGCGTAAAATACCCCCTCACGCATATCCGAAATCAGAATATGTTCTATGGCAAAGCCGAAATTGGAAGAAAATGACTTGAAAAGGTCATGGGTCATCGGTCGGTTTGGGATAATCTTTTCTATTTCGATGGCAATTGCTTGGGCCTCAAACATACCTATCACAATAGGAAGCCGCCGCTTCCCCTCAACCTCTCCCAAAATAAGGGTAAATGATCCCGATTGGGAATGATTTGATGATAATCCTAATATCTCTAATTCAATCGTGTTGTCCACAAGTTATTTTTTTAACGCTCTTACAGCCTCTGTTAATTTGGGTAAAACATCAAATGCGTCCCCCACGATCCCGTAGTCGGCGGCCTTAAAAAAAGGTGCCTCAGGATCTTTATTAATTACCACAATGACCCTTGAGCCGTTTACCCCGGCAAGATGTTGAATTGCACCAGAAATTCCAACAGCAATATATAAAGAAGGAGATACTTTTATACCGGTCTGCCCCACATGTTCATGGTGCGGACGCCAACCTAGATCAGACACGGGTTTGGAACAGCCAAGAGCAGCCCCCAACGACTGGGCCAGATCCTCCAAAAGAGGCCAATGCTCAGGGCCCTTCATGCCCCTTCCGCCCGAGACCACGATATCTGCTTCCGGCAATAACACATCACCTTCTACTTTATCCGTGGCGGCTATCTTCACATTAAAATCCTCTTCTGAAAGAGCCACTTCAAACGATTCTACACTAGCTTCGCCTCCATCCCTTCTTAAATCCACCGCATTTTTCTTGACTGAAAGAATCTTATTATCGGTCAAGAGAGCAGTTTCGGCAAATGCTTTTCCGGTGTAAATGCTTCTTTTTACCTTAAAACCGGATGAAAGATCCGGTACATCCACCACGTTGGAGACGAGCGCCGCATGCAAAACGATAGCCAATCTGGCTGCCACTGCATCTCCTAAAGATGATTTCGAGAAAATTAGGGTTTTTGCTCCTATTTTATCATATACCGCCGCTACTGCACGGGCTTGGGCTTGAATGTTTCCGGTTAGTTTTTCGTCTGCAATATGGATTACTTTTTCCGCCCCTGCGGAACCTACATGAGCCAAAACTGCCGTGTCCATTGTACCCAATGCTACGGCAGTTACGGTTCCCCCACCTATTTCTGCCAGCGCTTTCGCATAGGATACGGCCTCTAGGGACGAACTTTTGATACTCCCGTCGGACTGCTCAAGATATACTAATATAGACATACTTCTATTTTTTTTAAATGATTAAAGCACTTTGGCTTCAGTTTGAAGGAGCCTCACCAATTCTCCTACTTGGTCTTTATCAATAATTCTAACTGCTCCTTTGGCTGGAGGCAATTTGAATTCCACCACTTTACTGGTTACTGGTCCTTCCATGGGTTCGACTACCTTTAAAGGTTTGGTTCTGGCGGACATAATGCCCCGCATATTGGGAATCTTCCATTCTGCAATAGGCTCCTGACAGCCGGCCACAAACGGGAGCTTCACTTCCAGAAACTCCTTTCCTCCTTCTATTTCCCGTTCTATTTTGGCGGAATCACCTGCTATTTCCAACTTGACAGTTGGGGAAATAGAGGGTATTCCCATCAATTCACCTACCATTCCATGTACCATTCCCCCGTTAAAATCAATGGACTCACGGCCCATCAATATAAGGTCATATCCTCCTTCCTTGGCGAAATGTGCTATCTGGCTGGCGACGAACAAAGAATCTTTCGGGAAAGAGTTGATGCGGGTGGCATCATCGGCTCCTATGGCCAAGGCTTTTCTCAAGGTCGGCTCCGTATCTGCTTCTCCTACGTTCAACACACTGAGCGTTCCTCCACTCTGTTCTTTTAGTTCTACGCCTCTTGCTAATGCATAGTCGTCATAGGGTCCAATAATAAACTGCACGCCCGATTTGTCCAATTGGGTATTGTTATCTGTGAAATTTATTTTTGAAGTAGTATCGGGTACATGCGATATGCAAACAAGAATTTTCATATATAAATCGGTATAACTATATTTTCTTTAAATTTCGTGAATTTAGTGAATACCCTTTTAATTAAAAAACAGATCAATGAGCAATTTGCACCGTATCCAACAACTCTTGGAGTATTTGAAAGAGGAACCTGACAACCCTTTCAACCTATATGCCCTAGCCTTGGAGTATCAAAAACATGACCCAGATAAAGTTGCTTATTATTTTGACACTTTGTTGCAGCATCATAAAAACTACCTTCCCACCTATTACCATGCCGCGGAATTCTTTGCGCAACAGGATCACATCGCCAAAGCTAAAGGCATTTATGAAGAAGGGATAGCACTGGCAAAGACGAGCAAAAACGACCATGCCCTCCGAGAACTTCAAAATGCTTATCTAAACTTTCAGTTCGAGTACGAATAGGCATTTTCTTAAAAGGGAGCCGGGTCATTGTTGTCAAAACCTCCGGGGAAAGGTTCCTCATCGGGATCAGGCCCGTTAGCCTTACTCCTCATCCGTATGGTATTGCCCTCGTCGAA
>Ga0209075_1000521_pt1 | contig 37786 bp, 30 predicted proteins | sample Stecom2011_FD_187523 | JGI IMG/M metagenome (GOLD analysis project Ga0209075, IMG submission 187523) | Agricultural soil microbial communities from Utah to study Nitrogen management - Steer compost 2011 (SPAdes) (version 2) | ecosystem: Environmental > Terrestrial > Soil > Agricultural land...
CGGCTCGCCGTGCGCGAGGCCAGCGAACGCTTCCAGCATGGCTACTGGCACCTGGAGCCGCTGGTGGCGGCGCTCAACGGCGCCATCCTGATGCTGCTCTGTTTCTACGCCTTCCTCAACGCCGTCCAGGGGCTGATGGAGGGCGGCCGCGAGCTCGATTTCGACCTCGCCATCGCCTATGCGGTGGTGGTAGCCATCGCCTGTTTCACCATGGTGCTCTACCAGAAGCGCCTCAACCGCCGCGCCGACTCCGAATTCGTGCGCATCGACATCCAGGGCTGGCTGATGGCCGCGCTCATCACCACCGCCCTGCTGGTGGCCTTCGCCATCGCCCTGCTGCTGCAGGACACCGGCTGGGCCCACCTGACCCGCTACATCGACTCCCTGCTGCTGATGGTGCTGACCGCCTGCTTCATGCCGGTGCCGCTGGGCATCGTGCGCCGGGCGGTGCGCGAGATCTTCCTGATCGCCCCGAGCGCGGTCGACCGCGAGGTGCACGCCGCCATGGTGCCGGTGATGGCCCGGGAGGGACTGCTCACCTACTACAGCCACGTGGCCAAGGCCGGGCGCGGCCACTTCATCGAGATCCATATCGTCACCGCGCCCGAATTCTGCTCGGGCCAGGGGGTGGTCCTGATGGACGAGATCCGCGAGCAGATCAGCGCCGGTCTCTCCATCCCGCCGGAGCGGCGCTGGTTCACCGTGGCCTTTACCGCCGACGAGCGCTGGGCCTGAGGCCCGGCGCAAGTCCTCTCACCTCTCCAGGGTGACCCACTCGCCGTCGCGCTGCTCGGCGCGCCCCTCCCCCTCCAGCTTGAGCAGGTGGGCCAGCGCCGAGCGGGCCGCCACCCCGAGCCGCGCCTCGGGCACGTCGTCATAGGCGTGCCGGGTCAGCGCCTCGAGGCTCACCGGCCCGTGGCGCGCCAGGGCCCGGCGCACCTTGTGCTCCCGGGCCAGGCGATGGGTGATCAGGAAGTCCAGGGCCCCATGGGCCTCGCCGATCAGGAAGCCGTGGCCCGGAGCGATGGCGTCGAAGGCCTCCTGACCCAGGGCGTGCAGCGCGGCGATATAGGCCGCCATGTCGCCATCCGGCGGGTTGATCACCACCGTGGAGCCCTGCATGACGTGATCACCGGAGAACAGGAGCCGCCGGGGTTCGAGCAGGAAGCAGAGATGGTTGGAGGCGTGCCCCGGGGTGTGCAGCACCTTGAGGGTGCCGGCAGGCGTCGCCAGGCGCTCGCCGTGGCGAGGCCGGTGGTCCGGCGTGAAGCCGGCGTCCTGGCTGGCCCCGGGCGGCGGTGGCAGCCCCACCAGCCGGGCACCGGTGCGCGCCTTGAGCCAGGCCGCCCCGGGCGAATGATCGATATGGGTGTGGGTGACCAGGACCCGGGAGATGCGCCCGCCGGCCAGCGCCAGCAGCCGCTCCAGGTGGTCGGAGTCGCCCGGGCCCGGGTCGATCACCACATGGTCCCGGCCGTCGCCCAGCAGGTAGCTGTTGGTGCCGGGGCCGGTCATCACCCCCGGGTTGGGCGCGGTCACCCGGGTCACTCCCGGCGCCAGCGTCACCGCCCGGCCCGGAACGATCTCGGCGAGGGCCTTGCCCTGGCGGTGCGGATCGAGGCGGGAGACCTCCGCATAGGCCGGGGAATCCGGCTCCACCTGCCAGTCGACGCCGCCCTTGCGCGCCGGCCAGGGCCTGCCGGGCCTCGAGGTGGGCGGGTTGGCGTGGGCGTGGCGCAGCAGCGCCTCGGCATCGGGGAAGTCGCCGATCAGGCGCAGGGTCCGCAGGGTGGGAAAGCCCAGCGCCAGCCGGCCATGGCGGTACTCGGCCAGGGCCTCGGCGGGGGTCAGCCAGGCGTGGGCGATGGTCTCGCTGCCGTCGTGGCTCGCCAGCTGCCCTGGCGGTGCCAGGGCCACGAAGAAGCGGGTATCGAAGCGCCGCGGCGGCCCCGGCGGCGTCACCCAGTGGCCCACGTAGGCCAGCCGGTCCAGCGGCAGCGTGAGGCCATGCCGCTCGCAGAGCGCCCGGAGAGCGATCTCCTCGCGACGCAGCGCCTCGCGCCCCTCGCTGAGGATGGGGTGGCCCCCCGGCAGCGGCCGCCCCTGCCCGTCCAGGGCCAGCAGCAGGCCCGCCTCCTCGAGGCACTCGCGCAGGGCGGCGATCATGTAGTCGGCGCCGCCCTCGTCGAGGCTCAGGGTCTGGCTGATGGCGCCATCGTCACGGCCCGAGGCGCAGGCGCGCGCCTCGGGGTCCCGGGGGTCCACGGCCCCGCCGGGAAAGACGAAGTAGCCGGGCATGAAGGCGGCCTGCCAGGTGCGCTGCAGCAGCAGCACCTCGAGGCCACGGTCGCCGTCACGCACCAGAGCGAGGGTGGCAGCGGGTCGAATCGCGGTCATGGTCGTTTATCCAGGGTTCTCGATAGGCCGATCACTCAGGCCGCGGTGGCGGCCCCGGTACGGTGGCGCCGGGGGCCGAAGAGGCAGGCCCCGAGCAGGATCAGCCCGGCCAGGGTGGCGATCATGCCGGCGGCGCTGACCGAGAGGTCGAAACCCAGCCAGCCGGGGCCGTGGCCGGCCAGCACATAGCCCAGCAGCGCCGAGACCACCGCAAAGAGCTGGCTCCAGGCGATCTGGCGGCCGAGCCGGTTGGTCATCAGCCTTGCCGCGGCGGCCGGGCAGATGAACATGGCGATGACGATGATGGAGCCCACCGCCTCGAAGGCGGCGATGGCGGCGATGGCCACCAGGGTCACCAGCAGCAGGTCGACCAGGGCCGGACGCGCCCGGACGCTGGCGGCGAACTCCGGGTCGAAGCTGCCCAGCACCAGGTGGCGGCGCAGCACCACCAGCAGACCCGCCACCAGGAGCCCGACCCAGGCGGCGCGGCCGAGCTGGGGCGGCAGGTCGGCCAGGGCCACCGGGTCGACCAGGGCCCCGGGGCCCGTGCCCTCGAACCAGATCAGGCTCTCGAGGTTGCCGTAGAGGGCGTGCTCCACGTCCAGGTGCACGCCGCTGGCGCCGTGCCACTCCAGCAGCAGCACACCGAGGGCGAACAGGCTGGTGAAGACCACCCCCATGGCGGCGCTCGCCTCCACCCGCCCCAGGCGGCGGATCAGCTCGATCATGCCCACGGTGACCAGCGCCGAGACCCCGGCACCGAGCATCATCGCCGAGGAGGCCAGCACCCCGGTGAGCAGGAAGCTGACCACGATGCCGGGCAGCGCCACGTGGCTGATGGCGTCGCCGATCAGGCTCTGGCGGCGCAGCACCAGGAAGTTGCCGAGCAGCGCACAGGTCATGGAGATGATCACCGCCACCGTCAGCGGCACCAGGCTGAACATCATGAACTCGCTCATCGCGCTGCCCTCCCGGCGCCCATCAACTGGGCCTCCAGAGCCATGATCGCATCCGGCGAGAGCACCTCGTGGATCGGCACCAGGCCCGCATGCTCGCGATGCAGGGCGTCATCCGGATAGCGGCTGCGGTAGAGCGCCCAGAGCTTCTCCTCGTGCTCGGCATCCCGGGCGGCGGCGAGCCCCGCCTCCGTGGGCACGCCGTCGCGGCGGATATAGCCCCGGCGGCGCAGCAGGGCCAGGGTCAGGTCGTCGAAGATCGGCTCGTCGCGTCCCAGGGAGAGCAGCCCCTGGCGCAGGTGCACGCGGCTGCGCAGGCGCCGGTGGGCCAGCAGGGAGGCGAGCACCCCGCGCCGCGGCGACACCAGGAAGGAGACCAGGAAGAGCAGGAAGGCGGCCAGCACGATCAGGGGCCCGGTGGGCAGCCCCTCCCGAACGCTGGAGAGGGTCACGCCCAGATAGCCGGCCAGGGCCCCGAGCAGGGCGGCCAGGGCCACCATGCGCATGGGCTCGTCGGTCCAGAAGCGCGCCGCCACCGGCGGGATGATGGTCAGGGCGACGATCAGGATCAGGCCGGTCACCCTGAGCCCGACCACCACGATCGCCATCAGCAGCAGCAGCATGATCAGGTCGAGCCGCCAGGTGTTGATGCCCTGGGTGCGGGCGAAGTCGGCGTCGAAGCAGAGCAGCAGCAGGTCGCGGCGCAGCACCATCACCGCCAGCAGCAGCCCCAGGGCACAGGCGGCGATCAGCTTGGCCTCGGAGGCGAGCATCCCCGCCGTGGCCCCCACCAGGTAGCCGGTGAGCCCCGACTGCCCGGCCACGGCCATGGACTGGATCACGGTGATCAGCACCACCCCGAAGGCGAAGAAGGAGGAGAGCACCGCGCCGATGGCGGCATCCTCGCCGAGCCGGGTATGGGCGCTGATCGCCTGTACCGCCCAGAGCCCGAGGGCGGCGCTGGCCGCGGCCCCCAGCAGCAGCGCCGGCAGCAGGCGCCCGTCGCCGGTGGCGAGCCCCACCAGGATGAAGGCGAGCGCCAGGCCGGGCAGCGTGGAGTGGCTGATCGCATCGCTGACCAGGGCACGCTTGCGCAGCAGCACGAAGGCCCCCACCATCCCGGCCGCCGCCGCCAGCAGCATGGCGCCCAGGGTCACCACGCTGGTGTTGTAGCCGAGGCTGAAGGTCAGGGCCCGCCACCAGGTCTCCATCAACGCCCTCCCTCCGATGCCAGCGGCTCCATCAGGCGCGCCAGCTGCAGCGGGCTCAGCCGCCCGCCGTAGGTGGCCTGCAGGTTGGCCTCGTTGAAGGCCTCGGCCACCGGCCCGGCGGCGATCGACCGAACGTTGAGCAGCAGCACATGGTCGAAGTAGCCGCGCACCGTGGCCAGGTCGTGGTGCACGCAGAGCAGGGTGCGCCCCTCGTCGCGCAGGGACTTGAGCACCTCGACGATGGCGGTCTCGGTGGCCGCATCAACGCCGGCGAAGGGCTCGTCGAGGATGGTGAGGTCCGCCTCCTGGATCAGCGCCCGGGCCAGGAAGACCCGCTGCTGCTGGCCGCCGGAGAGCTGTCCGATCTGGCGCTCGGCGAAGCCCTCCATGCCCACCCGGGTCAGCGCCTCCATAGCCCGGCGGCGCTGGGTGCGGCCGCCGAACTGCCACCAGCGCAGGTCGCGGAAGAGGCCCATGGCGACCACGTCGATGACCCGGGCGGGAAAGTCCCAGTCGACGCTGTTGCGCTGGGGTACATAGGCGACGTGGCGGGTCATCTGCTCCAGGGGGTGGCCGAAGACGCGCACCTCGCCGGTCAGGCGCCGGGTGATGCCCAGCGCGGCCTTGAGCAGCGTCGACTTGCCGGCGCCGTTGGGCCCGATGATGGCGGTCATGCTGCCCGGCGGCGTCACGAAGTCCACCGACTGCACCACCGGCCGGTGGTCGTAGCTGACCGTCAGCCCCTGGATGGCCAGGGGGCTGGCGATCACCCGCTTGCCGAGGCGCGCATCAGGCATCAGGGCTCTCCATCCAGGTGGCCGAGCCGGCCCAGGCGCCCGCCTTCGGGCACCTCGCCGCCCAGGGCCAGGGCGATCTGGCTGACGTTGTGGTCGAACATGCCGAGCCAGGTGCCCTCGTAGCTGCCCTCGGGCCCCATGGCGTCGGAGTAGAGCTCGCCGCCGATGCGCACCTCGTGGCCGCGGGCGGCGGCGCCCTCCATCAGGGCGCGCACGCTGCGGTCCGACACCGAGGTCTCCACGAAGAGCGCGCCGATGTCGCGCTCCACCAGCAGGCGCACCAGGGACTCGATGCGGGCGAGCCCCGCCTCGCTCTCGGTGGAGTAGCCCTGGATGCCGAGCACCTCGAAGCCGTAGGCATCGCCGAAGTAACCGAAGGCGTCGTGGGCGGTCACCAGCACCCGGGCCTCCTCGGGCACGCTGGCCAGCACCTCCCGGGCATAGGCGTCGAGGGCGTCGAGCTCGTCGAGGTAGGCCTCGGCGCGCTCGGCAAAGGCGTCGGCGTCCTCCGGGGCCAGCTCGGTGAGCGCATCGCGCATCGCCTCCACGGCGAAGCGCCAGCGGCCCGGGTCCATCCAGACGTGGGGGTCGTGCTGGTCGGGATACTCGTCGTCGGCGAGGCGCGCCTCCGCCGGCACCGCCTCGGCCACGGCGACCACCGGCTTGCGCTGGCCCAGCCGCGCCAGGAAGGAGTCCAGCTGGGCCTCCAGGTAGAGGCCGTTCCAGAACACCGCATCGGCGCGGGTCATGGCGGTGACATCGCTGCGGGTCTGGCGATAGAGGTGAGGGTCGACGCCGGGGCCCATCAGGCCGCGCACCTCCACCCGGTCGCCGCCGACCTCGCGCAGGACATCGGCGACCATGCCGGTGGTGGCCACCAGCTGCAGGCGCTCCTCGGCACTGGCCGAGGCGGCCATCAGCAGCGACCCCGCCAGCAGGGGCAGCGCGGCCAGCAGAGGGGTGAGGCGATGCAGTCTCGACACGAGAGGGCTCCTTGGAATGGATGGGCAGGCAGATGGCCTCATGATACCCGCTAGGGTAACGCGATCCGAGCCCACGGCTAATCGAGCGCGCCTGTCCGCCCCATAGGCTGGGTCCATCCTGCGATCAGGGGCCCAGGGCGCCGAGCTCCCGCAGCGCCCTCCCCACCTCGCGCAGGGTCGCCTCGGAGCGCTGGATATCGCGCTCGCCCCGGGTGCAGGCGACCACCGCCCAGCGCCGCTCGGCGCTCCCCGAGCCGCGGGAGGCGATGCCGGCATCGCAGCTGCGCCGGTGCTGGGTGCCGGTCTTGTGGGCGAAGCGAATAGCGGGCCCCAGGCCCGCCTTGAGCCGCGCCTCGCCGCTGGTGGTCTGCCTCATGATCCCCAGCAGCTCGGCGGTGGCCGCGGGCCCCAGCGCCCGCCCCTCGCCGATGGCGGCGAGCAGCTCGCCGAAGGCGTCCAGCCGCCCGGCATTCAGCGCGGTCGAGTAGTAGGCGGCGAAGGCGGCGTCCAGGCCGGGCAGCGCCAGCTCGCCTCTCGGCACCCCGAGCCGCTCGGCCAGGGCGTCGAGGCGCCGCTCGTCATCCTCGATCAGGCGCAGCAGGATCATGTCCATTCCGGAAAGCTCACGAGCCCCCGGATGGAGGCGCCCGTAGGCCTCCCGGCGCACCTCCAGCAGGGTGGTGATGGGGCCGAGCCCGCCGCCCGAGAGGGCCCGAGCCCGGTCGTTCACCGCGGCCAGGCCCAGGTGGGCGATCAGCAGGTCGGTGGCGGTGTTGTCGCTCTCGGTGAGCATCGGCTCGAGCAGCTCGCCCAGGCTCAGGGTCGTGCCGGGCTCCGCCCAGTTGGTGGGGCCGGCGCCGTCCACGTAGTCGCGCTCGCGCAGCACCAGGGTCTCCTCCAGGGAGAGTTCGCCCGCCTCGACCCGCGCCAGCAGCTCCACCGCCACCGGCACCTTGATCAGCGAGGCCAGGTACCAGGACTCCTCGGCGCGCCAGCCGAAGCGCTCGCCGCCTTCCCCCGGGCCCTCCGTGCCCAGCTCGCGCAGATAGAGCCCGATCTCGTCGTCTCCCCCGGCCTCCAGGGCGGCGAGACGCGCCCCGAGCGCAGGGCCCCAGGCGGGCCCCGCCCCCGCCGGGCCGGCCAGCAGCAGGCAGGTGACCAGCAGGGCGCCAGCTAGCCGCCTCATCGGCGCTTCTCCCGCAGCCAGCCGGTGAGGGCGATCCAACCGGCGGTGGCCAGCACCAGGGCCAGGCCGATGCCCAGCACCCGGGGGTAGTCGTAGACCTGCCAGGCCTCCAGCAGGTAGCGGAAGACCCCGAAGATCACCACGATGTGAAAGATGAAGGCCTTGAGGGCGTCGCCGCCGATCAGGGTGAGCGGGCGCAGCCAGCGTGCCGCCGCCGCACCGCCCGTGAGGCAGAGCGCCAGGATCACCAGGGCACCGCCCAGGCTGAAGAGCATGAAGGCGAGCTCCGGCGGATGCTTGCCCGCGTTGCGCGCCACCGCCATCAGGGCGTCGTGGACCGTGGCCCCCTCCGCCCCCGGCGCCAGGGCGAAGAAGGCGAGCAGCATCAGCGCCCCGGCGCCACCGATGGCCAGCAGCAACCGGGCACGCTCGGAGCCCCAGTAGCCGCGCAGCAGCGCCTCGCCGACCAGCAGCCCCAGCAGCACCAGGGGCAGCCGGGAGAGCTGGCCCCAGGTATAATGATCGGCGTCCTCCACCAGGATCGCCTTGAGCGGCTCGATGCCCCAGAAGCTGGCGTGGCGCTCCAGCCAGCCCGCCGCCAGGGCGATGGCCACCGGCAGCAGCAGCCGCGACCAGAGCGGCAGCCGGCACCACAGCGGCAGCACCCAGGGCAGCCAGAGCAGGGCGATGGCGTAGAAGCCGAGGATCTCGACCCAGATGGGAAAGCGCTGGTAGAGCAGGGCGTCGAGGATCTCCTCCGGCGGGAAGAGCGCCATCATCTCCACCACGGTGAGCACCTTGTACCAGAAGAGCACCTCGAGGCCGCGCAGCATCAGGCGCAGGCGGCGCGCCGGCCAGTCCGCCTCCCCCACCCGGGGCAGGAAGGCCACGGCAAGCGCGATGCCGAAGACCAGGATGAAGAGCGAGGAGGAGAACTTGGTGAGCAGATGAACCGGCACCAGCCCCCAGTCCGGCAGCTGGCGGACGCCGAAGAGCCCGCTCACCGCATGGCTTAAGATCATCAGCGCGATGGCGATGCCCCGGGCCAGATCGATCGCCTCGATGCGCCCCTCGGCCCGGGGCAGCACCGCCCGCTCGGCAAGCCGTCGACGAATGGCCTTCCCTTGCATCTCTCCTCCCTCCTCTCTCACCCGAGCACCTCGAGGCACCCCACGATGAGGCGGCGCCCGGCCTTCCGGCAGTGTATCGACAAATCCCCGGTGCGACGCCCCTCCACCTCCCGCGATGAGAAGGACCATGCTTGCACGGCCTCCGGCAGGGCTATCCTGAAAGGGAGACAACCCCCGATCATCGCCGGCCCCTGAGTCCGGAAGCGAGTGCGCCATGACCATGCCCACCACACTCAAGGAGTACCTTGAGGCGTGCGACATCGACTACGAGGAACTCCCCCATCCCCGGGAGTTTACTGCCAGTCGAATCGCCGAGACATCGAAGGTCGCCGGTGACCGCATGGCCAAGGCGGTGATGCTCCACAGCGACTCCGGCTATCGCCTCGCCGTAGTGCCCAGCAGCTGCGATGCCGATCTCGAGCAGCTCTCCCGCCTGATCCACGAGAAGGTGGCCCTGGCCTCCGAGCAGCAGATCCAGGAGCATTTCCGCGACTGCGACCCCGGTGCCACCACCCCGGTGGGTCAGGCCTGGGGGCTGCAGGTCTACGTCGACGACATGCTCCGCCACCAGCCCGACGTCTACTTCGATGCCGGCGATCACGAGACCCTGATCCACATGAGCGGGCGGGAGTTCGACCGCCTGATGCACGACAGCCCCCACGGGCGCTTCAGCCGACACTACTGAGCCGGGCCCGCTCCCCGCTCCTGCCGGGCCGCGATCCGCGTTGATCGCGGCTCTTTCCTGCCGGGGCGCCGACTGCGCTATGGTAGCCACCTGAGACCCGCCGACCTGCCCTCAGGAGCTCCCATGCCGCGCCGCCCTTCCCGCTCGCCCGCCCCATGCCTTGCCGCCCCCCTGCTCGCCCTGCTCCTCGCCGGGCTGCCCGCCGCCGCCCTCGCCGATGAGTGCCCCGCGCCGGGCCAGTGGCAGCGCGACGGCCAGGCGGCGGACGCCGCCGCCCTGCTGGCCGAGCTCGCCGAGCGCCGGGTGGTGCTGCTCGGCGAGCAGCATGAGCGCCTGGCCCACCACCGCTGGCAGCTGCACACCCTGGCCGGCCTGCATGCCCACGAGCCGCGGCTGGCCATCGGCCTGGAGATGCTGCCCCGGGAAGCGCAGCCGGCGCTGGACGCCTGGGTGGCAGGCGAGCTGGACGAGCCGACCTTCCTGAGCGAGAGCGACTGGCTGGGCAGCTGGGGCCACGACCCCGACGCCTACCTGCCGATCCTACACTTCGCCCGCATGCAGCGCGTTCCGCTGCTGGCCCTCAACGTCACCCCGGCGCTGCGCCAGCGCATCGCCCGGGAGGGCTGGGAGGCGATCCCCGCGGAGGAGCGCCACGCCATCACCCCGCCCGTCGCCGCCTCGGAGGGGTACCGAGAAGCGCTGGCCGAGGTCTACGCCAATCACCCCAGCGCCGAGGACGCCGAGGCGGGCCTCGAGCGCTTCGTTGCTGCCCAGCTGGTCTGGGACCGCGCCATGGCCCAGGGGCTGGCCGAGGCCAGCGCCGAGGCGCCGCTGGTGGTGGGCCTGATGGGGCGCGGCCATGTGACCTACGGCCACGGCGTCCCCCACCAGCTGGCAGACCTCGGCGTCGAGCAGGCGGCCACCCTGCTGCCCTGGAGCCTGGAGGAGAGCTGCACGCCGCCGGCGGGCATCGCCGACGCCCTCTTCCTCCTGGGCGACGAGGCGCCCTTCGAGCCCGCCGAGCCCCAACGGCTCGGGGTGCTGATCGCCACCGCCGAGGGCGGCGTACGGATAGTCAGCGTGGTGGAGGAGAGCCTGGCGGACTCCCTGGGCCTCAGGCGCGACGACCTGATCATCGAGGCCGCCGGACGCCCCCTGCGCCGCCCCGCCGAGCTCACCGACCTGGTGCGTCGCCAGCCCCCGGGCACGGTGCTGCCACTCACCGTCAGCCGCGATGGCGAACGCGAGGAGCTGCTGGCCCGCTTCCCCCTGGGCAACGGGGCGCCCTGAGCCATGAGCCTCCACCGCTGGATCAGCGCCCCGCTCACCATCCTGCTGGTGTTCCCCCTGCTGGTCGCCCCCGCCGGAGCAGAACAGGCGCCGGCGGCCTTCGAGAGCGACGGGCGTCACCTGAGCCTGCGCCTCGACCCCGCCGGTCGCGGCCTCTCCGGCGAGCTGACCCAGGCGCTGCCCCGGGGCGGCCGGTTCCCGCTGCTGCCGGGGCTCGAGGTCGAGGAGGCCCGCTGCGACGGCGCACCGCTGGAGGTCACCCGGGAGGAGGAGGAGCTCTGGCGGGTGGCGCCCTGCCCGGGCCGGGCCACCCTGGCCTGGTCGGGCCGGTTGGCCGAGAGCGCCGGAGAACGGGGAGTGCGGCTGGCGGAGGCCGGCAGCCTGCTGCCCGCCGGGACCGGCTGGTATCCCCATCTGGCCGATGGCCCCGGGCCGGTGCTGATCGAGATCGCGACGCCCTCCCCACAGCGGGCCGTAGCGAGCGGCTCCCTGGTGGAGGAGCACACCCGCGCAGAGGGCAGGCGCGCCCGCTTCCACCACCCCCACACCCTGGGGCTTGAGGTGGCCGCCGGCCCCTGGCAACTGCGCGAGCAGGCGGTGGCAGGGGTCCGGCTGCGAGTGCTCTTTCCCGAGCCCCTGGACGCCGCCTTCGGCGAGACCTACCTGACCCGGGCCGCCGAGCACCTCCGGGCCTTCCAGCAGCGCCTGGGCGACTTCCCCTTCGCGAGCTTCAGCATCGCCGCCTCGCCGGCCCCGGTGGGCGTGGCCTTTCCCGGCTTCACCCTGCTCGGCGAGCGGGTGATCCCGCTCCCCTTCATCCCCGAGACCTCCCTGCCCCACGAGATCATGCACGCCTGGTGGGGCGCCGGGGTGCTGGTGGAGTACGCCGACGGCAACTGGGCCGAGGCGCTGACCACCTATCTGGCGGACCACGCCGTGGCCGAGGCGACCGGCGAGGATGCCGAGCTGCGCCGGGGCTGGCTGCGCGACCTGGCCGCCCTGCCTCCGGCACAGACGCCGCGGCTGCGCGACTTTCGCGGCGGGCCGGACCCCGCCGGGCGCCTGATCGGCTATCAGCACGGCGCCCTGCTCTTCCATATGCTGCGCCGGCGCCTGGGGGACGACGCCTTCGACACCGCCCTGGGCGAGCTGGCCGACGACTGGCTGCACCGCCGCGCCGACTGGCAGGCCCTGGAGGCCGCCTTCGGCGCCGCCGCCGAGGAGGATCTCGCTCCCCTCTTCGCCGCCTGGCGCGACCGCCCCGGCCGCCCCGAGCTGGCCCTGGAAGCGGTGCGCCTCGAGGACGAGGACGGCACCCTCTGGCTGCGCGGCGAGCTGGTGCAGCGCGGCGACCACGCCCCCTGGCCCCTGGCCGTGCCCCTGACCGTGGTGACGGAAGCGGTGGAGACCGAGGCGGGCCCGATACGCCGGGTGCAGCGGATGGAGGGGCGGCGACAGCCCTTCGGGATTCCGCTGAACGAGCGCCCCCTGGCCCTGGAGGTGGACCCCGACGCCGACCTGGCGCGCCATCCGGGGGCCCTGCCCAGCCTGCTGCGCCGGCTGCTGCTGGACGAGGCGACGGGCGTGGTGGCGCTGGAGCCCGGGCTTGCCGGCCTCGCAGAGCGTGCCCTGGGGCGGTCTCTTGCGGAAGTATCAGCGGATAGCACGCCCGCCCCGGAGGCGCCGCTGCTGGTAGTGGGCAGCACCGAGGAGGTGGCACGCTGGCGCCGGGCGCAGGGTCTCGCCACCCCGCCGGCAGTGGGGGCGGAGCGGGAAGCGCTGGAAACGGCGGGCCGGGCGCGCTTCTGGATGCACCCGGACTACCCCATCGGGCTGCTCAGCGGCGATGACGCCGAGGGCCTGGCCCGGCTCGCCGCCCGGCTGCGCCACCACGGCCAGCGCAGCCACCTGGTGCTGGGCGAGGAGGGCGAGACCCGCCACGCCGGCACCTGGCCGGCGGGCGAGAACCCGCTGCGGGTGGTGTTCCCCCCGGAATGACGGGGGATGGCAAGCGCGCGCCCGGCCAGGCATCATGGGCGCCGCTTTCCCGAACCCAAGCCCGACTCCAAGAGAGGTCCATTCCACCGATGCGAATCATCATCCGCACCTTCTTTCGCGGCCTGCGCCTGGTGCTGGCGCCGGTCGTGCTGATCGCCGAGAAGCTCTCCACCCCCAAGGCCGCCGTCGAGCGCACCCCGGAGCAGCAGGCCGAGGTCGACCGCGCCTGCGAGAGCCTCGCCCTCTACCAGTTCCGCACCTGCCCCTTCTGCGTCAAGGTGCGCAAGGAGATCGCCCGCCTGGGCCTGAACATCGAGGTGCGCGACGCCCAGCTCGACCCCGAGCACCGCCAGGCGCTGGCCGAGGGCGGCGGTCGCATCAAGGTGCCCTGCCTGAAGATCCGCCAGGACGATGGCAGCGACGAGTGGCTCTACGAGTCCGACGCCATCAACGCCTGGCTCCACCAGCGCTTCGGCCAGGCCTGAGCTCACTCGCGCTCCGGCGCATATAGCCAGCACGCCACCCGACGCCCGGGAGCCGTCGCGACCTCCGACGGCACCTCCACCTCGCAGCGCCCGCCGATCGCCTTCGGGCAGCGCGGATGGAAACGGCAGCCGGCCGGCGGGTCGATCAGGCTCGGCGGCTCGCCGGGGGGCACCTCCCGCAGCCGGGTGGCGTTGGCGGCGTCGGGGTCGGAGAGCACCCTCAGCAGCGCCCGGGTGTAGGGGTGCTCCGGGGCGTCGAGCAGCGCCTCCACCGGGGCACTCTCCACCACCTTGCCGGCATAGAGCACGAAGATGCGCTCGGCGTAGTGGCGCACCGTGGCCAGGTCGTGGGTCACGAAGGCCAGGGTCAGGCCCCGGTCGCGCTGAATGCCGCGCAGCAGCTCCAGGATCTCCACCCGCACCGAGGCATCGAGCATCGAGACCGGCTCGTCGGCGATCACCAGGGCCGGCTCGAGGATCAGCGCCCGGGCGATCACCACCCGCTGCTGCTGGCCGCCGCTGAGCATATGCGGGAACTTGCCGAGATACTCCTCCACCGGGGTGAGGTGCACCTCCGCCAGGGCCGCCCGGATGCGCCGCTCCCGCTCGGCGCGATCCCTCACGCCATGGACCCTGAGCGGCTCGGCGAGGATACGCCGCACGTCCAGGAAGGGCGGCAGCGCCCCGAAGGGGTCCTGCTGCACATAGCCCACTCGGGCCCGCCACGCCTTGAGTTCGGCCCCCTTGAGCGAGGCCAGGTCGCGCCCCTCGCCGCGCACCTCCCCCGCCGTCGGCCGATGCAGCCCCAGCAGGGTGCGCACCAGGGAGCTCTTGCCGCAGCCCGACTCGCCCACGAAGGCCACCGCCTCGCCCCGAGCCAGGGTGAAGCTCACGTCGTCCACGGCACGCACCGCGCCGACCCGCAGGAAGCCCCACTGGCGCAGCTCGAACCAGGTGTGCAGGCCCCGGGCCTCCACCAGCGGCGTCTCGGTGGTCATGGCGTCTCCTTGCGGTCGGCCTCGTGGAGCCAGCAGCGCACCCGATGGCGGCCCTCGTCGGCACCTTCCCCCGCGCCCGGGGCGAAAGCCGGGGGCGGCTCCGCGCAGCGGGCGAAGCGCTCGGGGCAGCGCGGGGCGAAGCGGCAGCCCGCCGGCGGCGACAGCAGGCTCGGCGGCTGGCCGGCGATGGGCCGCGGCCGGCGGCGCTCGTGGAGCCGGGGGACGCTTTCCATCAGCATCCGCGAATAGGGGTGGGCCGGAGCGGTGAAGAAGCGCTCGGCGCTGCAGGTCTCCACCAGCTCGCCGGCATACATCAGCGCCACCCGATCGGCCAGCTCGCTGGAGGTGGCCACGTCGTGGGTGATCAGGATGAAGCTGGTGCCCTGGTCGCGCTTGATCTCCTTGAGCACGTTCATGATCGCCGCCTGGGTCAGCACGTCCAGGGCCGAGGTGGGCTCGTCGAGGATCACCAGCTCCGGCTCCGCCACCAGGGCCATGGCCAGCACCGCCCGCTGGCGCATGCCGCCGGAGAGCTCGAAGGGGTAGCGGGCCATGAAGTCCACCGGCAGCCCCACCCGCTGGAACAGCTCGGCGGCGCGCGCAAGGGCCCGGCGCCTGGGCCAGCGCTTCAGCTCACGCAGGGGCTCGGCCACCTGCTCCCCCACCTTGACCACCGGGTTGAGGGCGTTCATGGAGGCCTGCATCACCAGGGCCATCCGCGACCACTGCACCTCGCGGCGAAAGCGCTCGTCGGAGAGCTCGCTGACGGGGGTTTCCCCCAGCCAGACCCGGCCGCCGTGATGGGCCAGGTTGCGCGGGTGCAGGCGCATCAGCGCCCGGGCGAGCGAGCTCTTGCCGCAGCCCGACTCGCCGAGCACCACCAGCGCCTCGCCGCGCTTCACGTCGAAGGTGAGGCCGTCCACGGCGCGCACCGCCCCCTGGCGGGTGCGGTAGTGCAGCGCCAGCGCCTCGACCCGCAGCAGGGGCTCCCCCGCCGTGACCCCCGAAGTGGTTGCCGCCATCACAGGCTCCTCAGTCGCGGATTGAACACCCGGTCCAGGGCGAAGCCGAGCATGGCGAAGCCCAGGCCGGTCAGCATCAGCAGCAGCGCCGGCGACACCACCCAGTAGACGTAGCCGTTGTAGAGCGCGCTCTGGGACTGGGCGTCGTTGAGCACCTTGCCCCAGGTGGGCAGCTCCGGGTCGCCGAGCCCCAGCACCGCCAGCGACGCCTCCAGGAAGACGAAGGTGGGGATCAGGGTGACGAAGCTCGGCACCAGCACCGGGAGGATCCGCGGCAGCATGTAGCGCATCACGATGCGCAGGTTGGAGGCGCCGTAGGCCCGGGCCGCCTCGATATAGGGCGCCTCGCGGATCGGCAGCAGCATGGCGCGGTAGGTCTTGATGCCCGCGCTGAAGATGCCGAGCAGCACCACCACCCCGAGCATCAGCCAGATGCTGGTGGAGTAGAGGGTGCCCACCATCACGAGTATCGGCAGCACCGGCAGGATCATGTTGACCTCGGTGAGCCGCTGGATGACGGCGTCCACCCAGCCCCGGTACCAGACCCCCACGGCGGCGATCACCAGGGTGGTGAGGGTGGTGCCCACCGCGGCGATCAGCCCGAAGGCGAGCGCCACCGGCGTGCCCCAGAGCAGCGCCAGGCTCAGGGCGCGTCGCTGGTGGTCGGTACCGGCGATGCCGTGGACTCTCCCGTAGACCACCAGCTCCGCCTCGAGGGGCGCCTCGGCATCGAAGAGCACCGCCTCCAGCACCAGGCCGTAGCGACCCGTCTGCAGCGTCGGCACGCCCGCCTCCCTCTCCGCCCCTGCCTGCTCGGCGGCGAAGAGCCCGATATGGGGGGCCAGTCCGCCCAGGCGCCGCTCGAGGGCGCGGTCCTGGGAGATCGAGATGCGCTCGCGCTCGCCGAGCCGGTGGCCCCCCAGGGGAATCTCGCGGCCGTCCGGGGTCTGCCACAGCAGGCGCACGAAGGGCGGGCGGGCATGCCCCTCGGCGGTCAGGAAGAGGTTGAGCTCGCTAGGAAAGTCGTCGAAGTCGTGGTCGAAGGTGAGCGGCAGGGTCAGCCGCCGCCCGCCGGGGAAGGGGTGCACCTCGGCTTGCACATCCCGGCCGGCGATCACCCGGGTGGTGGGCGCCCTGCCCCCGGCCAGGCGGTCGACCCACACCGGGGCGGCGTTGACCGGATGGTGCTGCCAGCGCTCGCCGCCGCGCCAGCGCTCCAGGGCCTCGCCGTAGGGCACCGCCAGGGGAGCCGCCAGGGCCACCCCGACCAGCACCAGGATGATCGCCATCCCGGTGATGGCCGAGGGGTAGCGGCCCAGCTCCCGCCAGCCGCCGCTGCGCCAGGCGCTCATGGGCGCCCTCCCCTGACCCGCACCCGGGGGTCCAGCAGCGCATAGAGAAAGTCGAGCAGGAAGACGGTGGCCGCCAGCAGGTAGGCGAAGATCACCACCCCGCCGATGATCACCGGGGTATCCCGGTGGCCAATGGCCTGGAAGAGCAGCGAGCCGAGCCCCGGCCAGTTGAACACCTGCTCGAGGATGATGGCCCCGCTCCACAGGCCGATCAGCATCAGCAGGAAGCTGGTGATGATGGGTGCCAGGGTGGGGCGCAGGATATAGCGCCGCTCGATGCGCCGGGAGCTGAGCCCCTTGGCGCGCGCCATCTCCACGTAGTCCTCGCTCGAATGGATCAGGAAGAAGGTGCGCCAGGAGTAGATGGAGACGAAGATCGAGGAGAGGAACATCGCCGCCACCGGCAGCAGCATGTGGCGCGTGAGGCTCGCCGCGTAGGCGAGCCGGCCCTCGGGGGGCGGCGCGGTGACCATGCCCCCGGCGGGCAGCAGCGGGAAGAGGAAGGCGAAGAGCAGGATCAGGAAGATGCCGTAGAACCAGCCGGGAGCCGCCGAACTCGGCGCCAGGGCGATCACGGTGCGGTCCAGGGCGCTGCCGTAGCGCCGCGACAGGTGCAGGGCGGCGAATACCGCGGTGAAGAAGACCAGCAGGTTGGCGCTGCCGAAGAGCAGCAGGGTCGCCGGCAGGCGCTCGACGATGATGTCGCGCACCTCCCGGGAGCCGCGGTCGCTGTGCATCTGCTCGGCGCGGCCAAGATCGAGGCTCAGGGCCCGCCTGAGGTAGTCGAGGCTGCGCACCATGAAGGGCTGGTCGAGGCGCAGCCGCTCCACCTCCAGCGCCACCTGGCGCTCCACCAGGGCGTTGCGCTCCTCGCCGGGCATGTCGAAGAAGGCGGGATCGGCGCGCACCGCCTCCACCACCTCGCTGCGGATCTGCACCAGGCGCAGTTGGTCCACCTGGCCGCCCATGTTGGCCACCAGGATGGTCAGGTAGACCCCCACCACCACCGTGGCCAGCAGCGCCAGCAGGCGGGCGGCGGCGTAGAGCAGCAGGTGGCGCAGGTCGCGCAGTCGGGAGCGGCGCAGGTCGGGGCGCAGGGGCGCCCCGTCGGAGACGGGCTTCATGGCATGGGCTCCTCGCCGGGGGGCACGGTGGCGAACACCTGGGAGGCGAAGGCCGGCAGCGCCACCCGGCGGCTGGTCACGGCGAGCTCCAGGCTGTTGGCGCCGCTGCCAAGCCCCGCCAGGGTATCGGCATCCAGGCGCACCCGCCACTGACCCTCCCCCAGGGGCTCGGCCTCGCCGCGGCGGGCCAGGGCGCCGTCGCCATCGAAGAGCAGGTAGCTCACCTCGCGGATCTGCTCCTCGGGATAGGGGGCCCCCTCCACGGTGACCGTCAGGCGGAACTCGGCGCCCTCAAGCCCCTCGCGCCCGCCGGCGGCCAGGCCGTTGGCGCCGGGCGGCCGGCCCGCCGCCACCACCAGGGGGCCGTCCAGGAGCAGCTCGGGGATGGGGGCGCGGCTCAGCCCCAGCCAGCGGTCGGCGGGATCCCGAGAGCCCTCGAAGCGGCGCAGCACCACGCTGCCCTCCACCGGGTGCACCGAGTGCAGCCGGTAGGGGCCGCTGCCCACCCAGAAGTGGCCGAAGGCGCGCTGCCAGGCGCCCAGGGCGGCGAAGCGCCTCTCCGGCTCCCCGGGGGCCAGCCAGTCCCCCAGGGCGTCGCCATAGGGAAGCAGGAGGGGAAGCTCGTCGCTCTCCTGCAGCTGGGCCAGCAGCCGTTCGAGCAGCGGCAGGCTGGGCCCGGCCACCAGGCTCAGCCAGTCGACCCGGTGGCGGTCGGCCTTGTTGGAGGAGAAGGCCAGCTCGCCGCGGCGCTCGCCGAGGATCCCCAGCATCAGCACGTGCCAGGGCAGCGGGCTCGGCGCCCGGGCGGCGACGATGCTCTCGGCGTCGGGGAAGATCTGGTCGCTGTAGACCTCGATCACCAGGGGCTCGGTGGAGAGGATCCGCCAGCCGCGGAAGTGGCGCCGGAAGGCCTCGAAGGTGGCCAGGTGGGCGGGGTCGAAGAGCGGGCTCGCTTCGCTTGCGCGCTCGAAGTCGAGGATCCAGGGCAGCACGAAGTCCGCCGGCGTCAGCCAGGAGCCGTCGTGCCAGCGCCGGGCGAAGAGTTCGGGGTCGTAGTGGATCCGCACCCGGGTGCGGGCGGTGAGCCCCTCCGGGTGGGCCTCCTCGACCGGGATGAAGCGCCCGTGCAGGGCGTCCCAGTCGACCCAGGCGTCGCCGGGCACGGCGATGCGCGCCTCCCGGGTCAGCGTCAGCCAGTCGAGGGTCTGTTCCACCGGGACGCCCGCCTCCACCGAAAGCTCGGCGTGGGCGATGCGCTGGGGGTGGTAGAGGCCGGTGTAGGGGTCGGGCAGCACCACGGGGTCCTGGGTGGCCCGGGTGATCATGCGATCGAAGGCCCAGTTGCTCCCCGCCACCGGGTTCCAGGGCTCCCCCAGCAGCCCCGGCAGGCCCACCACCAGGCGTCCGCCGAGCCGGTCGGTATAGCGCAGGGTGTAGGGCCAGAGCGCCGAGCCGGAGACGCCGCCGGCCAGGTCCGCGGCCACCTCCACGTTGGCGGCTCGGGCCGAGGCGTTGAGCTGGTCCACCAGCCAGACCCGGGAGGAGTCCACCAGGGCCAGCTCAAGGGCGCGAGCCATCATCCCCTGGCGCTCCTCCCGGCTGGCATAGTCCCGCCGGGAGAGCCGGTCGGCGAGGGCATCGAACTCCGGCGCGGGGCGATAGGCCTGCCACAGCGGCTCGGCGCGGCCGCGGGGCGTGTAGTAGAAGCTGAAGTTGTCGGCCTGGTCGCGCTGGATGACGATGGAGATCCAGGCCCCGGTGTAGAGGTGCCACTCGCCGGCGGCGGGGTCGGTGGCGATCCAGAGCCTGGAGGCCTCCTCGGCGGTGCGGTAGCGCCGCTCCACCTCGAAGCCGAGCCCCTGGAGCAGGTTGGCCAGGTAGTCCCCCACCCGGCGGCGCTCGTCCTCGGTACGGATCAGCAGGCGCAGTCGCACCGGCTCCCCCGCGAAGACCCAGCGCCCCTCCCGGCGCTCGGCGCCGAGCTCGCCCATGCCGGCCTCGATGGCCTCCCGGGCGCGGTCCGGGTCATGAGCGTAGCGCAGCTCCAGGGCGCGGGCCTCTTCGGCCAGCCTGGCGTAGTCGGGAAAGGCGGTGGAGAGCGGCAGGGTGCGCGGCACCGCCAGGCCGCCGTAGAGCTCCTCGGCCACGTGGCGGCGGTCGACCAGCCAGTTCAGCGCCTCGCGGATCTCGGGCAGGGCGAAGGGGTTGAGGCTGCCATCGGCCAGGATCGGCCCCGTCGGATTGAGGGTCAGCTCGCTTGAGGTGCCGAAGGCCAGGTCCATGTCGGCGTGAATGGAGTCGCGCAGGCGGTTGACCACGGTGGGGCTGGAGATCCCCTGGCTGAAGAGCTGGTGGCTGCCCGCCTCGATCAGGCCGGTGACCCGGCCGAGGTCGGTCTCGCGCAGGAAGACGATCTCGTCGAGCAGCCCGCCCCGGCGCGCGGCCAGGGCCTCGGCGTCCACCGCGCCCGCCACCGTTCCCGCCCGCTGCCCCGCCTCCCGCTCCGTGCGCTCACGATCGGGAGACAGCGCCACCAGGAGTACCGCCGCCAGCAGCAGCGCGCTGATGCCCAGACCCACTCCCTTCATGCCCCGCTCCTGATGAGACTCTCTGTCTTCTCTTGTATCGCCTGCAGGCACTCAGGGCACCCGGAGCGCCACAAGTTTTTTCAACGCTTGCGGGCCCGCAGCACCAGATTGCGCGGCGTCAGATCCCTGGCGCAGAAGGTGCCGAGCTCCACCGCGTAGCCGGACTCCTCGAGGAAGGCCAGGCGGTCCAGGGCCAGCCACACCTCCAGAGGGCGCCGGTAGAGGTGGCGGACCAGCTCCAGGCGCGCCACCTCCCGCTGGCGCCGCCACCCCTCGGCCTCGAGGCCCGCCCAGTCGACCTCCTCGGGCAGCGCGAGTCCCTTCTGCGCCGCCGCCCAGCGGCAGAATTCGGCGAAGCGCGCCGGCATCCTGCCGTAGGCGAGGCTCGGCACCGGCAGGTAGTCGTCGACGCCACGCACCCGGCGCTGCAGCCGGTCGAAGCCAAGCCGCCAGGCCGAGGCGCGCTCCCGGTGGCGCTGCACGCCCCGAGGGGCGGTCACCGTCTCCTGCACGGCCAGGGCCAGGTCGTCGCGCACGAGGGAGAGGCCGTGCGCCTCGGCCAGGCGGCGGCCGAGGCGAGAGAGCGGCCGGTAATGCTCGTCGGCGGTGCGCTGGTAGCAGCAGGGGGCGAGCACCAACTCGCTGCCCGCGGCCGCGGCCAGCTCCAGCAGGCGGCGATGGAGGTCGCCGCAGGCGTGCAGCGCCACCGCCCGGCCGCCGGCACGGAGCCAGCCCCCGGCCCCCTCGGCCATCACATCCTGGACCCGGAGCCGCACCGCGGCGCCCTGCCCCTCGGCCAGGGCGCTGCCCGCCGCGCAGAGCGCCGGGTCCCACTCCAGCGCCGTGACCTCGACGCCATGGCGCATGGCCAGGGCCCGGGCGAGGTGCCCCTTGCCGGCGCACCACTCCACCAGGGCCCCGTCGGCGCCCGCCGGCACCTGGGGCACGAAGGCCTCGAGCTGGCGCCGCTTGCGCTCGGCGATGCCCTCGGCCCAGGACGCCGGCAGGGTGACGCGACGCGACAGGTCCGGCAGCGCCACCAGCTCGGCCAGCGCCGCCACGGGCAGCCAGGCGGCCAGGGGTGAGTCGACGAAGGGGTCCGCCTGCAGGCGCGCCAGGGTGTCGTCGTCCAGGGCCAGCAGCGCCTCAGCGAGCCCGGGCCAGCGCGACCGCCAGGGGGGGGCCGGCTCCTGGAAGGGCAGGCAGCGCCACAGGGGCGCGCCCTCGGCCAGCCGCTCGGTGAGACGCTGGAAGCGTGTGTCATGGATCACGGCGATCACTCAGATGGCGTTGCGCAGCCCCAGCTCGTAGGGGTGGGGGTCCAGGTAGGTCTGGCGGCGGATGTACTCCGAGCCGTGGCGCTTGAGGTAGTGGCCGAGCAGGCGGATCGGCACCGCCAGATGCACGTGGCCCTGGCGGTACTCCTCGATGGCGGTGAGCAGGTCCTGCCGGGTCTCGCCGTCCAGCGCCTCCTTGAGGTAGCCGAAGACGTGCATCAGGGCGTTGGTGTGGGTCTTGCGGGTGGCCGGTCGCGCCAGGGCCGTCATGAAGCGCTGCAGGTAGTGGGCCATGGCCTCCTCCAGGGGCAGCCCGCTGGACTCCGCCAGGTAGCGCCCCAGCTCGCGGTAGGCCTCCACATGGTGGGCCATCAGCAGGTACTTCTGGCGGCTGTGGAACTGCAGCAGCTCGTGGTAGCTGGGGTGGGCCTCCACCTGGCGCTTCCAGTCGTCGAGGGCATAGACCCGGGTGATGAAGTTCTCGCGCAGCACCGCATCGTTCATGCGCGCCTCCTCCTCCAGGGGCAGGGTCGGGAAGTGGCGCTTCAGGGCCCGCACGAAGGCGCCGGCATCCGAGTGGCTGGGTATGCCGTTCTCGCCGTAGACCTTAACCCGCTCCAGGCCGCAGCTGGGCGAGCCCTTCATCAGGATGAAGCCGCGCAGGTGGCGATGCGCCTCGATAAAGGCCCGGCTCACCTCCTCGAGCCCCTCGGTGACGTCGAGGGTCGCGTCCACGGTGCCCACCACCCTGGGCTCCTCCCCCGGGGCGCCCACCAGGCGGATCGGTTCCCTGGGCACGCCGAGGCCGGCCTCAAGCTCGGGGCAGAAGGGCTCGAAGGCGAAGCGCTCGGCGAGTACCTCCAGGCAGTAGCGCGACCGCTTGTGGCCGCCGTTGTAGCGCACCTGCTCCCCCATCAGGCAGGCGCTGATGCCCACCGGAATGCCCGCCCTGCTTGCCGCCGTCTCGCTCATTCCCTTCCTCTCCTGTGCTATAACCCCTCCACGTCTCCATCAACGCCAACAGGGAGGGGGCCATGGGCCGCTTCGTCTTTACTCTCGCACTGCTCGCCGGCCTCGTCTACGGCGGGCTCTACTGGTACTACGGCCACGCCGCCGAACAGGCCATCGAGGAACAGCTGGAGGCCCGGGGCCTCGACGCCATGGAGCTGGAGGGGGTCGACTACGGCTGGCTGGCGCCGGTGAGCCGGGAGGCCCGGATCACCGCCAGGGTGCGCTACCGCGGCGCCTCGGCCAGCCTGGATATCCGGGTGGTGGGCCATCCGCTGTTCGACGACGAGGTGCGCCTGGAGCTCGACGGCCTGCAGGCCCTGCGGCTCAGCATCGGACTGGGTGGCTGAGGCCACGGATCGAGCATGCTATGCTCGCCCCTTCACTCGCCAATTCGGGGACCGGCAGTCCCGCCGGCCCTACACGACAGAACCCTCAGGAGGCATCCATGGCCAGGGCAACCGCGCGGCATATTCTGGTAGACAGCAAGGAAAAGTGTGAGGCCTTGAAGGCCGAGATCGAGGGCGGCCGCGACTTCGCCGAGGTGGCCCGCGAGAATTCCAGCTGCCCCTCCAGCCGCCAGGGCGGCGACCTGGGCAGCTTCGGTCCGGGCCAGATGGTCCGCGAGTTCGACGAGGTGGTCTTCTCCGGCGAGCTCGGCAAGGTGCACGGGCCGGTCAAGACCCAGTTCGGCTACCACCTGCTCGAGATCACCAGCCGCAGCTGATCCCGTCTCGAGGCCGAACCCGAAAGCCGCGCATGGCCGTCATGCGCGGCTTTCTTGTACCATACCTGTATCAAGACCAGCCCTGTATCAAGACCATCCCCGTATCAGGCGGCCCACCTCTCGGGGGCAGGCCCGCCGCTTCGCGACCAGGAGGCCCACTTGCACCATGACCCGGTGATCAGCGTCGAGCGACTCTCGAAGACCTATGCCGGCGGCTTCCAGGCGCTGAAGGAGGTCTCCCTGGAGATCCGGCGCGGCGAGATCTTCGCCCTGCTGGGCCCCAACGGGGCGGGCAAGACCACCCTGATCAGCGTGATCTGCGGGCTCGCCAACGCCACCTCGGGCCGGGTGCTGGTGGATGGCCACGACAACGTGCGGGAGTTCCGCGCCGCCCGGGAGCGCATCGGCCTGGTGCCCCAGGAGCTCACCAACGACGCCTTCATCCGGGTCTGGGACACCGTGGCCTTCAGCCGCGGCCTGTTCGGCAAGCCGAAGGACCCCGCCCATCTCGAGAAGGTGCTGCGCTCGCTGTCGCTGTGGGAGAAGCGCCACAACCGCATGATCACCCTCTCCGGCGGCATGAAGCGCCGGGTGCTGATCGCCAAGGCGCTGGCCCACGAGCCGGAGATCCTGTTCCTCGACGAGCCCACCGCCGGGGTAGACGTGGAGCTGCGCCGGGACATGTGGGAGGTGGTCCGCCAGCTCCGCGACAGCGGGGTGACCATCATCCTCACCACCCATTACATCGAGGAGGCCGAGGAGATGGCCGACCGCATCGGGGTGATCCGCGCCGGCGAGCTGGTGCTGGTGGAGGAGAAGCGGGCGCTGATGCGCCAGCTCGGCAGCAAGGAGCTGACCCTGCACCTGCGCGACCCGCTCGAGGCGCTCCCCCAGGCGCTTTCGCACCACGGACTGGCCCTGACCGAGGAGGGACACGCCCTGGTCTATACCTACGACGCCAACGAGCAGGACGAGGACCAGGCCGGCATCGCCGAGCTGCTGGCCGACCTCGAGGCCGAGGGCATCGGCTTCAAGGACCTGCACACCCGCCAGAGCTCCCTTGAAGAGATCTTCGTCAGCCTGGTCAAGGAGCGCCCATGAACCTGCACGCCGTCAAGACCCTCTACCAGGCCGAGATGGCCCGCAGCCTGCGCACCGTGCTGCAGAGCATCGTCTCGCCGGTGATCTCCACCTCCCTCTACTTCGTGGTGTTCGGCGCCGCCATCGGCACCCGCATCAGCGAGGTGGACGGGGTGAGCTACGGCGCCTTCATCGTGCCCGGCCTGATCATGCTGCTGCTGCTCACCCAGAGCGTCTCCAACGCCTCCTTCGGCATCTTCTTCCCGCGGTTCTCGGGCACCATCTACGAGGTGCTCTCGGCGCCGATGTCCTACCGGGAGATCGTCATGGGCTACGTGGGCGCAGCGGCCACCAAGTCCATCGTGCTCGGGCTGATCGTGCTGGCCACCGCCCGGCTCTTCGTCCCCTACTCCATCGAGCACCCGTTGATGATGGTGCTGTTCCTGGTGCTCACCGCCCTCACCTTCAGCCTGCTGGGTTTCATCATCGGCATCTGGGCCGACGGCTTCGAGAAGCTGCAGCTGGTGCCGCTGCTGGTGATCACTCCCCTCACCTTCCTCGGCGGCACCTTCTACTCCATCGACATGCTGCCCCCCTTCTGGCAGGCGGTGACTCTGGCCAATCCGGTGGTCTACCTGGTCAGCGGTTTCCGCTGGAGCTTCTACGGCATCGGCGACGTCAGCCCGGTGGTGAGCCTCGTCGTGATCACCCTCTTCCTGGCCGCGGCGCTGGCAGTGGTAGAACGCATCTTCCGCACCGGGTATCGGCTCAAGCCCTGACGCGCACGGGCCGCCACTGTCGGCGGCCCGTGCGTTGCCCATGACGGGCGGCTACTCCTCCCGAACCAGCACCACATCGAAGGTGACGTCGATCTCCATGGCGTTGTCATGGTCATGCTCCGTCATCATCGACTCCACATAGGCCAGCGATGTGGCGACGCGCCCCTTGACCCGGCCAGTTTCGCCATCGATCTCCAGTTCCTCGATCTCGATGGGCACATCTGACTCGGTGCCATAGTGGGGTGTCAGGCCGCTCTCGTGAAAATAGGTCACGGAGGCTTCACTGGGTGCCCCCTGCATCACCATGAAGCTGATGCTCAGCGTGCCCTGGGTCTCGTAGCGCGCCTCGCGATGCCCCTGCACGGTCACGTTGACCATGCCCGGCATCAACTCGGAAAAATTGGCGGTGGACATGTCTCCTTCGCTGAGCACATGCCACTCGTGCGGCTCGCCGTCCAGGGTACCGCGGATCTCGTTGGCCATGACCTGGCCAGCACATAGTCCCAGTCCCATCGCCATCATGGCACCGGTCATCAGATTACGGGGCTGCTTCAATTTCATCATGCGTTCCTTCTTCGGGTTGTTGTTCACTCCAGGGAGAACTCGAGATCCTCGCCTGGCGAGACCTGGATTCTCTGTCGACGCACCTCTCCCTGCACCTGGACCACCAGCTCATGCTCTCCTGCCGGCAGGGCAACAAGATCGCCATCCACACGACCCATCGCAATACTGTGACCGTCATCATCGAGGACACGCCACTCGGCGGCCAGCGCCGAGGAGAGCCCCTCGGCCAGTTCGCGATCGTTGCGGCTGTCGAAATAATCGCCCCCACCCAGCCTGGCCAGGCGGGCAAATTCGCCCTGCAGCACCGGGTCGTCGATATGGAAGCCGACGATGTTGAGCCTGACATCGATGCCCTCCTCCACAAGCGCCTCCACGGCAGCGTCCAGATCGCCCTCGCAGGTCTCCTCGCCATCGGTCAGCATCACCACCAGGCGCGGCTGATCGCCGAACTCGTCCAGATCATCCTTCACGGACGCCAGGGATACCGCCAGGGGCGTCCGGGCCAGGTTGATGGCGCGGATGTCATCCACCGTCTGTCGGACCTTGTCATGATTGCCGGGGGTGGGCGCGACCAGCAGCTCGGTGGCGCAGCTGTGTGGCTCGGTATGCCCGAACGCACGCAGGGCTACAGGGACATCACTCGGGACACGCTCGTCGAGCACCTGGCTGACGATGCGGCGTGCCACCTCGATGCGACGACCGCCCTCCATGGCCCGCAGCATCGAGCCCGAGGCGTCGAAGATCAGCTGAACCACTCCTGCCCCCACCACCGGCGCCTCGCCGCTGACCACGCGCAGGGTCCCCGGCTCGGGAGGCGCCTGCCAGCGCTGGTCCACCGCCAGCGCATAGTCGGTGGGCCGGCGCAGTTTCCGCATGCTCGCCTCGAAGGCGGCAATCAGGTCGTTACGACCGGCAGCATAGGCATAGTGCCCATCACCGACACGCGCCCAGGCATGCATCAGGTCCTGGTACCAGCGCAGCTCATCGGGATCACGATCGCCACCGTGACCCAGCGACATGGTGAAGATTCGCGGTTGGAGCCGGGCCAGGGCTTCCCAGACCCCGAGGTCACGGCCGACCTGCTCGGCATCGGTGATCAAGAAGATCACCTTCTCGCCGTCGCGCTGCTCCAGAGCATGGCTGGCGAGGCGCAGCGAGGGCTCGGCGTCGGAGTCGAAATAGCGCATGTCATAGTGCCCCAGCGCCATGGCCATCGCCGCCGGGGACTCGCCCCAGCCATCGATCAGCAGGGGGCCTCCCATGGCCATCAGGTTGACCACTTCGCGGCCGGGGCGAAGGCCTTCGGCGAAACGCACCAGCGCCTGGTGGATGGCCGGCTGGTGCCTGCCGACGCTGCCGCTGCCGTCCCAGATGAAGACGATGGAGCGCGGGGGCTCGGCCAGTGTCAGCCGGTACTCCCCAGGCGCGAGCCCCACCGCCTCGGCGGCACGCCCACCCGGCTGTGCATGCCACTCAAGAGATACCTCCTCGCCCTCCGGGTCGCTCAGGGTTGCGCTCAGCCTGCCCCGCAAGGTCTCCGTCAGGAAGAATGCCAGGGTGTTGTGCCCCTCCTCGAGGTGAATCCGGTATGCCTCGCTCTCTCCCGGCGCCTCGAAGCGGCCTTCGCCGAGACGCTCGCCCGCAGGAGGCGTCACCCTTCCGGCCGGCGCCTCGGCTAAGCCGCCCTCGACATGGACTTCATAGGGGCCCCGGGTATGGTCGAGGCCCCAGTAAGCCAGTATCGACTCCTTGCTCGCCAGGTCGCTTGCCTCGATCGCCTGCACCCGCGCCGGAATTCGCCAGCGGGGGCTGTGCTGCTCCGGATCGGCGGCGGGCTCGTCAAACACCAGTCGCAGGTAACGGGCCCAGGGCGCATCGGGGAGATCAAGGCGTGCCACGCCATCGGCGTCACGCTCGAGTTCCCAACTGGTCTGCGGCTGCCAGGGACCTACCGGGCCTTCGGTGGAGGTGTAGACCCGCACCCGCTCCACCGGATTGCCCTGCCAGTCGAGGTCGTCGACCCAGCGCAGCTCGTCGATACGCGCCGCCCGCTGGTTGAGGAAGCCAAAGACCATCTCGATGGTGCGGCCCCGAATCGGCTCACCTCGATGGACCTGGCTCTTGGCCTGACGGCCCTGGTTGCCCAGGGTGTGACGCTGCCCCACCAGGCCATGCAGGGAGCGCAGGTCCGGCAAGGTATAGAGCCAGTGGCCGCCATGGGCGGGGGCCAGCAGGTCATGGCGGCGCTCGGCCAACGACCCAGCGGGGTTGCCCAGCGCGCGAAACATGCCGCTCCCGGTGATGGTGCCCCGCGGGGGCTCGCCGCCCCAGGTGGTGCGTGGCGCCAGCTGGACATAGCGTGCCTGCCGGGGCGCCTCGAGGGGAAAAATCTGCTCACCGTCCCGGGCATCGAGCTCCACCTCCATCAGCGGGGAAAGACTGTTCGGGGTGTCACCCATCGCAATCTCCACATGGCGCCACCGAACGGCCATGTCATGGCTGGAGCGCTGATTGAACAGCAGGGCGTGAACCTCGCCGCCCTCACCCGCCAGGCGGATCGGGGGCAGGGGGTCTCCCCATTCGCGCCAGTGCAGGGCACTGGCCGAACTCAGCCCGTCGAGCAGGGCGCGCAGCTCGCGATTGCGAACCCGCCAGCTGTCGCCCACGTCATCCCCGCTGTCAGGGTCGACGAAGGCGGCACCCAGGCCCGCCCAGGCGAGATCCACCAGCCCATGGTAGCGCTCGGGCTGCGACGACCAGGGCTCGGGCGAGAGCGCCGCCACGCCGCGTTTCACCACGATATCGTGCCGCGTATCATGGTCACCGGCGCGTACAAAGAGGCTGAGGGTATCCCCTTCCGGCAGCTCCGGGGGCGCGGACAGGGACAGCGCCAGGATTCGGGCCTCACCGCCCTCCAGGTGGACCGCCTCGGGCAGCCCCTCCAGCCTAGCCCCGCTGTGGCTCAGGTGAGCCTCCAGGGAGAGCCGCTGATCGACCGCCAGGGGGTTCTCCAGCCGCAGGGAAAGGGGTGCGGTCTGCCCCTCGGCGACGAAGGCGGCCAGAGCCGAATCCTCGTCCTCGATGGAGATCGCAAGCGGCAGCGGTTCGGGCCGTTCCTCGTCGATGACCTCGACCACCTGGGCGCCATGCCCGAAGGCCACCTCCATCAGGACCTCCTCTCCGGCGGGGAGCTCTGCGCGATGGTCCTGTCGCGCAGCCACCGTCTCGACAGGAATCGCCTCACCGCCGGCGGTGCTCAAGGCGACCGAGGTCATGCCGCCGCGCAGGACCGCTTCCGGCGAGACGACATGCCCATGCAGCCTGAGCTCACGCGGGGCATCGGCGGCAGGCAGCCGCAGGAACCCCGCGTCGACGCTCTCACCCTGACGCCCACGCCCGATCCGGGTACGCCTGGGAAGCATGGGCGCCTGCTCGGGGGAGTCGGCGGGAGTGGCACCATCGCTCAGGTCCCAGGGCGGGATCAGTTCGAGGCGTATCCGATAGTCGTCAGTGGCGGCCTGCTGACCCCGCAGCCACAGGGTCATGTCGCCGGGCGACAGCCAGAACGCCGCACTGGCCGCTTCACCCCGAGCGCTCAGGGAGAGGTGCTCGTTCTGGTAGCGTGTCTCGCCCTCCCAGAGCAACCTGGCATCGGCCTGGACTCCCTGAGGCGGGTCCAGGTGAAGCCTCGCCCGATTCCAGCCCGGCATGCGGAACTGGAACATGTCGATATCGTGAAGGCGATGGAAGCCTCCGCGTATCTCCTCGCCCAGCCACAGCGGGTTGGCTTGGCGTGGCAGGTCATTGGGCTCCATCTCCCGGCCCGGCGCCAGCGCCTCCCCGGGACTGACGGTCAAGCGATAGTCGGTGTCGCTTCCGCTAAGCCTCACCAGGTAGCGGCCGGGGAGAAGCCGGAGGTGGTCCAGGCGCAGCGACTCGGCGTTGCGCCCGCTGACGGCGAGCTCCCGATTCTCGCCCGGCCGGAGGGCGGCAAAGGAAATGGTGTCCATCTCGAGGTCGGCCGGCCGGTAGAGGGCCAGGTGAGAGAGCCGTTTGCCAGCCTCTGCAGACGCTTCGAGTTGCCACTGCTTTACCTCGGGGCCGACCGTGAAGGCGAACCAGGCGTCTCCCTCATCGGCCAGGTGCCCCTCACGCTGCTCTCCCGGCGCGATGGGGTAGGCCCAGCCGGGAGACTCGTTGGGCCGATCGACCCGGCCGTCGGGGGGCACGCTCCCCTCGCTCAGCGACAGCCTCGCCGGGAAGGGATCGCCCCGGTGCGGCGGCACCACCTCTATCCGGTAGTCACCGGCCGGCAGTTGCAGGTTCCGAAACAAGTCGGGGCCAGGTCCCAGCCGACACGCCGGATCGTCGCGTCGAGCATCAACCCAGCAGAGGCTGACTGGCTCACCCGTGTCGCTGGTGAAGTCCAGCGATAGCGGCACCGAGGCTTCCGGCACCCGGAGGGCAAGGCGCTCACGTGAGCCAGGCTGCAGGATCAGGTCGACGTGTTCGCCCACCTCCAACCAGGCGGGCGGTGCCTGGGGCTCCGCCTCACGGGGCCGGCGCCGGCCATCTTCCTCGAGGCTGAGCAGGACCCGCCCGGCCGACTCCCCTTCCGGCTGACGCACCTGCAATCTCGCCCCTGGTTCCAGTGGCAGACGGCCAAACAGCGCCTGGCTGCCCGCACCGGCTGGCTCCGACACCCGCTCGCCCGCGGCATCGGTGACCCATATCTCGAGCGACGACCCCAGCTCGCCGCTGGCAGTGATGGCCCAGAGGGCGTCCTCGTAGCCCTCCTCCAGCGCCAGGGGCAGGGAGGTCTCGGCCACATCCAGGTGGTAGAGCCAATCACGCCCAGGGCTCACGGCCTTAGGCTCGCTGTCGCCGGCGAGCCGATGGTCCAGGGTGAGCGGTGCCTCGCGGGACAGGACCAGCTGATAGGCTCCTCCGCCCTCCTGACCGGCGAGGCGGATCAGGTAGTCGCCATCGGGGATCAGCAACCCCTGTCCCTCTGCCAGCGGCTGCTGCGGAGTGGCCGAGAGCGCCAGCAGCGGCGCCTGGTCCGGTTCGAGGCCTTCCGGCTCAGCCACGCTGCCGAAGGTGGCGATACCTGCCGGGGCCTGGGTCTGGGCCGAGAACGGCTCGACCTCCAGGCTGATGCCCGCCCCGTGATCGGCCAGCAGCTCGACCCGCCACAGGTGATCAACATCGTCATCGTCGAGGCGCCAGCGGAACAGGTCGCGATCCTCCGCCAGCACCTCGCCGATCAGGCGAGCCTCACCGCGGAGTTCCTGAGCGGTATCGGGCGTGTCATTCGGCTCTTGTTCAAGCGCCAACCTGGGAAAGGCCTGCACCCCTGGACCGCACCACCACAGCAGGGCCAACCCTACCAGTAACCTGACCGATGCCATCCAACCTTCCCTCCCTGGCCAACGAACTGCGTGAATCTACTCGCTCACCGGATTACCACTCCGGTCGAGGCCAGGCCTCATGGTCGCTGGTAGTCAACGTGACAACACCACCAGCTCCGATGTCGAACGCGATCAGCCTTTCCCACCAGGCGCGGGTATGATCATCCATCAACTGATCATGATGAATGACCAGATCCACGGCATCATCCTGCCCGAGCCCCCGCTCCAGGGAGACCTCGATGAAGGGCTCACCTGCCGAGACGGTTTCTGGCCATTCGGGGCTACGCCAAGCCGTTCGATCCTGCTCATCACGCTGAATATGGCCCAACCGCTCAAGGCCCGCCCGAAGCAGCGAGAGTTCGAGCGCTTCACGAGCCAGCGGAGGATCGGCCGGCTGCGGGTCCGGCCAGTCACGCACCGCGTCATGGAGAGAGTCGGCGTCACGGCAAGACTGCCCGAGACACGCCTCGTCGTGTTGTTCGGGCAGTGTCCGCCAGGCTAGGTAAACGATATCCGCCAGCTGGCCCATCACAGGTCGTGTGATCAATCGCCAGGCAACGTCGGGTGCCTGACCGAAGGAAGCCGCAGGAGCGACCTGCTCCTCGCCCAGTATCTCGACAAGTTGGGCGCGACGCGCCGGACCCAGGTTGAAGCGGGCCACCTCGACCAGCTCGGCCGTTATCGGTGGGCTGCCCTCGGGGGCCACCCGGGCCAGGGCATAGCGCAGCCGATAACGCACATGGGGAAGCTCGGGCGCGTCGGCCAGTGCCACCAAAAGCGCCTTGCTCAAAGGCCCCATATCGGCATCCGCCCGGAAGACACTGTCGCCACCGGCGCCATCGCCAAGGCTAATACGCAGGCGCTCCTGCAGCGCCGATGCATCCTGGCGCTGCCAGACTGCTTCTGGAATAAAGGCGTCGGCAACCTCCTCCAGGGAAGCAGCCTCGCTCAGCCGCTGATCCTCGACCATCTCCCCACCCAGAGCGGCAGCGGCGATTCCCATGGTGCCGGCAATAACGATCAGATTCAGGCTTCGCATACTTGCCTCCTTGGACATGGGGCCATGAACGGAACCCTTAGCGGGCCGCCTGCTCCCGCACGGCGGCAAGATCCCAGCCGCGCATCAGCTCGACGGCGGCATCCTGGGACTCCAGATTCTGCCCCTTCACCTGCATCAGGATGCGACCATCCAGCAGCAGGGTGACCTCGGCCTGCGAACGGTTGGGTTCCCATTTCACGATGGCCGACTCTCGGCCCATGCGGACCCGCTCGGTGTTGGGCTGGGCTGCGACCAGGGCCGGGTTGTTGAACATGGCGGCCATGCCCTGGACCATGGGGTTGTCGATCATCATGCTCGCCTCCAGCTGACCATTGCCGTCATCCTGGCGGTACTTCCGCTCGAGCATGGTGCCGCCGCCCCCCAGCATGGCGGCGGCGCCCCCGCCGCCGGCAGACGCCACCTCATCGGCGCTCCACCCGGCCGGCGCCTCGGGGAAGGTGGCGGCGATGCGGCCCGACATCAGCTTGCGAATGTCATTGATGGCGAACTCCAGTTCGGTGATGGCCCCGCCGTAGTCCTCCTCCTGGTAGAGTTCGAGCCCCAGTTCGATCTGCTCCACGACCTCGTCCTGGGCCAGGGCCGTCAAAGGCAAGAGCAGCGCGGTGCCCAGGGCGGCGACACCCAGACGGCGATACAGGCTTCCCATGGTCTTTCTCCTTGTTGATGTTGGTCTTCTCGTCTCGCTTGCTCAGCGGTCGAAGCCGAGCTCTTCCAGGCGTCCCGACAGCTGGACCTCATCCTCCCCGACGGCCTCTAGGCTGATCTCGGCATCGAAGACGCCGTTGCGCTCACTGAAGCGGATAGCGCCTTCGATCTCCTCGACCTCATGGCGCATCAGAGATACCCGAATGGCGCCGTCACCGGCCTGATCGGATAGCGCATACTCGCCGGCGCCGATCTCCGCCGGCACATCGAGGACGATGCGGTTGCCTATCGACACGGCGAAATCATTGGGGGTCTCGTGAATCGATACCCGGCCCAGGTGTTGCTCGCTGTCGCCATTGACGGTGATCTCGTAGCGCGCCTCCCGCTGTGGGGTGAAATCGAGCCCCCGCACGGCGCCCTCAGCTTCGACACGTCGCGCCTCCTCGCCACGCCCATCGGCTGCCTCAAGCTGCCAGGCAGCACTTAGCTGCTCCCCCAATGCTGCCAGATACAGGCTTCCCGAGACCTGCTGCGAGAAGCTCCACGCCATGCCATCACCCCGGACATGGGCCTGGACCTGATCGTCGTCCGCATCCGAAAAGCTCGCCACCTGGTAGTGGTTTCCTGCCTCTGCACCTTCAGGCAATACCAGTGAGACCCAGGCACGTACGACATTGTCCGGCTCGTCCTCGTGGGTAGCGTCGGTATAGATCGAAAGGGCATAGGGACCTTCTGCATTGCTGCCGCGACGAGAGGAACCACCGCCCTGGGCAGGCCGGAAGATATCGTTGCTGACTCCCCCATAGCGCGGATCCTCCGCTGTGGTGTACTCACCCGTCGAGGTCACCGCCCCGCTCAGGGTCAGGCGAGACCCGGAGCCGGACAGTTCATCCAGCCGGGCCTGCATCTCGTCATCTGAACCTCTGCCGTCGGCCGCGGTCTCGCCATTGCCATCACCGCAGGCGGTCAGACTGCTTACTGCGGCAAACCCAACGACACAGAGAGGTACGCATCGGGCCAGGGGTAATAAAGTCATGGTCATCTCCTCGGCGGACCTGGCGTCACTGTCCCTCGGTAACGGGCGACGCCTCGCTATCGGACACCCGGTTCTTGAGCTTGCGAAACTTGGCGGAGAGGCCATCGAGCTTGGCCTCCCACTCCGGATCCGGGGTCTGGCCTTCGATGGTCTTGAAATAGGCCTGCATCATGCAGGTGATGGCGAAGGGTTCGAGCACCGCCACCTTGACGCTCCAGGCGAACAGCAGGGCCACGACAACACCGGTCGCCGACCAGCCGCCGGGGATCAGATAGGCCACCGCCGCCGCCGGCGCCAGCAGCACCAGGAAGATCAGGAAGGAGAGGCCGTAGACGATCAGCGCCAGCCAGGCGGCGTTCTTGAACATCGGCTTGAGGTTCTGGCCATAGAGCACCAGGCCCTCGCGTGAGGCGCCCCAGGGGTTCTCGGCACGGGTGCGGAAGCTGTAGGCGAGGATCACTTCGTCGATAAAGCCCACGGCGATACGCAGGAACATCTGCACCACGCGCAGGAACTGCTGCGCCCCGGGAATCGGCAGCAGGCGAAAGACGCCGCGCACCAGCCCGGTCAAGGCCTTCAGCACGCCCTTGATCAGCTGATCCACGGCGAACAGGGCGCTGGCCTGACCGAAGCGCTCCTTGACCGAGGCGGTGGCGTGCTGGATCTGGCTGCGCCCCTGGGGCAGCGACTGCCCCTCGAGCAGTTCCACCAGCACAGCGATATGCCCCGCCTTGACCATGTACAGAAGATACTCACGCAGGACGTACATGATGACGCCAACGATGCCGAAACCGGCGACACCACCCCAGAACGTCGAGGCGGCGCGAAAGCCCTCATCGCCGAAGCCGCCGATGCCCCAGCCGACCCCGGCGCCCACCCCGGTCATCAGCACATAGGCCAGGGCCACACCGAAATAGACCGCAAGGCGAAACAGAATAAAGGGCAGCGTCTTGGCCATAAGGCCAAGGGCCGTGCCGATCCTGAAATCCCACATCTCAACCTCCCTCCACTGCGAACCGATCCCCTGAGATTGGCGGGGATCGCCTGATCATTCGGCCAGCTGTTCGTTGTCCCAATCCACCACGCGCATGCCGTCGTGGTGCCAGAGCTCGGTCAGGTCGAGTTCGAGAGTGACCGCTGCTTCCGGCGCCTGACCTTCCAGGCGCCCTTCCAGCGTCAGCGACCCCGTCATCGCCTGCTTGTCGACCCGGGTCAGGCTCAGCGTGCCACGCTCGGTGATCAGTTCCTGCTCGGCCACGAAAGCACCGTCGTGGCGATCGCCGACCAGCGCCACCACCATGAAGGTGTCGCCCGACACTGCCTTCACCTCGGGCCCCACCAGGTCGGCCTGCCCCTCCGTCATGTAGGTGTCCACATGACGGGCAAGCCCCAGGCAGAGGAAGCGCAGACGGTCATCGCCATGACGGAGCACCAGCTCGGTGCTGGCAACCAGCCCGTTGCTGCCGTGGTTGAAGTTACCCTGCCCTGCCACTTGCCAGGCTCCGCCCTGTCGCCAGGTGCCCGAGACCGGCGGCGCCATCTCAGGATCATCGCTGTCCAGCATGGCAATGATCTCTGCATCGCTCATGTCGGCCGGCGGCACCAGGCACAGCGACGGATCGATCATCTCCAGCAGGAAATCGGCGGGTGGGCGATCATCGCTGGCCATGGCCTGCTGCACACCGCTCAGTGCCAGGGAGGAACTGATCGCAACAACAGGGAAAAGGCCAAGAAACTTCATGAGAATTTCCCTCCATGGATAAGGACAAGACTCGCTCCGCAGCCTAGATCAGTCCGCCCCTCATGCCCCCGTTCAAACGAAGGGGGCCAAGGGAGATCATCCATGTCACTCGGCCATGACCCGGTGCTCGTCCCAGTGGATCGGCCGGGACGGGTTGGCGGTCAATCCGCGCACGTCGACCGAACCCTCACCCGACGGTGCGTCCAGCGGGAAATGCAGGCGCATGCGCCTTGGTTCTCCCGGCGGCAGGTGGGCATTCCAGGGTAGCGGCGTGCCATGAGGGTCGGTGATCGCGGTCGGCACGAGACGATGCCCGCTATCGGCCAGGGTGATCCCCAGGCGGGTTTCCATGGGCCAGAAGCCGGGACCGTCGGTCTCGTTGAAGACCTCGACCTCCGCCACTAGTCCATCATCACTGCGCTCCAGCTCGGTGAGCCGCACGCGCAGCTGCTCGAGGCCGAAGTCGAGCACGGTGTCGCGCTCGCGGTAGGCGAATTCCTCGACGTCATCACCGAAGAACATCGGGTCGGGAAATCCCAGGGTACCCTCGGTGACGGTGCCCAGGTCGGGGAAGTAGAGAGAGACGCGATAGGTGTCGACGGCCTCGGGCAGCGAGAAGATGAGCCTTCCGCCGGTCAGCACATCGGGAAGGAAGGTGGGGATGCGCTCCAGCTCGCTGAGTTCCCAGTCCGGCAGGTAGACATACCCCTCCGGGCTGACCAGCTGGATGTGCTGGTCCGCATAGAGGTAGGGCACCGCTCTCGGCGTTTCCACCGTCTCGCCGGGGTCGGCATCGGCGTCGTGGTGGTTGGCCGGATTGGTGCGCGAGAGCCGGCTCCTGCCCAGCAGGTCAACCGCGACGAAGCGCTGGTCATTGGCCGGCCGACCCAGTTGTTCGCCATCGACCTCCTCCAGGTGGGCGACGCCGAGCTCCAGGAAATGATGGTGCTGGAAGTCGTCGACCGGAGGCAACGCCGCCGTTTGATTGCCATCCTGCAGCGCCATGGCCAGCACCGGATATTCGATGTGATAGAAGCGCAATGACAGCGGACCCGACGGGTCCTCGGCCAGACGATAGACCACCTTGCCGCGTCGCACCTCGCCGGGACGTGGCAGCACGAAGGTGTCGGGGAGCAGGTCCCTTCCCCGCAGTCGCTCATTGATCACCGCATGGGTCTTCTGGCCGGCCACCAGCACGAGGTTCTGCGCCAGGTTGCCGACCCGCAGGGCGCGCTGGCCGCTGTCCTGCTGGATCAGGTCGAAGGGCTTGCGGTTCTCGAACAGCAGGTCCAGGACCAGATGGGTCTCGCCCTCCGCCGCGACCTCGCCCTGCCACTCGCTGCGGGTCTCGAGCCCCAGCACGCTCAGGCCCATGACCCGGTTATGCTGCTCGACCAGCAGTGGCGCGCGAAACGGCGGCGACAGGTCGGACGCCTCCGACAGGGTCATGCTGGGGCGTGGTTCGCGATCCGGCGGGGCATGTCGCAGCCCTGCAAGTTCCAGTGCCTGCACCGCCGGCTCGCTGATTGGCGCGCTCAGCGTCACCTCATGGTAGGTCGGCGTCAGGTCGGGCAACGTCAGCCGGGTAAGTCGACGCCCCCGCTGGCTGCGGGCATCGATCACCGCCCCAGGCGGTGCGCTGTAGAGACTGCCGAAGCTGCTGCCCATGACGAAGGCATCGACGCGCTCGCCCGCCTGGTCGATCAGCCGGCGCAGGATGCCGTGATCACCGGCATAGAGCACCAGCACCCGATCGAGATCGCCGGGCAACGCATCGAGGGCATCTCCCAGCGCCTCCCCCGCCTCGCGCAACTGAAACGTCTCATCGAACGCCTGCCAGGCGGGCAGGTCGCGATAGCCGGATGGAACGCCCGAGATGCCGATGACGCCGATCCGTTGCCCCTGCTGCTCAACCACCTGCGAGGGAGCCACCAGCGGCGCTCCTTCGGCATTGAAAAGGCTGGCCGAAATCAGGGGCAGGCTCGTCCCGGGGAGCGCCTCCAGCAGGGCCGGACTGACATCCCGCCAGGTGAGGTGCAGGGCCTGCATCCCCAGCGCCTCGGCCAGTGCCAGGCTCTCCCCAATCCCCAGGACGTCCACCTCGCCGCCATCGAGGAAGCCGCCGGCATCCAGCCAGATACCATCGACGGCGACTTCCTGCATCACGCCCAGCTGCCGCGCCAGCCCCGGCTTCGAGCTCTCCGGACACTGGAGGCAGGGCAGCAGGCTGCCGCGGATATCGCCGGTGATCCAGAG
>Ga0209075_1000522_pt1 | contig 37699 bp, 41 predicted proteins | sample Stecom2011_FD_187523 | JGI IMG/M metagenome (GOLD analysis project Ga0209075, IMG submission 187523) | Agricultural soil microbial communities from Utah to study Nitrogen management - Steer compost 2011 (SPAdes) (version 2) | ecosystem: Environmental > Terrestrial > Soil > Agricultural land...
GCCTTCTTGACGCTCACGCCTTCTTGACAAAAGCGGATTTCAGCTTCATGGGACCGATGCCGTCGACCTTGCAGTCGATGTCGTGGTCGCCCTCGACCAGGCGAATGTTCTTGACCTTGGTGCCCACCTTGACCACCTGGGAGGAGCCCTTGACCTTGAGGTCCTTGATCACGGTGACGGTGTCGCCATCCGCCAGGGGGTTACCGTTGGCATCCCGCACCTGGGGCGAATCGTCCGCGGCGGCCTCGCTCGCCTCCCGGGACCACTCGTGGCCGCACTCCGGGCAGACGTACTGCAGGCCGTCGTCGTAGGTGAAGGAAGAGTCACAGGCGGGGCAGTGGGGAAGATCGCTCATGGCGCACTCCGGCAAGGGCTGAAGGAAGCCGCCAAGCCTACACCGCCGCGCCCCGGGTCTCCAGCCGGGGACATGACGCCCACCCCCGGGCCTGGCAGGATAGGAGCGGACTCGAGGCAGACAGGACAGCACCATGCGCGAAGGCCCCACCACGGTATTCGGCGGCACCGGCTTTCTCGGCCGCGCCATCGTACGCGAGCTGGTGGAGGCCGGCCGGCCGGTGCGCATCGCCGCCCGTCGTCCGCAGCTGCCCGACTGGCTGGAACCGGGTGACCGCGTCGAGGCCCTGGCCTGCGATGTGCGCGACGAGGCACAGGTGGCCGCCGCCCTGGCGGGCAGCGATGCCGCCATCAATGCGATCGGCCTCTATGTGGAGCGCCCCCGGGCGGGGCTGACCTTCGAGGCGATCCACGTGGAGGGGGCCGCCCGCCTGGCCCGGCTCGCTCGGGAGGCCGGCGTGGCGCGGTTCGTTCACGTCTCCGGCATCGGCGCCAGCACCGCCTCGCCCTCGGCCTATGTGCGGGCCCGGGGGGCCGGCGAGCACGCCGTGGTGGATGCCTTGCCCAAGGCGATCCTGCTGCGCCCGAGTGTGCTGTTCGGGCCCGACGATGCCTTCCTCTCCGCCCTGGTACGCCTGGCCCGCCTGCCCGTGGTGCCGCTGTTCGGCCGCGGCGAGACACGCCTCCAGCCCGTTCACGTGGACGACGTGGCAAGAGCCGCGGTACGCCTGAGCGGGCCGCGCCCCCTGGAGCGCCGCCTGTTCGAGCTGGGCGGGCCGGAGCGGCTCACCTACCGCCGGATCCTCGAGCAGGTACTGGCCCACCTGGCGTGCCGTCGCCCCCTGCTGCCGGTGCCCTTCTGCCTGTGGCGCCTGGCCGCCCTGCTCCTCGCCCCCCTCCCCTCGCCGCCCCTGACCCGGGACCAGGTGATCCTGATGCAGCAGGACACCCTGGTCGGCGAGGATGTCGGCACCTTCGCCGAGCTGGGCATCGTGCCGCGCACCCTCCACGACAGCCTGCCGGCCTGCCTCGGTACCGCGGCACACCGCTGACGCAGCGACTGGCCCGGACGCCGAGTACGCCGTTGCCCCTCTCCCGTGACAGAATGGGGCAACGCCATTGCCGGAGATGTCCCGCATGACACTTGTCGCTGCCACCCTCTCCGTGGCCCTCTCGGCCGCCCCCTGGCTGCTGCTGGGCCTGACCATTGCCGGGCTGATCAAGGCGCTGCTCGACGAGGCCCAGCTGACGCGCTGGATCGGCGGTCGCGGCATCGGCAGCGTGGCGCGGGCCGCCATCATCGGCGCCCCGCTGCCGCTCTGCTCCTGCGGTGCCATTCCCACCGCCCTGGCCCTGCACCGCGCCGGCGCCTCGCGGGGCCCGACCACCGCCTTTCTGATCGGCACGCCGGGCATCGGCATCGACTCCATGGCGATCACCTATGCCCTGCTGGGCCCCTTCATGGCCCTGGCCCGGGGCCTGGGCGCCGTGCTCACGGCCATCGCCACCGGGCTGCTGGTGGAGCGCACCCGGGACACCAGCGCACCTCCCGCACCGGCGGCCTCGAGCTGCGGATGCAGCAGCGGCGGCTGCAGCAAGACCGCAGCGACGGCGCCCTCCCCCCTGCCCCGGCGCCTCGCCGCGGGTCTGGGCTACGCCTTCAGCGACATTCTCGATGACATCAGCCGCTGGCTGCTGGTCGGGCTGCTGGTGGCCGGCGCCCTCATCGCCCTGGTCCCCCCGGATACCCTGGCCGCCCTGGGCAGCGGCCCCCTGGCCATGCTGCTGATGGCGCTGATCGGCATCCCCATGTACCTGTGCGCCACCGCCGCCACCCCGATCGCCGCCGGCCTGCTGCTGGCAGGCGTCTCGCCGGGCACGGTACTGGTCTTCCTGATCGCCGCCCCCGTCACCAGCCTGGCGACCCTCGGCGTCTTCCGGCGCGAGCTGGGCAGCCGGGCGCTGGCTGCCTATCTCGCGGGCATCGTGATCAGTGTCCTGCTGCTGGGGATGGGGGTGGATGCGCTGCTGGGCGGATGGCAGCTGGATGTGCTGCACCAGGTCGACCAGGTGCAGGAGCTGCTGCCGGAGTGGCTCGAGGCCGCGGCCCTGGTCGCTCTGGTGGTGCTGGCCATCAGGCCGCTGCGGCGCGGCCTGGCCGCCCGTCTTGTCCTGCCAACCTGAACAGGGAGCTTCGATGATCCAGCCGCGTATCACCCTCGACGTCTTCAGCGACTATGTATGTCCCTTCTGCTACCTGGAGTTGCCGGAACTCGACGCCTTGGCCGAGCGCTTCGGGGAAAAGGTGACGGTACGCTGGCGCGCCTTCGAGCTTCGCCCCGCCCCCGAGCCGACCCTAGACCCGGACGGCGACTACCTGCATGACGTCTGGGGCCGGGCCGTCTATCCCATGGCCGCCGAACGCGGCATGACCCTCAGGCTGCCGCGCATCCAGCCGCGGTCACGGCTGGCTCACGAGGCCGCCGCCTGGGCCGAGGCCCAGGCGGCCCATCAACCGGGCGCCGGCGACGCCATGCGCAGGGTGCTGTTTCGCGGCTTCTTCGAGGAGAGCCTGGACCTGGCCGACCCGCAGGCCCTCGCCCGGCTGGCCGATGGGCTGTCCCTGGACGGCAACGCGCTACGTCAATCGCTGGAGAATGGCGATCATCGCCAGGCGGTGATGGCGGACCAGGATAGCGCCCGCGACCTCGGCATCCAGGGCGTGCCGGCTCTGCGCTTCAGCCTGGACGGCGAGCACGCCGGCGTGCTGGAGGGCGCCCAGCCGCGCCGCCAGCTGTTGCTGGCCGCGCAGCGGCTGCTCGACGCTCTGAGATGACAGGCCCTTTCCACACCGACTGAGGATCAGTCACCCAGAGCGGCGAGCCGGTCGGCCTGAACCACCTCGATCCAGTAGCCGTCGACGTCCTTCACGAAGACCACGTTCTTCATTTTGCCCTGATCGGAGCGCTTGACGAACTCGACATCGTTGGCGTCGAACCACGCCTCGGCGGCCTCGAGGTCCGGCACGCTGAAGCAGATGTGACCGAAGCCCTGGGGCTCGGCATTGCCGTCGTGATAGATCCGCCCCTCCTGGTGTTCGGTGCCCCAGTTGTGGGTCAGCTCTAGCAGGCCACGCTGGCTGAAGGTCCAGACGGTGCGCTCGCCGCTCGCCTCCGGTACCGCCTCGCCGGCCTCCGGGCGGGCCAGGAAGTAGAGCGAGAACTGCATCTCCTCGAAGTCGAGGCGGCGCATGACGCGCATGCCGAACACCCGGGTGTAGAAGGCCAGTGCCTTCTCTGGGTCCTTGATCCGCAGCATGGTGTGGTTGAGGCGGAAGCCATCGGAGTCGGGGGTGGGGGCCTGCACGCCGGGGTGCTGTTCGCCGGTGAAGCTCATGGGATCTCCTTGCCGTGTCGCTGGGAATCGTGGTGCCACCGGAAAGTTAGCGGTGACGGGCTGTCCCCGGCCAGGGCCGGGGACGAAGGGGTCAGACCTCGCCCTGCTGCATCAAATGCCCGATATGCTCGGCCTGGCGGATCGCCAGGGAGACGATGGTCAGGGTGGGGTTCTCCGCCGCCGAGGTGGTGAACTGGCTGCCATCCGAGATGAAGAGGTTGGGGATCTCGTGGGCACGGCCATAGGCGTCGCAGACGCCGTCCTCGGGCCGCTCGCTCATGCGACAGGTGCCCAGGTTGTGAGTCGAAGGATAGGGCGGCACCTCGTAGATGTCCTTGGCACCCACCGACCGATAGAGCTCGGCGCCCTGGCGGTAGCCATGGTCGCGCATCGCGATATCGTTGAGGTGGTCGTCGTAGTGGACGTTGGCCACCGGCAGCCCGAAGCGGTCCTTGACCTCGGGGTTCAAGGTGACACGATTGCTCTGCTGGGGCAGGTCCTCGCCCACCAGCCACATGCCCGCCATGTGGGCGTACTGGTCCATGGCACCGGCGAAGCGTGGCCCCCAGGCACCCGGGTCGAGGAAGGCCGCCATGAAGGGCAGGCCCAGCGCCAGGGTCTCCATCTCGTAGCCGCCCACGAAGCCGCGGGCCGGGTCATGGTGCGACTCGTCGGAGATGATCCCCGCCATGGTGGTGCCCTTGTACATGTGCACGGGCTCGTCGAAGGTGGCGTAGACCGATCCGGTCATGTGGCGCATGTAGTTGCGCCCCACCTGGCCGGAACCATTGGCCAGGCCGTCGGGGAAGCGGCTGCTCTCGGAGTTGAGCAGCAGGCGCGGGGTCTCGATGGAATTCCCGGCGACGGCCACCAGGCGCGCCTTCTGGCGCTGTTCCCGGCCCTCGGCATCGAAGTAGACCACCGCGTTGACCCTGCCGCCGTCGTCGTGCTCGATGCGTGCCACGTGGGACTCGGGCCGCAGCTCCAGGTGCCCGGTGACGATGCCTTCGGGCAGCTCGGTGTACAGGGTCGACCACTTGGCGCCGGTCTTGCAGCCCTGGAAGCAGAAGCCGCGTTGCTGACAGGCCGCGCGGCCGTCGCGATTCTCGCTGTTGATCGCCATGTGACCGGTGTTGCAGGAGTAGCCCATCTTCTGGGCGCCGGCGTACATCACCTTGAAGTTGTTGTTGCCCGGCAGCCCCTTGTTGTCGTTGGTGCGGGTCACGCCCATGCGCTTCTCGGCGCGATCGTAGTAGGGGGCCAGGTCATCATAGGTGAGCGGCCAGTCGAGCAGGTTGGCCCCATCGACCTCGCCATAGGTGCTCAGCGCCGCGAACTCATGGGGCTGGAAGCGCAGGCTGGCCCCTGCCCAGTGCACGGTGGTGCCGCCCACCGCCTTGACGATCCAGGCCGGCAGGTTGGGGAAGTCGCGGGCCAGTCGCCAGCTGCCCGAGGTGGTGCGGGTGTCGAGCCAGGCCAGCTGGGCAAAGGAGGCCCACTCGTCGGCGAGGAAGTCGCTGCGGGTATGCAGGGCGCCCGCCTCCAGCACCACCACGTCGATGCCCTGCTGGGCCAGCTCGTTGGCCAGGGTGCCGCCCCCGGCACCGGATCCGATCACCACAACCACGCTGTCGTCGTCGTGGGAGAAGGTCTGCTGCTTGTCCGTCATTGCCATGTCGGCGTCTCCAGGAAGATTGTTGTTGTGATCGCGTGGGGCGAGGCGCTCAGCCGACCGGCTCGGTGGGCAGGTAACCACCGTCCGGCTTGGGCGGGTCCGGCAACCAGGTCAGGTCGTTGAACCCCTTGTTGATGTAGCCGACATCGCCCTCCTCCCCGCCGTAGCCGAAATGGGCATAGGCCAGGTCGTTGTCGTACAGCGAGACCACCGCATCGCCGCGGATGGCCTGGAAGAAGGGGGTATTCGCCATGGCCGACAGCCGCGCGAGCCGCGTGGCCTCGTCCTGGCCGAGCCAGTCACCGCCGGAGGCGTCGTCGAGGGCCTTGATGCCATCGTGGAGCAGCGTGTGGACGTCACCCGCCTCGGCCTTGGCGTCCAGGCTCTTGACCACATGGGCGTAGACAGCATCCTCGAGGCCGGGGTGGGGAAACATCTGCTTGGCGACCTCCAGCAGCACCTCCCCCTGGCGAGTGCTGAGGGTATCCAGTGGCATGGCCCAGCTGCGCGAGGGCGCGAGCAGCGCGATGGGGCCGCCGGCGAAGGCCAGGGTGCCGGCCAGGACGCCGCCGCTCCCCTTGAGGAAGACGCGGCGCGACAGGGTGGGTGAACTCATGGCTGACCTCTCCAGAATGGGGTGCGGCGACTGCGGGCCGGCACCGGATCTTGTTGTCGTGAGGAGGGCGGCAGGCGCGCTCCCCTGCCTGGAGACTAGGCCCGCACGAGAGCCAGCGGGTAACAGCGGGGTACTACATCGACGATGGTCTAATGCTCAAGGGACGCCACAGGCGGCAATGTCGAGGCATGGCCACCTCGGCGGGGTGCCGGTCCGTGGCCCCCGTCGGAGAATGACAAGAGAGAGAAGCCATGTGCCACGTCTACGCATCCACCGCACCGGAGCGCTACGAGTGCACCACCCGATCGGTGCGCCTGCAGGGAAGCGTGACCAGCGTCCGGCTGGAAAACGAGTTCTGGGAGATCCTCGATCGGCTAGCCCATGACCAGCGGCTCTCCACCGGACAGTTCATCAGCGAGCTTTATGGAGAGGTCATGGCCACCAAGGGCACTGTGCCCAACCTCGCCTCCATGCTGCGAGTGGCCTGCGCGGTGCACCTGCATCTGCGTGCCGAACCTGTGGCCCACACCGCCTGAGCCTTGCCGAGCCCCGGCCGGCATCCGAGGCGCTGGCCGGGGCGTCGTTCACTTGACCTCGACCTTGCGGCGGCTGGCCTTGTTGAGCCTCGGCAGGGTCAGCTCTAGGATGCCGTTCCTGAAGCTCGCCTCGGCCTTGTCGGCGTCGATGTCGCCGGGCAGCGCCACGGTGCGGCTGAAGGAGCCGGAGGTGATCTCCGAGCGGTAGTACTCGCCCTCCTCCTCCTGCTTTTCCTGGCGATGCTCGCCCTTGACGGTGACGCTGCGGTCGGTGACCGACACCTCGAGATCCTCGCGCTCGAAGCCGGGCACCTCGGCGCGCACCACCACCTCGGCGTCGCGCTCGATCACGTCGACCCGGGGCATCCCCCTGTCGAAGGCGGCGAAGCGCTCCCACAACGGGTGGTCGCGACGCAGCATGGGCATCCAGCCGCGGTCGAGGACGCTGTCGAAGAAGCGGTCGAACTCATGGAAGGGACTGACGCCCCGAGACTCCGGCGCCTGGGTGGCGGGAGCGGTTTCCTTGGACTTCTTGGCCATGACGGTGGACTCCTTACGCCTGACAACTTACCCGAAAGCCGGGTGCCTCGCCGGCAGCGGGACACCCGTGCGGCCTGGCCACAACTAAGGAGCCTAGTCCAGCACCAGGGCTTCGCCTTGACGCGAGTCAAGCCCTCACACACTGACACCGAACAGCGCCTGGGCCAGATGACCGGTGAGGAAGGCCAGCCCCGCCGCGGCACCGCCCATCAGCAGGGTCCTCAGCCCCGACTTCAGCACCGGCTGGTGGTAGACCAGGCTCTTGCCCATGCCGATCAGGAAGAACATCAGCCCCGCCAGCCCCAGGCTCGCCAGGAACTGCTGCGTGATCTCCAGCCTAGGCAGGGCGTAGGGCAGCAGCGGCACGGCACCGACCACCAGGAAGGCCGCGAAGGTCACCAGGGCCGAGCGCAGCGGGCTCAACCCCTCGGTCTGCAGGCCGTGCTCCTCGCGCAGCATGGTCTCCACCCACACCTCCCGGTCGCTGCAGATGGTCTCCACCACCCGCTCCAGGATCTCGCCCTGGAAGCCCTTGCGCTGGAAGATCTGACGGATCTCCTCGCGTTCACCCTCGGGCACCACCTCGATATGGCGGTACTCGTCATCGCGCACCCCGTCGACATGCTCCCGCTGGGCCTGGATCGCCTCATAGTTGCTGATGGCCATGCTGAAGCCATCCGCCAGCAGGTTGGCGAGGCCCAGCACCAGGGCGACGGTAGCCGAGAACCCCGCCCCGAAGGCCCCGGAGACCACCGCGAAGGTGGTCACGCAGCCGTCGATGCCGCCGAGGATCGCATCGGGCAGGCTGGAGCTCCTCGCAGGCTCGCGCAGCCTCCGTCGGATCTCCTCCGGATGGTGCATCTCCTCCAGCGTCTGGCGTTCCTCGCGCGGCATGGGGCTCTCCTGGCAACGGCAAAGAAAGGAGTGGGGCGGGGCCTACCTCGCCTACTGCCAGCGCCAGCCGTGTCGCTGCCACCAGGCCCGGGCCACGGCGCGGTTGTCGGCGTTGTGCCGCGGATCCAGCACGCTGCCGAGCTCGACGTAGTCGCCCCCGGTGGCGGCCATCAGCGCAGGATCCTGGGAGGCCAGCATCAGGGCATAGAGCACCAGCATCAGCTCGTACTCATCCGAGGTGTCGAGCCGCGACGCCAGGGCAGGGATGGCGGGCTCGCCGATCTGCCCGAGCCGCTCCGCGGCGATATACCAGGGGCGAGGATGCTCCTCGCCGCCGTAGGCGGAAACGAAACGGCGGTCCGGCAGGCGGCTGATGTAGTAGTGGACCTCGTCCTGCTCGCCGTGAAACAGCGGCGGCAGCCAGTACTGCTCCTCCCTGCTGGCCCCGATCACCGCCACCTCCTCGGGCGGCGCGGCCTCGGCCTCCGGCTCGGACGGCGCCGACGGGGAGCCCGCACAGCCTGCCAGCAGCACGCTCAGCCCGAGGGGTATCATCACCGACTTCCATGACCACATGCCTGACTCTCCTTCTCGCTCAGGGGCCCTCCTACGAGGGCATGGCATCCAGCATAGCCTGGCCGACCCCGGGAGTGGCACCGGAAGACGCACCGGACAGACCCCGGCCGCCCGGAATGGTAAGCTCCGGAGTGATGATCACCCCCTGAAACGAGAGAGGACGCGATGAGCGATACCCCCTGGACCGAGTCCATGCCCGAGCCGCAGTTCGAGCTGATGCGGCGCATCCTCGCCGCCCCGAGCCCCGTGGGCCTGGAGGCGGCCATGACCTACGGCGTGCTCAAGCCCCACTTCGAGAGCTTTGCCCCCTCAGGCTGGCAGCTCCACCAGTTCAAGGGCCACGCGGGGGTGGTGCTGGACACCCACCCGGGCCGCGACGACCTCTTCAAGGTGATGGTGATCGGCCATGCCGACAAGATCCGCATGCAGGTGCGCTCCATCGGCGAGGACGGCAAGATCTGGATCAACACCGACGCCTTCCTGCCCAACGTGCTGGTCGGCCACGAGGTCACCCTGTTCAGCGAGGACCCCGAGGCCCCCGGCAGCTACCGGCGCATCGAGGGCGGCACCGTGGAGGCCCTGGGTGCCATCCACTTCTCCGACCCGGCCCAGCGCAGCGGCGAGAAGGGCATCAAGAAGGAGCAGATCTACCTGGACCTGCAGATCCACGGCGAGAACAAGAAGCAGCAGGTGGAGAACCTGGGCGTGCGCCCGGGCGACGCCATCCTCTTCAACCGCCCCATCCGCCACGGCTTCAGCCCGGACACCTTCTACGGCGCCTACCTGGACAACGGCCTGGGCTGCTTCGTCACCGCCGAGGTGGCGCGTCTGATCGCCGAGGCGGGCGGCACCGAGCAGGTGCGGGTGATGTTCGCCATTGCCAGCTACGAGGAGATCGGTCGCTTCGGCAGCCGGGTGCTGGCCGGGGAGCTCCGGCCGGATGCCATCATCGCCGTGGACGTGAACCATGACTATGTCGCCGCCCCCGGCATCGGCGACCGCCGCATGCAGCCGCTCGAGATGGGCAAGGGCTTCACCCTCTCGGTGGGCGCCATCGCCAGCGAGCAGCTCAACCGCCTGATCGAGACCACCGCCCGGGAGCATGACATTCCCATGCAGCGGGACATCGTCGGCGCCGATACCGGCACCGACGGCATGGCCGGGGTGCTGGCCGCCGTGGACTGCGTCGCCACCTCCATCGGCTTCCCGATCCGCAACATGCATACCATCTCGGAGACGGGCAACACCCGGGACGTGACGGCGGCGATCCACGCCATCACCCGCAGCCTCCAGGCCCTGGACGCCCTGCCCGACCCCCACCGGGAGTTCCTGGATCACCACCCGCGCCTGGACCAGGCCGGAGCCCTGGCCCATCGGGGCGCGGACACGCCGGACGCCGGCACCGAGTAGCGCCCCGGGCCAGGACGCAGCGGGCCCCGCCGGCGCGACGCTTCACGCCGGCGGGGCCCTTCGTTTCGGGCATCGCTCATGCCGGCGCGGAATGATGCCGCGGGCGCATGGGGCTTGTCACAACAGAATCCGAATCTGCTCTCGCTTCGTCGACTCACTGGCTATGATGGGCGCCACACACACCAAGTCAATGTGAGCGCCATGAAATCCTTCCTCGTCGATGTCTTCGCCATTCACTCCCGCGGTCAGGAGATGCATCTCGGCGGCGGCCTCTTCCATGCTTCCAGCGCCACCGAAGCCGAGGGCATGGCCAGTGAAGAGTTCTGGATCGAAGAGCTGACCGACCGCGGCTTCGAGATCGGCTTTCGCACCGACACCCCGGAGCGCGGCCAGCAGGTGATGTCCCTGGAGCGTCTGCGCACCTCCACCGGTACCGCCCTCTACGCCTGACGCCAGACGGCCCCTCGCCGACGAGGGGCTCGCCAAGGCACTCCCTGCGGGGCACGAGAGACTCTCTCGTGCCCCGCTGCCGTTTCGGGCCGGCACGGCTCAGCCGTCCAGCACCCCGGCCAGCGCCTCGGCCAGCACCGGCGCCATGGCGATGGCATTGCTGTCATGGGCGATGCAGTCGGTGCTCCACACCTCCCCCACTCCGGCGGCCTCGATCACCGCCAGGGCATCCCCGGCAAAGAGCGCATGGGTCAGGGCCACGTCCACCGATAGCGCCCCGGCCGCCAGCAGGGCCTCGGCGGCACGGGCCACGGTATGGCCGGAGCTCGCCACGTCGTCCATCAGCACCACTCGCCGTCCAGCCACCTCGACATCGGGCAGCGCTATCTCCACGTCGCGATCACCGTGGCGCACCTTGCGACAGGTCGCATGGTCGAGCCCGGTCAGCTCGGCGGCCTGGGCGACCCACTGCAGCGCCTCCTCGTCCGGCCCCAGCAGCAGCGCTCCCGGGCGCTTCTCGGCGATCAGCTCGGCCAGCCGTGGGGCGCCGGAGAGCGCCATGGCGTGATCGAGGGGAATCGCCTGGTCGAGGCGCTCGATGCGGTGCAGGTGGGGATCCACGGTGATCACCGCGTCGAACAGCTCGGCCAGGAAGCCGCCGACGATGGTCTGGCTGACGATCTCGCCGGGATGGAAGGCGATGTCCTGGCGCATGTAGGCCAGGTAGGGCGCCACCAGCACCAGCCGCGCCACCCCCAGGCGGCGGGCGTGGCGCGCCAGCAACAGCAGCTCGACCAGCTTGTCGTTGGGGCGGTCCAGGCTGCGATAGAGGACCAGGGTCTCGGGAGAGGTGCTCGACTCGCCCAGGGGCAGGGTCAGCTTGAGCTCCTCGTCGGGGAAGCGGTGGCGCTCCACCGCCAGGGCCGGCAGCCGGCAGGCGTCGGCCAGGCGCTGGGCCGGCTCGGCCTCATCGGCGAAATGGAGGAGGGCGGCGTCCATGTCACATCTCCACGTTGAGGTGGGTCAGCTGGTCGCGCCGGCCCAGGGTGAAGCCGCTGTCGCGTTCACTGGTGCGGTGGGCCAGGGCCAGCTCGTTGCGAAAGGCGGCATAGACGGTATAGAGCCGCTGCCCGGCCTTGAGCTCGTCACCGATGCGGGCGGCCATGTCGACGCCGGCCCCGGCGGCCTTGGGGGCACCGGCCAGCCGGGCGATGCGCGCCAGCTTGAGGTTGTCGATACCGATGACCACGCCGTCCTGCGGGGCCACCACCTCGAAGGCATGGGGCGCCAGGGGTGGGTTGTCCGGGTCGAAGGGCCTGGCGCCCTGGGCCTCGATGATCGCCTGCATGCGCTCCAGGGCACGGCCGGAGTCGAGGATATCCCGGGCGATGCCGAAGCCGTCGCCGCCGCGCACGTCCGGGTCGAACTCCAGCATGCGCCCGGCCAGGCGCAGCGACTTCTGGCGCAGGTCCATGGGGGCATCCGGGTGGTTGCTCAGCACCCGCATCACGTCCCGGGCCTCCAGCACCGGGCCGATGCCGCGACCGATGGGCTGGCTGCCGTCGGTGATCACCACGTCCAGGGTCAGCCCCATGCGCCCGGCCACGAACTCGAACAGCTTGCGCAGCTTGCGGGCCTCGGGCATCGAGCGCACCTTGGCGTGGGGCCCCACCGGGATGTCGAGCAGCAGATGGGTGGAGCCGGCGGCGACCTTCTTGGAGAGGATCGAGGCGACCATCTGCCCCGGCGAGTCGATGGAGAGCGGGCGTTCCACCGAGATCAGCACATCGTCGGCCGGCGAGAGCTGGCTGGTGCCGCCCCAGGCCAGGCAGCCGCGATGGGTGCGCACGATCTCGGAGAGCTCGTCGAAGGGCAGGTCCACCGTGGCCAGCACCTCCATGGTGTCGGCGGTGCCCGCCGGCGAGGTAATCGCCCGGGAGGAAGTCTTGGGGCAGAGCAGGCCGTGGGCGGCGACGATGGGCACCACCAGCATGGAGGTGCGGTTGCCGGGGATGCCGCCGATGCAGTGCTTGTCCACCACCGGGTGCTCCTGCCAGTCGAGGCGCCGCCCGACCCGGCACATGGCATCGCTGAGGTAGTAGATCTCCTCGCGATCCAGCTCGCCCAGGTCGCAGGCCACCACGAAGGCGGTCAGCTCGATCTTGGAGTAGCGCAGCTCGGCGATGTCCTGGACGATCGCCCGGAAGTCATCGCGGTTCAGCCGCTCGCCATTGATCTTGCGGTGGAGCGCCGGGATGGAGGCCGGCGGCTCGGCCTGGGAGACGCTCACCGGCAGCCCCTCCTCCACGCCGAGCGAGGCGAAGGCATCCTCGGAGAGGCCGAGCTGCTGGCAGTCGACGATGGCCGGGTCGTCCACCACGTTGAGGCTGGCCAGGATGCGGCGGCCGTTGGCGCGCACCTCCACCTTGGAGAGGGCCTGGAAACCCTCGGCACGGTAGAGGTCGCAGTCGCGATGCAGGTAGGCGACGTTCTCGCGGTAGGTATCGATGCCCACGCGCTTGAGCGAGAGCGGCGAGAGGACGTCGTCCATGTCGGACAGGGCCTGGGGGCGGGATCGTGTCATGGGCGTCTTCCATGCGGCGTGGCCTTCCGGCACCCGGGCCTCCTGCCACGCGGACTCGAGATGGCCCCATCCTAGCAGCCGCCCCGGGGAGCGTCACCGGCGCAAGGCCAAGGTCGCGATGTGACACCCCCCGTTTCGGGTGTAGGCTGACGGTTGGTCCAGGTGATAACGAGGGAGAGACGATGCGACTGGCAATCATGGGCAGCGGCGGCGTTGGCGGCTACTTTGGCGCCCGCCTGGCCGAGGCCGGGCAGGAGGTGACCTTCATCGCCCGCGGCGAGCACCTGGCAGAGATGCGGCGCCATGGCCTCAGGGTCTCGAGCATCGAGGGCGACCTCCACCTGCCCGAGGTCAAGGCCACCGACGACCCGGCCAAGGCCGGCGCGATGGATGCCGTGCTGGTCGCGGTCAAGTCCTGGCAGGTCGCCGAGGCGGCGCGGGCCATCCGTCCGATGATCGGCCCGGATACCTTCGTGGTGCCTCTGGAGAACGGCGTGGAGGCGGCGGATATCCTGGCCGATCGGCTGGGCCAGGCGCACGTCCTGGATGGCCTCTGCGGCATCCTCGCCTGGCGGGAGGCCCCCGGCCATATCCGCCACGCCGGCGTCTCGCCCTTCGTACGCTTCGGCGAGCGCGACAACCGCCGCAGCAAGCGGGCGGAGCGCCTCAAGGCGGCCTTCGACCAGGCCCGGGGCGTCACCGCCGAGATTCCCGACGACATCCAGGTGGCGGTGTGGAGCAAGTTCCTGTTCATCTGCGCCATGAGCGGCATCGGCAGCGTGACTCGCGCCCCCATCGGTGTGACCCGCTCCCTGCCCGAGACCCGCACGATGATCGAGCAGATCCTCGCCGAGATCGAGGCGGTGGCCCGGGCCCGGGGCGTTGCCCTGCCGGCGGACGCCGTGGAGCGCGCCATGCGCTTCATCGATGCCCTGCCCGAGGCGAGCACCGCCTCCATGCAGCGCGACATCATGGCCGGCCTGCCCTCGGAGCTGGAGTCCCAGAACGGCGCCGTGGTGCGCCTGGGGCGCGAGGCCTCCGTGGCCACGCCGGTCAACGCCATGATCCTCGCCGCCCTGCTCCCCCAGGAGCGGGCCGCTCGCCGTCCCGCCGGGTGATAGCCACCCGGCTCAGGGCAGCCGCCCCTCCCGGGCCAGGCGGCGTCTGACCCAGCCGTCATAGAGCCGGCGCAGGAGGGGCTTCAGGCCCGGCAGGCCGATCAGCCAGGCCAGGGGCCGGAGGCGAGGAACGCGGCGCATCAGGAGAATATAGGCGTCGATGCCCTCGACGATACGCCCGTCCTCCTCTTCCACGTGCAGGGAGAGCAGCGCCGCCTGCGGCTCGACGCCCTTGTCGCGCAACAGCTGCTGGTGTTCGGTGACGTCGCACCACGCCACCTCTTCCCCGGCCTCCCCCGCCCAGCGCTCGTAGCGGGAGCGATCCCGCCGGCAGCCGGAACAGACGGCGTCGTAATAGACCCTCAGGACACCCTGCCGATACTCTTCCATGACACTCCCCCGTCGACGTGATCAAGCCTCTGCATACCCGCCATAGGCAAACTCCAGTTTCCCCGGGCGCCGCCCCGGGTCCACAATGGCCTCCGATCCATCCGAAGGCAACGCCGCAGACAGGAGAGACGCATGACCCAACGCATCCTGATGGTCCTCACTTCCCACGATCGCCTGGGCGACACCGGCGAGCCCACCGGCTTCTGGCTGGAAGAGCTCGCCGCCCCCTACTACGCCTGCCGCGATGCCGGCGTCGAGGTGGTGCTGGCCTCCCCGGCCGGCGGCCAGCCCCCGCTGGACCCCAAGAGCGACGCCGAGGAGAGCCAGACCGAGGCGACCCGGCGCTTCAAGCAGGACCCGGAGGCCCAGCGGCAGCTGGCCAGCACCCACCGCCTCGCCGACGTCAGCGCCGACGACTTCGATGCCGTCTTCTACCCGGGCGGCCACGGGCCGCTCTGGGACCTGGTGGACGACCGGGACTCCATCCGGCTGATCGAGGCCTTCTGGGCCCAGCAGAAGCCGGTGGCGGCGGTCTGCCACGCCCCCATCGTGCTCCTCGAGGCCCGCGATGCCGATGGCGAGCCGATCCTGCGCGGTCGCCGCGTCACCGGCTTCACCAACGGCGAGGAGGACGCCGTGGGGCTGACCGAGGTGGTGCCGCGGCTGGTGGAGGACGCCCTCAAGGCCGCCGGCGGCGACTACTCCAGGGCGGACGACTTCGCCCCCTACACCTGCCGCGACGGTCGCCTGATCACCGGCCAGAACCCCGCCTCCTCGGAACCGGTGGCCCGGGTGCTGCTGGAGGCCCTGGCCGAGTGATGGCCTGACCGCTCGTTCCGCCCCTGCCCGGGGACCGACACGACGACGCCCCGGCATCGCCAAGGATGCCGGGGCGTCGTTGCCTTGGCCGGAAGCGATCAGCCGCGGCGGTAGGTGCCCACCAGCCGGTTCATGCCGAGCAGGTGGGGCTCGACCTTGACCAGCAGGTCATGGAGCTTGAGCCCTTCGGGCAGGTCGTCGGTGGGCTTGTCCAGGGCCAGCACCCAGAAGTAGTAGCGATGCACACCGTGGCCCTCGGGGGGCATGGGGCCACCGTAGCCCAGCTTGCCGAAGTCGTTCTTGCCCCGGGTGCCGACCCGGGTCGCCTCCTCCAGGTGGGTGACGGAGGCCGGGATGTTGTAGAGCACCCAGTGCACGAAGCCGTAGGTGCCGTTCTGCACCAGTGGGGCGTCCGGGTCGTGGCAGATCAGGGCAAACCCCCTGGTGCCCTCCGGCACCTCCTGCCAGACCAGCGCCGGCGAGATGTCCTCGCCCTCCCCGGTATGCCGGGCGGGGATACCGGCGCCGTCATCGAAGGCCGGGCTGGTCACACGCATGCTCGACAGGGCGAATGCCATCGTTGATCCTCCTGATTAATGCGAGACAATACCGATTCAGCGTGGGAAAAAGCCGAGGAGCTGTCAACATGAACAAGCGCTTGCTGATCATCGCCCATGCCCCCTCCCCCAATACGCTGAGGCTCCGCGAGGCCGCCGAACGCGGCGCCCGGCACCCGGATATCGAGGGTGTCGAGGTCGTCGTGAAGGCCCCCCTCGACGCCGGGCCCGACGACATTCGCGCCTGTGACGCCATCCTGCTCGGCACCACCGAGAACCTGGGCACCATGAGCGGGGCGCTCAAGGACTTCTTCGACCGCTCCTACTACCCGGTGCTCGAGGAGAGGCAGGGGCTGCCCTGCGCGCTCTATGTCCGCGCCGGCCACGACGGCACGGGCACCCGCCACGCCGTGGAGAGCATCGTCACCGGCCTGCGCTGGAAGTGGGCCCAGGAGCCCCTGATCCTGCGCGGCGACTGGCAGGAAGCGTTCATCGACCGGGTAGAGGAGCTGGCCATGGCCATGGCCGCGGGGCTGGAGGTCGGCGCGCTCTAAGCTTATACGATAACATTTCGTTGAATCGCCGCTCTCGCCCTGTCACGCCTGCTATATCTCAAGAAGCGTCTGACTACGTCCGCCCGACCCTCTGGGTCCTCCACTTCCCTCTGGCCGACTCACGCCACGCGAGGTGAGTCATGAAACGATCTGCTGGGCTGCTGGCCATCGGCCTGACCAGCCTGTTCCTCTGGGCGCCGCCAGCGGCGCAAGCCGACACTCCCCTGACCATCGCCACGGCCAGTCCAGCCGGCGTCTATCACCTGGCCGGGCGTTCGGTCAACATCGGCAATCCCGGTTCAGGTCAGCGCGGCACCATGCTGCGTCTGATGGATGCCCGGGGCTGGAGCCGCAGCAGCTTCCGCCTGGTCAACGACCTGCCGGCCGTCAGGACCTTCGGTGTCCGGGCCACCCTGGTGGCCTCGGCCGATACCGACCCGGCGATCATCTACCGCCTGGTCGCCGGCGTCTTCGAGAACCTCCAGCGCTTCAAGGCCTATCACCCCGCCTTCGGCACCCTGACCCCGCAGTCGATGATCGAGGAGGGGCTCAGCGCCCCGCTGCATGAAGGCGCCCTGCGCTACTACCGCGAGCAGGGATGGATCGACGATGGCGCCATGACGGCGGAACTGGTCCGCTGAGGTGGCCAGACGCCAACGCCGGCGGCACCCCGGGGGTGCCGCCGGCGCGTTGGCGGTGAGATGGGGCCAGCCAGCGGGGCAGGCCTACTTCAGGCGCTCGAACACCGTGGCCACGCCCTGCCCCATGCCGATGCACATGGTGGCCAGGCCCAGGGTGGTGTCGCGCTGCTGCATCACGTTGAGCAGGGTGGTGCAGATCCGCGAGCCGGAGCAGCCCAGCGGGTGACCGAGGGCGATGGCGCCGCCGTTGAGGTTGACCTTGTCCTCCATGGCATCCAGGAAGCCGAGGTCCTTGAGCACTGGCAGGCCCTGGGCGGCGAAGGCCTCGTTGAGCTCCACGGTCTGGATGTCGTCGGCGGTGAGGCCGGCGGCCTTGAGCGCCTTCTTCGAGGCCGGCACCGGACCATAGCCCATGATGGAGGCGTCGCAGCCCGCCACCCCGGTGGAGAGCACCCGGGCGATGGGATCGAGGCCCAGGGCCTGGGCCCGCTCGTAGCTCATCACCGCCATGGCCGAGGCGCCCACGGAGAGCGCCGAGGAGGTGCCGGCGGTGACGGTGCCGCTCCTGGGGTCGAAGACCGGCTTGAGCTCGGCCATCTTCTCCAGGCTGGCATCGGCGCGGATCACCTCGTCGCGCTGGACCAGCTGGCGGAAGCCGTTGGCGTCGTGCCCCTCCACCCCGACGATCTCGTTGTCGAAGTAGCCCTTCTCCATGGCGGCCTGGGCACGCTGGTGGGAGCGCACGCCGAAGGCGTCCTGATCCTCCCGGGAGATGCCGTGCATCTTGCCCAGCAGCTCGGCGGTCAGGCCCATCATCATCGCCGCCTTGGCCGCATGCTTGCTGGCCGCCGGGTTGACGTCGACGCCATGGGTCATGGGCACGTGCTCCATGTGCTCCACGCCGCCGATGACGTAGAAGTCCCCCATCCCGGCCTTGATGTTGGCCGCGGCGATATGCAGCGCGGTCATGGAGGAGCCGCACAGGCGGTTGACGGTCTGGGCCGGCACGCTGCGCGGAATCCCGGTCATGATCGCCGCGTTGCGGGCAATGTTCATGGACTGCTCGAGGGTCTGGTTGACGCAGCCCCAGATCACGTCGTCGACCTCGCTGGGGTCGAGCCCGGCGTTGCGGGTGAACAGCGACTGCATCACCGCCGCGGAAAGGTTCTCGGCACGCACGTGGCGGAAGGCGCCGTTCTTCGCCTTGGCCATGGCGGTACGCACGCCGTCGACCACCACGATATCTCTCGGGTTCAAGCTCATCGTTCTCATACTCCTGTTCGTGGTGGTGGGCTCAGGCCTGGGCCGGGGCGCCGTAGAAGGTCTCGCCGGCGGCGGCCATCTCGCGCAGCCTCTCGGTGGGGGCGTAGAGCGGCCCCAGCTCCTCGGCGAGGCCGTCGGCCAGCTTGACGAAGGCCTCCACGCCCATGGCATCGATATAGCGCAGCGCGCCGCCGCGGAAGGGCGGGAAGCCGATGCCGTAGATCAGCGCCATGTCCGCCTCGGCGGGGCTGGCGACGATGTCATCCTCCAGGCAGCGCACGGCCTCCAGGCAGAGCGGCACCATCATGCGGCTGATGATCTCCTCGTCGGAGAACTCGCGGGTCTCCCTGGCCACGCCCTTGACCAGCTCGATGGCGGCCTCGTCGCGCACCTTCTTCGGCTTGCCCTTGCGGTCCTCCTCGTAGGCGTAGAAGCCCTTGTCGTTCTTCTGGCCCAGACGCTCGTTCTCGAACATCACCTGGATGGCGCTCTTGCCCTCGCCTTCCCCCTCGGCGCTGCCGCCCAGGCTGCCCATGCGCTCCGGGAAGCCCTCGGCCATCACCTCGCCGGCGTGCACGGCGGTGTCCATGCCCACCACGTCGAGCAGGTAGGCGGGGCCCATGGGCCAGCCGAACTTCTCCATGACCTTGTCGACCCGCTGGAAGTCGGCGCCCTGGGCCATCAGCAGGCTGAAGCCGCCGAAGTAGGGGAAGAGCACGCGGTTGACCAGAAAGCCCGGACAGTCGTTGACCACGATGGGGGTCTTGCCCATGGCGCGGGCGTAGGCCACGGTGGCCGCCACGGCGGCGTCACTGGTCTTCTCGCCGCGGATCACCTCCACCAGCGGCATGCGGTGCACCGGGTTGAAGAAGTGCATGCCGCAGAAGTTCTCGGGGCGCTTGAGGCTCGAAGCCAGGCGGGTAATGGAGATGGTGGAGGTGTTGGAGGCCAGGATGGTCTCCTCGCCCACCAGGCCCTCGACCTCGGCGAGCACGGCCTCCTTGACCCTGGGGTTCTCGACCACCGCCTCGACCACCAGGTCGACGTGGCCGAAATCGCCGTAGGTCAGGGTCGGGCGAATGTTGGCCAGCTTCTCGGCCATCTTCTCGGTGGTCAGCTTCTTGCGCTCCACCTGCTTGGTGAAGAGCTTGCGCGCCTCCTTGAGTCCCAGCTGGATCGCCTCCTCCTTGATGTCCTTCATCAGGATCGGCGTGCCCTTGGAAGCGCTCTGGTAGGCGATGCCGCCCCCCATGATGCCGGCGCCGAGCACGGCGGCCTGCCTGATCGGACGCGCCTGCTTCTCGTACTGGCTGCCCTTCTTCTTGACCACCTGGTCGTTCATGAAGAGGCCGACCAGGTTGAAGGCCACGTCGGTCATCGCCAGCTTGGCGAAGGCCTTGGCCTCGATGGCCTGGGCCCGGGCGCGCTCCTCGCCGGCCCCCTTCTGGATGACCTTGATCGCCTCCACGGGCGCCGGGTAGTGGGGCCCCGCCTTGCCGGCCACGTAGCCCTTGGCGGTCTCGAAGGCCATCATCTGCTCGATGGGGTTCAGCTTGAGGGACTGCTTCTTCTCGTCGCGGCGAGCACGGTAGTCCAGCTCACCGGCGTTGGCTCGGGCCAGGATATCCAGGGCGGCGGCCTCGAGCTGCTCGCCCGGCACCACGGCGTCCACGGCCCCCATCTTCAGCGCCGCCTCGGCCCGGTTCTGGGTACCGCCGGCGATCCACTCGATGGCGTTGTCGGCACCGATCATGCGCGGCAGGCGCACACAGCCCCCCCAGCCCGGCAGGATCCCGAGCTTGGTCTCGGGCAGGCCGATCTGGGCCGTGTCGCTCATGACGCGGAAGTCGGTGGTCAGCAGCACCTCGCAGCCGCCGCCCAGGGCCAGGCCGTTGATGGCGGTGACGGTGGGGAACGGCAGGTCCTCGATGGCGTTGAAGATCTCGTGGACCCGCATCAGCATCGACTCCAGGAACTCGGCGCCCTTGCCGAACATGCCCTGGAACTCGGTGATGTCGGCACCGACGATGAAGGCCTCCTTGGCGCTGGCCAGCACCAGGCCCTGGATGCCACTCTCGGCCTGCAGTGCCTTGACCGCCTCTTCCAGCTCGGCGATCACCGCGCTGGAGAGCTTGTTGACCGACTCACCCTGCAAGTCGAAGGTGAGCGTGGCGATATCGCCGTCGCCGCGCTGCACCGTGATGGCGTTGCCCTGATAGATCATCCGCGAATCTCCCGATTTCATACGGCCGTTTGAATGCGCACAGCTTGGTTCACGAAAGGCGAGCCGTCAAGCCCCACGGTCGTCGGGTCCGGCGACTCCCCCTTGTACCCGGGGGCTGCTAGGCTTTTCGGATGCCATACCACAGGGTAGCCATCACCCATGTCCTCTTCCTCTCCGGCGTCCGGCGACCGGCCCGGCACCTCACGACTGCAGTCACTGCAGGGGCGGGTCGAGCGCCTGGTGGAGCGCCTGCGCCCCTGGAGCTGGCTCTGGCCCCCCATCGCCTTCGCCGCCGGCCTCGGCAGCTTCTTCCTGGTGGAGCGCCAGCAGTGGCTGGGCGCCTTGCTGGCACTCGGCATGCTGGCGGCCTGGCTGCTGCTGCTCTTCGAGAGCCTGCTCGGCCGGCTGCTGGCGCGCCGCGGCTACCCCACCCTGCCCCACGGTGTCACCCTCTTCATCGCCCAGATGATCCACCAGGAGACGCTGTTCTTCTCGCTGCCCTTCCTGCTGGCCACCACGGTGTGGAGCAGCGGCCAGGCGCTCTTCACCCTGCTGCTGATCGGCATGGCGGTCTTCTCCATCGTCGACCCCCTCTACTACCGGGTGGCGGACCGCTGGCGCTGGCTCTACCTCGCCTTCCACGCCCAGTGCGTCTTCCTGGTGGTGCTGGTCACCCTGCCGATCATGCTGCAGCTGACCACCGGGGAGAGCCTCAAGCTGGCGCTGGGGGCCATGCTGCTCTTCAGCCTGCCCAGCCTGCTGCACCTGACGGCCGGCCAGCGCGGCCGTCGCTGGGTGATGATGCTGACCCTGCTGCCGCTGCTGGCCGGCCTGGCCTGGGCGGGGCGCATCTGGGTGCCGCCCGCCAACCTCTGGCTGGGCAGCGCGGCCCTCTCCCCTGCCTTCGATACCGAGGCCCGCGCTCCCCGGGGGGAGCTGGCGCTGACCCCGGAGGCGCTGGCCGGAAGCGGGCTCTATGCCTACACGGCGATCCGCGCACCCCGCGGGCTTCGGGAGGAGGTCTTTCATGTCTGGTGCCACGAGGGGGAGGAGGTCGACCGCATCGCGCTGACCATCGAGGGGGGGCGCGAGGCGGGCTACCGGGCCTGGAGCCACAAGCAGAACTTCCCGGGGAGCGCCGAGGGGCGCTGGCGCATCGATGTGATGACCGACAGCGGCCAGCGCATCGGGGTGCTGCGCTTCCGCGTCGCCACCGACGAGAGCGCCACCCTGGCGGACGGCCGCGAGCTGCTGACCGGGATCAAGGGGCTGCGCCGGCTGGTGCCCGGCGCACGGGAAGGGGAGTGAAACTATAAGCCGGCTTGCATTCCACGCCGGGGGTTCACAGAATCGAGTCAAACCTCCGGAACCCTGTGCCCATGTACGAGAATATCGGTTTTCAACTTAGTCGCCTGCCGCGACTCTGGCGCGCCATCATCGACGAGCGCCTCGCTCCCCTGGGACTGACCCAGACCCGCTGGGTGACCCTCTACCACCTCTGGCGGCTCGGCGACGGCCAGCCCCAGTGCGACCTGGCCCGGGCCATCGGGGTGGAGGCACCCTCCCTGGTCCGCACCCTGGACCAGCTCTCCCGCCAGGGCCTGGTGGAGCGCCAGCCCTGCGATCAGGACCGCCGTACCAAGCGGATCTTCCTCACCGCCGAGGCCGCACCGCTGCTGGAGCGCATCGACGCCGTGGTGCGCGAGGCACGGCACGAGATGTTCGAGGGCCTGAGCGAGCAGGAGCTGACCACCCTCTGCGAGCTGCTCTCCCGCATCGAGGACAACGGCCTGGCCATCCAGGCCCGGGACGCCGAGGCGAAGGGCTAGCTGCCGCGCTGCCGCCCGAAGGGCACCGTGACGGCGCCGTCGTCCGGCCGGCCGGCCAGGCCGTCGCGCAGCGCCTGGAAGTCTTCCAGGTAGGTGGAGAAGCGCGGGAAGTCCTGGGACTCCCACCACCAGAGCGCCAGGGCGTGGCGATGCGACTCCACCACCAGGGCATCCTGAGGCAGTCGCTCCAGCAGGCCCTCGAGTCGCGTCTCCAGCGCCTCGGGAAGCGGGCGCAGCGGCTCCCGGCGCCAGCGCCAGCCGTGCACGAAGGGCTTGAGGGCCGCGCTGGCGTGGTCGTCGCGCACCAGCACGAAGTCGGGGCCGGGCCGCTCCTGGGGGTAGCGCCAGCGATAGGCCGGCATGGCCGTCTGGATACCATGCAGCGGGGGCTTCTCCAGCTTGATCAGCAGCCCCGTCTTGAGGGCGGCGTTGCGCAGCGCCGAGATGCGGCGCTGTCGGGGGCTGGGCTTGAGCCACATCACCGGCGACACCACCAGCAGCAGGGCAAAGAGGATGAACAGCCAGGTCATCGTTGTCTCCCGATCGCTTTGATCCGTGATTCTTGATACACGTCGTTGTCTTGCCAGGTCAGGCGGCCTAGAGTGAAGGCATCTGCCGACTCTGCCAACTCGCAAGGAGCCTCCCATGAGCAACGAGTACCGTCATATTCTGGTCGCCGTGGACCTGACCAAGGATTCCCACAAGGTGCTGGAGCGTGCCGCCCAGATCGCCGAGCGCAACCAGGGCGCCAAGCTCTCCATCATGCACACCCTGGAGCCCCTGGGCTTCGCCTACGGCGGCGACATCCCCATGGACCTCACCAGCATCCAGGACCAGCTCGACGAGCACGCCAAGCAGCGCCTGGCGGAGATCGCCGACGACCGCGTCTCCCGGGAGAACCAGCACGTGCTGGTGGGCATGCCCGATACCGAGATCCACCGCTTCGCCGAGGAGAACGACGTGGACCTGATCGTGGTGGGCTCCCACGGCCGCCACGGCTTCGCCCTGCTGCTCGGCTCCACCTCCACCGGGGTGCTCCACGGCGCCCAGTGCGATGTCCTCGCCGTGCGCGTGGGCAAGAAGGGTGAGAGCGCCGAATAACGGCTACCGGCCGCTCGCGTTCCACAAGGCGCCCACGCTGGGCGCCTTTTTCAGGTTCTTCGCAGACTGGCGTGACACTGCCTTGTAGGAGGGCGGCTTTGCGCCGGTTCGACGCCGCGCGAATGGCGCCGCAGGCGCCTCGGCGGTATCGCTGGCGCTGGTGACTGCCGCTGGGAGTCCTTCGGCCTCCATTCGCCCGGGAGACCCGGCCTCCCACCTTGTCACCTGTCGAACAGGTCCACGCCAAAATTCGATGAACCCTTTTTCAGGCGTCCCCTGAAGCGAGGGCCTCCAGCTCCATCCACCGCTCCATGGCGGCGTCCAGCGCCGCCTGCTTCGCCGCCAGCTCCTCCAGCACGGCGGTCACCGTCGCGCTCTCCTGCTGGTAGAAGCCGGGGTCGCCCACCCGGGCCTCGAACCCGGCCACTTCTTCCTCCAGCCGCTCGATCTCGGCCGGCAGGCCGTCGAGCTCGCGCTGCAGCTTGTAGGAGAGCTTGGCGGGCTTCTTCGCCGCCGGGGCCGGCTCGGGCTTCGCCGCGGGGGCCTGCGTGGCGACCGGCTCCACCTGCTGGCGCGCCGCCCCCTCCCAGGGCGCCGGCGGCAGCCTGCCCCCCTGGCGCACCCAGTCGCTGTAGCCGCCCACGTATTCGCGCACCCGGCCCTCGCCCTCGAAGGCCAGCACGCTGGTCACCACGTTGTCCATGAAGGCGCGGTCGTGGGAGACCAGCAGCAGGGTGCCCTCGAAGTCGAGCAGCAGCTCCTCGAGCAGCTCCAGGGTCTCCATGTCGAGATCGTTGGTGGGCTCGTCGAGCACCAGCACGTTGGCGGGCTGGGTGAAGAGCTTGGCCAGCAGCAGGCGGTTGGACTCGCCGCCGGAGAGCGCCTTGACCGGCTGTCGGACCCGCTCGGGACTGAAGAGAAAGTCCTGCAGGTAGCTCATCACGTGGCGGTCGTGGCCGCCCACGCTCACACGGTCGCTGCCCTGGGCCACGTTGTCGTAGACGGTCTTCTCGGGCTCGAGGCCGGCGCGCAGCTGGTCGAAGTAGGCCACCTGGAGCTTGGTACCCAGGCGCACCTGGCCCTCGGTGGGCTCGAGCTCGCCCAGCAGGATCTTGAGCAGGGTGGTCTTGCCGGCGCCGTTGCGGCCGATGAAGCCGATGCGGTCGCCGCGCTGGATCTCCAGGGAGAGGTCACGGATCACCGCCTCGTCGCCGAAGCGCTGGGTGACGTGAGAGAGCTCCACCACCCGCTTGCCGCTGCGCTCGCCGCCGTCCACGGCCAGGTTGGCCGTCCCCTGGCGCTCGCGGCGTTCGCTGCGCTCCCGGCGCAGCTGCTCCAGGGCCCGCACCCGGCCCTCGTTGCGAGTGCGCCGGGCCTTGATGCCCTGGCGGATCCAGGCCTCCTCCTGGGCCAGCTTCTTGTCGAACTCGGCGTGCTCCCTGGCCTCCACCTCCAGCTCGTGGGCCTTCTGGGCCTGGTACCTGGCGTAGTCGCCGGGGTAGCGCCCGAGCCGCCCGCGATCCAGCTCGAGAATCGCCGTGGCGAGCTTCGACAGGAAGGCGCGGTCGTGGGTGATGAAGAGCACCGCGCCGTTGAAGGCCAGCAGCTGCTCCTCGAGCCAGGCGATGGTGTCGAGGTCCAGATGGTTGGTGGGCTCGTCCAGCAGCAGCAGGTCGGGCTCCGCCACCAGCGCCCGGGCCAGGGCCACGCGCCGGCGCCAGCCGCCGGAGAGTGCCGACATCTCGGCATCGGCCGGCAGCCCCAACCGCGTCAGCACCACATCGATGCGCTGGTGGAAGGACCAGCCGTCGATGGCCTCCAGCCGCGTCTGCAGCTCGGCCATGCGGCGCATGTCCGGCGCCTCATCGCCGACCAGATGGTGATACTCCGAAAGCAGCGCACCGGCCTCGGGCAGCCCCCCGGCCACCACGTCGAAGATGGTCTGGCCGTCGGCCTCGGGAAGCTCCTGGGCGAGCACCCCGATCTTGAGGCCCGGCGCCCGCCAGATGGTGCCGCCATCGGGCAGGGTCTCGCCGGACACCAGGCGCAGCAGGGTCGACTTGCCGGTGCCGTTGCGCCCCACCAGGGCCAGGCGTTCGCCCCTCTCCAGCACCAGGTCGGCGCCATCGAGCAGCACATGGGTCCCATAGGCCAGTTGCAGCTGTTCCAGACGTAGCAGGGTCACGCGAATACCTCTTCGTTTCACCGGGGGCGCCAGTGTACCCCATGCAGGAGGCCGCCGCCGCGGGTACAATGCGCCTCCTTCGGACGCCCCGCCGCCCCCTTTCCCAGAGGAGTTCCGCCTTGGCAGAGCACCCCGCCCACGTCGATGACTTCCTCCCCGAGGCGCTGCGCTTCACCGCGCCGGCGCCCCTGGTGGACATCGGCGCCAACCTGACCCACGAGAGCTTCGCCCGGGACCTGCCGGCCGTGCTGGGCCGTGCCCGGGCGGCGAACGTCACCACCCTGATCCTCACCGGCACCGACCGCGAGCACGCCGAGCAGGCGGTGGCGATGTGCCGTGAGCACGCCGGTGACGGGCTCTCGCTCCACGCCACCGCCGGCGTGCACCCCCACGACGCCAGCCGTTGGGACGGCGAGCTCGCCGCGGCCATGGCGGCCCTGCAGCGCCAGCCCGAGGTGGTGGCCGTGGGCGAGTGCGGGCTCGACTTCAACCGCAACTTCTCCACGCCGGCGGAGCAGGAGCACGCCTTCGAGGCCCAGCTGGAGATCGCCGCCGCCTGCGGCAAGCCGCTCTTCATCCACGAGCGGGACGCGGGTCGGCGCATGCGGGAGATGCTCCGCACCTGGCGCGACGACATCGGCGACGCCGTGGTCCACTGCTTCACCGCCGAGCGCGACACCCTCCACGGCTACCTGGACCTGGACCTGCATATCGGCCTGACCGGCTGGCTCTGCGACGAGCGGCGCGGGCACCACCTGCGGGAGCTGGTGGGGGACATCCCCCTCGGGCGCCTGATGGTGGAAACCGACTGTCCCTACCTGCTGCCGCGCAATTTACCTGCCAAACTCAAGGGCAGACGCCACGAGCCGGCGCTGCTGCCGTGGATCGTGCGCGAGATCGCCCACTGGCGCCCCGAGAGCGAGGCCGACCTGGCCGCCGGCACCACCGCGACGGCCCGCCGCTTCTTTCGGCTGCCGGACGCCGTGCCACCGCCCCGCCGAGCCCCCTATAACGAGGAGAACTGATCATGGCCAACATGCCCGGCTTCATTGCCGTGGAGACCGGCGACGACGGCGGCCTGCCGCTGGCCATCGCCTGGACCCTGCCCGACGGGCGCGTCAAGCACACCCTGATCCAGCCCGAGGATGACTGGCTGGATGCCGAGATGGTCTCCCTGGGCGAGTACAGCCTGGAGGAGCTCAACAGCATGGGGGTCAGCCCCCTGGACGTGATCCGGGAGCTGGAGAACGACCACTTCAGCGACACCCTCTATACCGCCGGGGTCGGCGACGACGAGGCCGCCCTGTCGCGGCTCTTCGACACCTACGGCCTCGACCCCTTCGTGGAGCTCGCCCCGGCCGAGAGCCTCTATGCCACCCTGTCGCCCGGCGAGTGGGCCCGAGCCCGGGGAGAGCTGTTCGGCGAGCTGGGGCTCGAGCCGATGCGCCCGGAGCACGAGGTGGAGGTGATGCTGCACCTTCACCAGCGCCTGGGCAGCGACGACTGAGGCTCAGGGCACCAGCATCTGCTGCAGGCGCGCCAGTATCTGCACCCGGGACGGCAGGGTCAGGGTGGCCGCCGGCCCCAGGGCGATGAAGCTGTCCTCGGCGGTCAGCCGGGAGAGCCGCTCACCAGCCACACCGCGCTCCACCAGCCCGGTGACGAGCTCCTCGCTCACCGACCCCGAGCGGCGACACTCGTCGACGATCAGCACGCGGCCGCAGCCGGCCACGGCGTCATGCACGGCGTCGTGGTCGATGCCGGTCAGCCAGCGCAGGGCAACGATCCGCACTCGTGCCCCGGCCGGGTCGATCTCCGCCGCCGCCTGGCGGGCCAGGTAGACGCCGTTGCCGTAGGTCAGGATGGCAAGCTCGCTCCCCTCGCCCCAGCGGCCGAGCTCCCCCACCGGCAGGTGGAAATCGGGCCCCGGGTCCTCCTCGCACCAGCGCCCGTCCCCCTCCTCGAGCAGGTCGCGGGTGTGGTAGCGGGCGATGGGCTCCAGCAGCACCACCACCCGCTGCTCCTCGTCGGCCAGGCGCAGCGCCTCCTGCAGCAGCCCCACCGCCTCCCGGGGGCCGGCCGGACAGGCCACCAGCAGGCCCGGGATATCACGCAGCACGGCAATGGCGTTGTCGTTGTGGAAGTGGCCACCGAACCCCTTCTGATAGCCGAGCCCGGCGATGCGCACCACCATGGGGTTGGTGTACTGGCCGCTGGAGAAGAAGCTCAGCGTGGCCGCCTCCCCGCGCAGCTGGTCCTCGGCGTTGTGCAGGTAGGCCAGGAACTGGATCTCGACGATGGGCAGCAGGCCGTTCTGCCCCAGGCCGATGCCGAGCCCGAGGATGCTCTGCTCGTCGAGCAGGGTGTCGACCACCCGGTGGACCCCGAAGCGCTTCTGCAGCCCCCGGGTGACGCCATAGACCCCGCCCTTGCGGCCGATATCCTCACCGGCCAGCACCGCGCCCGGGTGGCGGGCCAGGGCCCGCGCCAGCGCCTGGTTGAGACCCTGGGCCAGGGTCAGGGGCGCTTCGGCCACCTGCACCGCTTCCGGCACCGAGTCGCTCGGTGCGCTGCGCCCCGGCCGCCGCGGCGGCACGATGCTGGCCATCACCGCCTCGGCGCTCTCGAGCCTGGGGCGGCGGATCGCTGCCTCGGCCAGCCACGCGGCCTCCTCGCCGATCACCCGATAGCGCTGGCGCAGGGCCTCGGCACTCAACCCCCCGTGGCGACGCAGCAGCCCCGCGCCGAACAGCAGCGGGTCCCGGGCCTCGTCCGCCTCGATGCGCTCCGGGCTCAGGTAGGCCTGCTGGGCGTCGGAGCCGGCGTGACCGAAGAGGCGCACGCAGCGCATATGCAGGAAGACCGGCTGGCGCCGGGTACGGGCGATGCGCACGGCCTCGCTGGCCGCGCGCCAGGTGTCCGCCAGGTCCAGGCCGTCGCAGGCCAGGTAGTGGATACCCGGGCGGGCCGCCATGGCGGCCGCGATCCAGCCGGGCGGCGTCGGCACCGAGATGCCCAGGCCGTTGTCCTCGCAGAGCAGCACCAGCGGCATGGGCAGCCCCTGGTAGGCGGCCCAGCCGGTGGCGTTGATCGCCCCCTGGGCGGTGGAGTGGTTGAAGGAGGCGTCGCCGAAGCTGCACAGCACCACGCCGTCGACAGGCCAGCTGCCGGCCACTCCCAGGCGCCCGGCCAGGCCCAGGCCGTGGGCGACCCCCACCGCCTTGGGCAGGTGGGAGGCGATGGTGCTGGTCTGGGGCGGCACATTGAGGGCCTTGGAGCCGAGCACCTTGTGGCGCCCGCCCGATATCGGGTCGTCCCGGGAGGCCACGAGGCTGAGCAGCAGGTCCCACAGGGGGCGCTGGCCGGGCCGCTGACGGGCGCGCTCGATGAGGAAGGCGGCGTCCCGATAGTGGAGGAAGGCGGGATCGCTGACCCGCAGGGCCCGCGCCACGGCGGCACTGCCCTCGTGGCCGGCGCTGCCGATGGTGTAGAAGCCCTCGCCCCGGGCCTGGAGCCGCCTGGCCTGGAGGTCGAGGTGGCGGCTCATCAGCTGGGACTCGAAGAGCGCCAGCAGCGCCCCGGGGGAGAGCCCCGCCTCCGCAGGCGTCAGGCCGCTGTCGGTCAGTGGCCACGCATCCCGGGCCAGGGCGTCGAGGAGGCGCGCCTCCTGGGGCAGCGGCGCGGCGGAAGGGACCATGGCAAGGACTCCGGCTGAGGCTGATACCGCCAGATTAGCAGCCTCTCATTCGCCCCGCGGGTTCTCGACTTCCACGGGCCCTCGCGCCACCCGGCCTTCCGCGGCGTCGGTTCGCACTCAGGCCCCGGCGACGGCCGCCTCCGCCTCGAGCACGGCATGCCCGGCCGCCAGCGCCCGCTCCAGGGGCTCGCCCTGGCGATAGAAGTGCGCCAGGGCGGTGCGGAAGGCCTCCGCGCGCCGGGGCAGCCCCTCGCGCTCATAGCGCTCCGCGCGGGCCGCGACCCGGGCCTGGAAGGCCTCCCGGTCCACCTCCGCCTCGCCGCCCAGGTTGTCGACGCTGACATGGAAGCGACGCCGGCTGGCACGGCAGAAGAGCAGCTCCAGCGCCTGGGGCGCCACCTCCACCGCCTCGAAGTCGCGCTGCTCGGCGGTATCGCGCCCGTCGGGCAGGTACCAGTAGCCGTAGTCCTCCAGCTGGCGCCGTCGCGCGCCGGCGATGCACCAGTGGCTGATCTCGTGCAGGGCGCTGGCATAGAACCCCCGGGCGAAGATCACCCGATGCCAGGGCGTTTCCGCATCCGCCGGCAGGTAGAGGGGCTCGTCGCCACCGCGCACCAGCCGGGTGCCATGAGTGGGCGCAAACAGGCCATCGAACAGGGCAGTGACATCCTCGAGACGGTGATTCACATGGACTCCACGAAAGTGATGAGGAGCCATTATAGGGGGCGGGCCTGGCAGGCCAAAGAGGTGACACCTTGTTAACATAGACGCCCTGCCACCCTTTCCGGCAGTCGCTTGTACGGAGCCCTGACCTTGCCCACGCCCCTCTCCCGCCTGCTCGCCACCAGCCGCCGCGAGACCCGCCCCCTGCTGCTGCTGGCGCTGCCGATCTGCGGCGCCCAGCTGGCACAGGCCGGCATGAGCGTGGCCGACGTGATGATGACCGGGCGGCTCAGCGCCACCGACCTGGCGGCGGTCTCGGTGGGCTCCAGCCTGTGGATGCCGCTGATGCTGTTCATGACCGGCACCCTGATGGGGCTGACGCCCATCGTCGCCCAGCTGCTCGGCGGACAGCGCACCGACGACATCCGCCCCAGCGTCCACCAGGCGCTCTGGGTGGCGCTGGCGCTGGGGGTCGTGGCCGCGCTCCTGCTGTGGTTCGCCGTACAGCCCATCTTCACGCTGATGGGGGTGCCCGAGGAGGTCGCCAGCCGCTCCACCGCCTACTTGGCGGCGGTGGCCTTCGGCATGCCCGGCGCGGCGCTCTTCCAGGCGCTGCGGGCCTTCTCCGACGGCATGAATCATACCCGCCCCTCGCTGTGGATCAGCCTGGTCGGACTCGGGGTGAACATTCCCAGTAACTATGTGCTGATCCATGGCGGCGACGGCCTCACCGCCCTGTTCGGTGACTGGCTGCCCGCCTGGGCGCAGGCGCTGCCGGCGCTGGGCGCCCTGGGCTGCGGCATCGCCACGGCGCTGTCGCTGTGGACCATGAGCCTGGCCATGGCCCTCTATACCCGCCGTGCCCCCGCCTACCGGGAGGTCTCCCTCTGGCACTCCCCTACCCTGCCGCGCTGGCGCCTGATCGGCGAGCTGCTGTACGTGGGCCTCCCCATCGGGGTGGCGATCTTCGTGGAGGTGACGCTCTTCACCCTGATCGCCCTGTTCGTCGCCAGCCTCGGCGAGGTGACGGTGGCCGCCCACCAGGTGGCCCTCAACTACACCTCCATCCTGTTCATGCTGCCGCTGGCGCTGAGCATGGCCCTGACGGTCAGGGTCGGCAACACCCTGGGCCAGCAGCGCCTCGCCTATGCGCGAGAGGTCGCCTGGTTCGGCATCGTCGCCAGCATCGCGGTGGCCCTGCTCAACGGCTCCCTGCTGTGGCTGACCGCCGAACCGGTGATCGGCCTCTATACTCATGACCAGCAGGTGCAGCGCCTGGCGCTGTCGCTGGTCCTGCTGGCCATGATCTACCAGGTGTCGGACTCGCTGCAGGTGAACCTGGCCGGCGCCCTGCGCGGCTACAAGGACACCCGCATCATCATGCTGATCACCCTCGCCTCCTACTGGCTGGTGGGGCTGGCCGGCGGCCACTGGCTGGGCACCCGCGGCCTGCCCGGCCTGGTTGAGCCGATGGGAGTTCACGGCTACTGGGTGGGGCTCATCGCCGGCCTCACCGCCGCCGCCCTGCTGCTGGCGGCCCGCCTGTGGCGGGTCAGTCGACGGGTCGCCGAAGGAGTGTACGATGCGCTGGATGCCGGCTAGGAAAGGACTGGGCACCCTGCTGATCGTCGCCGGCGCCGCCCTGCTGGTCGCCTGCGGCTCGGGGGACGCCGAGAGCGACGCCCTGCTCCACGGCTACCAGCGCCACCTGGCCGACCGCCTTGAGCTGGCGCCGCCGGTACCAGCGGCGCCCGGCAACATCGGCGCCTTTCCCGAGCGGCGCGACCGCCTGGCCAGCATTCCGGAGACCCGCGCCGGCCTGCTCAATGTCTATGCGCTGCGGGAGTGCCACATCACCACCCTGGTGGCGGAACGCAACAGTGCCCTCGGCCGGGTGGCGCCGGCCAGCCAGCAGTGGCGCTATGAGCTGACCCTGTGGCAGCGCCTGCAGGCGTGCCTGGAAAGTGACGTGCCGGCGCGGCTCGGCGAGGCGGACCTGGCGCGGCTCGAGTCCCTCGCCGCCACCAAGGGCGAACAGCTGCCCCGGGCCGCCTGGAACGGCCTGTTCGGCTCCGATGAGTGGGCCGGCAACTTTACCCGGGTGAGCGGCCCCCTGGCACCGGACGCCCTGGCACCGCCCCCCGCCCAGCGCGAGGCCCTCACCTACCTGCATGACCTGAGCACCGCCCCGCTCTCCGACGCCCGGATCCCCGATCCGGAGGCGCTGGAGTCCCACCTCAACGCCCTGAGGGAGCGCCCCTACACCGCCGAGCTGCTGCGCACCCTGATGCTGGCCACCCAGCGCCTGGTGGAGGCCTCGGCGCTGATCCGCCACGCCCTGGAGCGCCACGACGCCTGTCGCACTCCGGCCCTCTCCGCCGAGCTCGAAGGCCCCGGGGAGCGTCCGGCAGCCGACTGGCTGGCGGCACTGGAGCAGGCCGCTGACGCCTGGCTGGGGGACCTGACGCCGCTCTTCAGCCTGCTCGACTCGCCCCCCGAAGCGGTAGCGAACTACCATGACCGCTGGCTCTCGGAGGCACACCCCGAGGCACCCCTGCCCGCCTTCCGCAGCGCCCTGGCCGAGCACCAGGCGCTGCGGCAGGCTCACGCCGAGCGCTGCCGGTGAGCTCCCGACATCGCCCGGGGACTTAACCTCACTCGCCGTCTGTGCTATTGGTGAGGGCGAGAGTGACGCAGTGCGCTTCCGAGCGGCCCGCGGAGTTCGACTCCTCGCGCCGATGCCGTGATCACGCAGCATGTGGAGGAACGTCATGGGAATCCCGCTGTCACCCCGCTCTGCCAGGGTCATCGACCTGGAGACGATGCGCCAGCGTCAGCTTGCCCGCCGACGCCTGATCCGTCTGGCCCCCGAGCTGGACGGCCTGGAGATGGTCTACCGGCTGGCCTCGAGCCCCGACACCCTCTACGGCATGCCCCTGCTGGCCTGGGGCATGCGCGAGGATGGCGAGGTGGTCGGCCTGGTTCCCTGGATGGAGGCCCTGACCCCCTGCCACCGCCTGGACGACCCGGAGCACGGCAGCTTCGTCGGCTACCGTGACCCGGAAACCGAGGAGCTCTTCGACGTGGCGCCCGAGCACAAGGTGCTGGAGCTCGAGCACGCCGCCGCCTACTTCGACTACGAGGAGACCGACCAGATCACCCTGATCCAGCAGATCCCCGAGACCCAGGGTACCCATGCCCTCTGCATGGATGGCGACGACACCCCCTGGCAGCTCAAGCAGGTGTTCGGCTGGCGCCTCTACAGCGATGGCGCCGTGGAGGCGCTACTCGCCGATGAGCGCCTGGTCGACAGCACCCCGATCCTTCCCGGCGACCCCTGCCTCTACCCCGGGCACAGTCGCCACCGGGCCATCTACTTCTTCCAGCGTCAGATCGCCAACCGCATCCGTCGCGAGGACCCCGCGACCCTGGAGGCCCTGGCACTGATGGTGATGCCAGAACCCCCGACGCCGGGCTGAACCCGACAGGCGGGGCCGGGACAGGATTAGCCTAAACGGATAAAGTAGAGGTAGCTGTCCTCGAGCTCCTCCTGGCGGATCAGCTCATGGCCAAGGAACTGGCAGAACTTCGGCACGTCCCGCGTGGTGGCCGGGTCGCTGGCAATGACCTTGAGCACCTCGCCAGGGCGCATGTCGCGCACCTTGTTGTGCATCAGCATGATGGGCTCGGGGCAGTAGAGTCCGGTGGTATCGAGCTCGACCTGGAAGTCGGGCGCCGCCTCGGACATTGCGTCTTGGATATCAACCATCGATGGCCTCGTCGTCGGGTTTCATCAGTCGGAGCATGCTAGATGATCAAGATCATTATCGAACGCCGCATCATGCCGGGCCTTGAGCAGGAGTACGAGGAGGCCGCTCGCGAAGCCATGCGCCAGTCCCTGGGGGCCAGGGGCTTCGTGGGCGGCGAGAGCCTCGTGGAGCTGGGCCACAGCGATCGGCGTCTGATGATCACCAAGTGGCGCGACCTGCGCGCCTGGAAGGAATGGTACACCAGCGAGGAGCGCGCCCGGGTCATGCAGCGCCTGCTGCCGCTGCTCACCGAAGAGGAGCGCATTCGCATCTACGAACCCACCACCCACTGAGCCAGCGGGTCGGGGCGCCTCAGTCACGCAGGCGCACGTGGACCGTCACCTCTTCCCGGTCGTGGTAGAGGTGGCGGCAGCCGATCTCCGCCGCCACCCCGGCCGCACCCAGCGCCTCCTCCAGACGCTCCAGGCAGGCCGCCACCTCGGGCCAGCGCCGCTTCATCGGCAGCTTCAGGTTGAACACCGCCTCGCGGCACCAGCGCCGCACCAGCCAGCGCTCCATCATCGCCTGCACCCGGGCCGGCTTGTCGACGATATCGCAGACCAGCCAGTCGAGCCGGTAGGGGGGCTCCCAGACGAAGCCATCCTCGCGCAGGTGCTCCACCTGGCCGGTGGCCATCAACGCCTTGTCCATGGGCCCGTTGTCGATGGCATAGACGTGCATCCCGCGATGCACCAGCTGCCAGGTCCACCCTCCCGGGGCCGCCCCCAGGTCGGCGGCCTGCATCCCCTCCGCCAGGCGCGCCTCCCACTCCACTCGCGGCACGAACTCATGCCACGCCTCCTCGAGCTTGAGGGTCGAGCGACTGGGCGCCGCCTTGGGAAAGCGCAGGCGACGGATGCCCCCGGGCTCCTCGCTGCGATTGCCGGGAAAGCTCATGCCCAGCTGCACCACATCCCCGGCGCTCCACAGTAGGTGCAGGCGGCGCCCACCCGCCTTGCGGCGCAGCGCCCCACGCTTCCTCAACAGCGATTCCAGGGGGCGTGCCAGCGCCTTGGCCAGGCCCGACAGCGCCTTGCCGTCATTGGTGTCCGGCGTCTCCTGCCACAGGCTCTCGAAGCTCCAGCCGCTGGCCACGACCTGCTCGACGATCGGCCCCAGCCGGTCCTCCCGATCCAGGGTCAGCGGAGGCAGCGCCACCAGGCTCTGCCGAGCGAAGACCAGGTCACGCAGCGGCAGCGCGCGATGCAGGGCATTGCCCCCCTCCCCCTCCGGCAGCCGGAAGCGGACAAAGCCCGCACCGGGCTCGTGGAGCAGGGTGCCCGACCAGCCGGCCCGCCCCGCCTTGTCGGTCAGTTCCGCGGCCAGGTCGCGCTCGAAGCCGGGACGACAGTAGCAGAGCAGTTCCGAAGGCAGCAGGCTCATGCGTCACCTCCGCGGCGAGTGCCGCCCGAGTGCAGCAGCTCCTCCACATCCTGAAGCTGGACGTTCAGGGCATTGGTGGAGATCTGGATCTCCCAGAGGGAGTAGAGGAGCGAGACCGAGAGCGCGACCAGGCTGATACCGAACAGCACCATCCCGGTCAGCTCCAGGGACAGGAAGAGGGCAAACATCGACAGGGTACAGAGCAGGAAGCTGAGCACGCCGGCCAGCTGCATGCTCTTGGTCAGGGAGATGCGTCGACGCAGCAGCAGGATCTGCCGAGCATTGGCCTCCTGATGCTGAGTGCGCTCCTCGTCCGCCAGCTTGCGAATCAGCTGGGCAAGGACCAGGAAGCGATTGGTGTAGGCGAGAAGCAGCAGCGAGATGGCCGGAAACAGCAGGGCCGGCGTTGTCAGGGTCAAGGGGACTCTCCGCAGTCGAGTAGCCAGTTGTGGGGGGCCGCCATCATACCAGCGGGACGGAGGCACAGACGAGAACACAGAATCGTTAACTTACCATCTATGAAAAAGTTCTACTGCTCCTGTTTGGTGCGGAATGATCCGTCGATTTCAAGCGATATCGCCTCATATCAATGTCTAGCCAGCGCATAGCCTATACAGTTGCTGCATAATGGTGCATTGCTTTATATTGGGCACCCATTGGAAATCTCTTCCAGGCTATCCGCCCGCTCGGCGGATACGAACACACCTTCTACACAGGAATCTCTCGATGCCCTACGTTCACGACACCCTGGAACGCCTCCGCAAGAGCAGCCCGGCCCAGACCGAGTTCTACCAGGCGGCCGAGGAGGTCCTCGAGTGCCTGCGCCCGCTGTTCCAGCAGAGCCCCCACTACCTCGACCACAGCATCATCGAGCGCATCGTGGAGCCCGAGCGGCAGATCATGTTCCGCATCTGCTGGACCGATGACGATGGCAAGGTCCAGGTGAACAAGGGCTATCGTGTCCAGTTCAACTCCGCCCTGGGTCCCTACAAGGGGGGCCTGCGCTTCCACCCCAGCGTGACCTCGGGAACCATCAAGTTCCTGGGCTTCGAGCAGATCTTCAAGAACGCGCTCACCGGCCTGCCCATCGGCGGCGGCAAGGGCGGCTCCGACTTCAACCCCAAGGGCAAGTCGGACGGCGAGATCATGCGCTTCTGCCAGTCCTTCATGAACGAGCTCTACCGCCACATCGGCCCGACCACCGACGTGCCGGCCGGTGATATCGGCGTGGGCGCCCGTGAGATCGGCTACCTCTATGGCCAGTACAAGCGCCTGACCGGCCGCTACGAAGGCGTACTGACCGGCAAGGGGCTCAACTGGGGCGGCTCCATCGGCCGCAAGGAAGCCACCGGCTACGGTGCGGTCTACTTTGCCCAGAACATGCTGGAGGCCCGCGGCGAGAACCTCGAAGGCAAGACCTGCCTGGTCTCCGGTGCCGGCAACGTGGCGATCTACACCATCGAGAAGCTCTATGAGCTCGGCGCCAAGCCGGTGACCTGCTCCGACTCCCGCGGCACCATCCACGATGCCCGCGGCATCGACCTGGACCTGCTCAAGGAGCTCAAGGAGGTCAGGCGCGCCTCCCTGGAGGAGTACCTGTCCAACCACCCCGAGGCCCGCTACATCCCGGCCAGCGACTACCCGGAAGATGGGCACGCCGTCTGGCGCCTCAAGGCCGATGCCGCCTTCCCCTGCGCCACCCAGAACGAGCTGACCACTGCCGATGCCCAGGCGCTGCTGGACAACGGCGTCACCTGCATCAGCGAAGGCGCCAACATGCCCTCCACCGCCGACGCCGTGGACCTCTTCCTCGAGGCCAGGATCTCCTACGGCCCCGGCAAGGCCGCCAACGCCGGTGGCGTGGCGACCAGCCAGCTGGAGATGGCCCAGAACAGCAGCATGGAACAGTGGCCCCTGGAGAAGGTGGATGCCAAGCTGAAGGAGATCATGGCCAACATCCACCGGCAGTGTGCCGATACCGCCGAGGAGTTCGGCGAGCCCACCAACCTGGTGCTGGGCGCCAACATTGCCGGCTTCCGCAAGGTGGCCGACGCCATGATCGACCAGGGCGTGGTATAACCCCCTGCACCGACAGGTGACGGAAAGAGAAAGCCCGGGCTGGCAAGCCCGGGCTTTTCTGTCTGGCTGGGTGATCTTCCCTGCGGTCATCGCACAGGGGGCAGGCCGATCAGACGTAGGGGCGGTAGCCACGCTCTGCCTGGGCCCGGCACTGGGCCTCGGCCATCTTCATCATCCCACGCCACAGGCCGTGCAGCAGAGGCATCAGGACGGGACGCTGCTCGCCAGCCTGGTCCCAGATCATCGGGTAGGTCACCTTGGCAGTGTTCATGGGCAGAGCCTCTCGTTTCGGTTCAGGTTGAGAGATATTATACCTTAGTCTTTATACCAAGGTCTAATCGTCTCGCTGAATGACC
>Ga0209075_1000523_pt1 | contig 37646 bp, 31 predicted proteins | sample Stecom2011_FD_187523 | JGI IMG/M metagenome (GOLD analysis project Ga0209075, IMG submission 187523) | Agricultural soil microbial communities from Utah to study Nitrogen management - Steer compost 2011 (SPAdes) (version 2) | ecosystem: Environmental > Terrestrial > Soil > Agricultural land...
TTTGCCATCCACTCAGGTCCTGGATAACTGCCAATGTCACCGGCGACATAAACTCTTTCCATTCCTTTTGCACGGCAGAACTCGTCGGCGGCAATAAAACCTCCTTCAGAGCGAGGTAGGTCTGTGTTATCAAGCCATTCAGGGCCGGTTAAACCCGACATAAAGAGAATCAGATCGGCATCAAACTCTGCCCCTTCAGTAACGACTTTGTTTTCTTCAAAGCGAAGAGGTTTATGACCTAATTGAGTTTCAATGCCTTGCTTGTGCATTTGAGCTAATAGTCGATCAACCGCGCCCTCACCTAAGCGTTTGCCCGGCTTATGTTGTGGATTGAAGAAAATCAGTTTGAACTTATCACGGCGCTTTTGTTGGCGTAATAAGGTATCAATACCAAATAAGAACTCGAACATAGGGCCGCCACGTACAGCACCGGGTTCTTTAGGGTTAGAAGCAAAGCCGATAGCAATAGTGCCGCCGTCCATATTATTAATACGTTCGCTAATGGCTTCACAAGGTTCAATACCCTCACAGGGGATAAACGCATGCTCAATGCCCGGCAGTTTGCGTAAATAACGCCCACCGGTGGCAATGATTAGGTAATCGTATGTGAGCTCGCCATTGTCGGTAATGACTTTTCTATCACTGTCTTCAACGCTAATGACACTGCCTTGGTGCCAGCGAATATGATGACGTTGAAAGAAATTCCCTAAAGATACTCGCAAGTCTGAGCCTTTACGTTTACCCGAGGGTAGCCAAATTAAACTGGGTAAATAAACCAGTTCATTGTCAGGGGACACGACGGTTATTTCGGCATTGAGTGAGAGTTTGCGTAGCTCACGTACAGCAGCGACGGCTGCAAAACCACTGCCTAAAATAACGATATTGTGCATAGTAGTAACCTTAGTGTTATGTAAGTTATAAGCATATAACTAAATAATACACGGCTGCAGAGAAGATAGCGAAGCCTTGCTTATCTATGCAAGGCTCGTACTTGGGTGAGTAAACTAGCGTGGTGTTAAAAGTTAACGCCTTTGATGGCGGTGCTGTGCTCAGAAAGTTCGTAGCCCGACTGTATCGCGGTTGAGCCAAATGATAGATAAAGCATTGGGGCCGCCAAGCTAGGGTCAGAGAGACGCAGGCCAATGCCGTAGGCATCCCAACGGGCGCCTATGTCTAGGAATGGATAACCACGACTAAATGAATCAACTTTAGGCGTTGAAGAACTGTCTACTAGGCTGTTGTCATCATCAATTTGCCAATCGTAAAACGAATAGTTGTAGTTAGCAGTAATCCATCCGGCTTTGCCTAATATTTTACCCGACCAAAGACCCACACCAGCATTAGCACCTACCGACCACAGAGACGCACGGTTTTCAGTAATGGCCTGTTTGTAATTGCGCAAACCAAAATCGAGTCCATAAGAAATCGCTATCTTAGCGTTTGTTAAGCGCATATGACGTAAAGCCGCCGAGAAGTTGTTTGGATGATCAGAGTCGAATTGCTGCATAAAGGCTTGGTTAGTCATAACCGAGCCATCCTTTAATGGGATTTCAAACTCGTCAGCCAGTCTGCTGCCAAAGCCAAGCGTTAGATCTGAAATATGACCATAGTGATAAAATCGACGGTTTTTTAAGGCCTTATAATCACGCTTAAACTCTCTGTTCTTATAAATTGTAAAGCTATCATCAATACTCTGATAATTAAGCTGATCTGCATTAGAGATATTAATATGATAACGGCCTACCTCTAATTCTTTTTTAATACGATTACTACCGCTCATAATAATGGTGTTATTTGAGTCTTTTAGAGTAATGGTGTTTTTAGAGCTCGGTACAGAGATATCTAGCAAGCCAAATGACTTTTCCGACAGTTTAATGCTGTAGTAAAGATTGGCGGATACTGGCTGACCAATCATTTCAATATTCGTACGGTGCGAATCTTCCCCTGATTCTGCCGTCAATTTAAGCATGTTGTATTCAGAGCTAACGCTAAAAACTTTATCTTGGAATTCGGTGGCCAAGACAGTTGTTCCATTCAGTAAGGTAACCAGCGCATTGCTAGGTTGGGTGTGTACATAAATGGTGGTTTGGCTAAAGTTGGTTAGATCAGACGTATTGATAGCGCTCATTTTTAAAAGGTCTTTATCAATCGAACTGTTTAATACCTGATGGTAGCCAAGCAAAATAGGAGAAAAGTGTTCAGGCAGCTGCTCTAGGCTTACAAAACGTGTTTTACCTGAGTGATTGGTCTTTAAGTTAATACCATTAATGTATATAACGAAATCGTTTTGAGGCTCATAGGTTTTTGCATCAATAAGCACAAAACGTACGCGATTATCATTAGTTATGGGGAGTAGCGTTAGGCGTCGCTTCGACTCTTCAATAGCATTTTGAAAGAAGACTTCAAAGGTAGTATTGGCAGGGACACCAGGCCCATAAATTAATTCATTGGCTATGCCTTGTTCTAAGGTTTTCTCTAGCCCTAGAATTGCATAGCGCAGGATGGCACCTGGTGACAGAGACTCTTTATCTTTCATTAAGAGCGCATAGGCCAAAGCTGGTGCTTGACGGTCGGTACGTTGTCGTACTTCATCCATTTTATGGGTTGGCATTTTAACGGTGACTAACCAACCTTCTTGTACCTTAGTAGAAACTTCTACTTGCACATCGCTGAGTAACACACTGGTGCTGTTTGCCATAAAACTGGTGACTTCTTCACTGGTGCTGACACGCACATCGTCACTGCTAGATTCTTTTACCTGTTGCTGTGCTGCTTTAAACTCTGACGAAACATGCACATAAATTTGTTCAGAAAGCGCTAAGCGGGCTGCTAGGGTGGCCTCTTCTTTAGTAGTGCCTGTGCCTGATGCATAGGTGTAACCGTCTAAGGTATTAATACCTTGATTAAGAACGCTTTCAGCACTAGGTGTGGTTGAGAATAAGCTGCAGGCGCTAAGAGAAAGAGGTAAAACAAGACAGAGAATAAAACGCATAATTATATTTGGATATCAAAGTAAAAGAGGTCGCATTCTAAGGTAAAAAAAGAGTAAACAGAAGGTTAGAGGTTTTTTGCGGTCATCTGCGTGTTAGTTGCAGAAAAATGAGTGGAAAAAGCCTATAATAGGTCGCCAAATTTCAAAATTCATTGCTAGAAATAGCCAATTAGGAGACTGACTTTATGACAACCCCGATACGAGTAGGTATTGCCGGATACGGTAACCTTGGCCGTGGTGTAGAGACTGCCATCAGTAAAAACGAAGATATGACGTTAGTGGGGGTGTTTAGTCGTCGTGAGCCAAGCACTGTGCAAACCCTTAATCCAAGCACAGCGGTTTTCTCAATTGATGCTTTAGCTGAATTTAAAGACAAAATTGACGTGTTAATTCTTTGTGGTGGCTCGAAAGACGATTTACCCGTACAAGGGCCAGAGTACGCTGCCATGTTTAATACGGTCGATAGCTTTGATACTCATGCTCGCATTCCAGAGTACTTCGAATCGGTCGATGCGCCTGCTAAGGCAAACAATAAAACTGCGTTAATCTCTATCGGTTGGGATCCAGGCATGTTCTCTATCAACCGCTTAATGGGGGAAGCATTACTACCAGACGGTGAGACTTATACTTTCTGGGGTAAAGGCTTAAGCCAAGGCCATTCTGATGCGGTGCGTCGTGTAGAAGGCGTTAAAGCCGGTGTTCAATACACTATTCCTTCAACCGAAGCGATAGAAAAAGTACGCAGCGGTAGCCGTCCAACACTAAGCACGAAAGAAAAGCACGTGCGTGAGTGCTATGTGGTATTAGAAGAGGGTGCCGATGCGAGTGTGGTTGAGAATACCATTAAGACCATGCCTAACTACTTCTCAGACTATGACACAACAGTAAATTTCATTAGTGAAGAAACACTGAAAGAAGAGCACAGCCTAATGCCACATGGCGGCTTTGTTATTCGCAGTGGTACGTCCAGCGAAGGCATTAACCAAGTAGTGGAGTACTCGTTACAGTTACAAAGTAACCCTGAGTTTACTGCCAGTGTGCTAGTGGCTTATGCACGTGCATGTCACCGCTTAAGCGAACAAGGCCAGTACGGTTGTAAAACTGCCTTTGATGTTGCTCCTGGCTTGTTATCACCAAAGAGCGCTGCTCAGTTACGTAAAGAACTATTGTAACAGGCATAAAAAAGCCCTAACTAAGTTAGGGCTTTTAAAACGCTTAAACGTTAAAGCGGAAGTGAATAATATCGCCGTTTTGTACGATGTATTCTTTACCTTCTAAACGCCAACGACCGGCTTCTTTAGCGCCTGCTTCACCTTTGTATTTAATGAAGTCTTCGTAGCTAATAATTTCAGCGCGAATAAAACCACGCTCAAAATCTGTGTGAATAGCCGCTGCCGCACGTGGAGCAGTGTCTCCCACTTTGATGGTCCAAGCGCGTACTTCTTTAACGCCTGCGGTAAAATAGGTTTGTAGACCAAGCAATTCGTATCCAGCACGAATGACACGGTCTAAGCCTGGTTCTTCCATTCCCATCTCTTGTAAGAATTCGAGCTTTTCATCGGCGTCTAATTCGGCAATTTCGGCTTCAATTTGGTTGCACACTGCCACTACTGAAGCGCCTTCTGAAGCAGCAATTTCTTTAACAGTGTCTAGGTGTGGATTGTTTTCAAAACCGTCTTCGGACACGTTCGCAATGTACATGGTGGGCTTAATAGTAAGCAGATGGAAGGTGCGAGCAATTTTACGCTCTTCTTCATCTAACGATAGCATGCGAGCAGTTTTGCCTTCTTCAAAGTGCGGAATGAGACGCTCTAACAATGCTTTTTGAGCAACGGCGTCTTTGTCGCCACTTTTAGCAACACGAGCTACGCGTTGCAGCTGACGTTCACAAGAGTCTAAGTCAGCAAGAATTAGCTCGGTGTTAATGATGTCGATATCGGCTGCAGGATCAATTTTGTTTGCAACATGGATCACATTATCGTTTTCGAAACAGCGGACTACGTGAGCAATCGCATCAGTTTCACGAATGTTTGCTAAGAACTGGTTACCAAGACCTTCGCCTTTAGATGCGCCGGCTACTAGTCCAGCGATATCAACAAACTCCATGCTGGTCGGCACAACACGTTCTGGTTTAACGATTTCTGCTAGCTCATCCAGACGTTTGTCTGGCATGGCCACAATACCTGTGTTGGGTTCAATGGTACAGAAGGGAAAGTTTTCTGCAGCAATACCAGATTGCGTTAGCGCATTGAAAAGAGTTGATTTACCAACGTTGGGCAAGCCAACAATGCCACATTTAAAACCCATAATAATTCCTAATATTCAGATTCAGTAATTCGTATTCAAGATAGTCTTTAAGACATTATATCGCCATTAAGTGCGCGGTTATATTCGGCTACACACTTATTTTTTAGTGTGCAGTTCACTCATCGCTTTTTCTTTGCTGCCTGCGACATAGAGCGAGATAACCGCAATTGCGTTATCAATGGCTTCATCCATCTGTTTTTGTTCGTTTGCAGAAGGTTTGCTTAGTACATGACCGGTCACTCTGTTTTTATCACCAGGATGTCCAATGCCTATTCGTAAGCGGTGGAATCCTTTGTCATTACCCAGCTTGCTTATGATATCACGTAAACCATTCTGGCCGCCGTGACCACCACCTGTTTTAAATCTGGCGACGCCAGCAGGAAGGTCTAATTCATCATGTACTACTAAAATCTCTTCTGGTTTTATTTTATAAAAGTTAGCAAGCGCAGCAACTGCTTGACCGCTAAGGTTCATAAACGTAGTAGGAAGTAGTAGCCAGCAATCTTCTCCACCAATTCTGCCACGGCCAGCAAGGCCAAAAAATTTTCGGTCGGGGGAGAGCGAGATGTTTTCTGCGCGAGCAAGGCGTGAAACTAACCAAGCACCTGCATTATGACGAGTCTGTTCGTATTCGGCCCCTGGGTTGCCTAAACCAACAATTAACCTGATTGGTGCGCTCATAAGATTCCCTTAGTATGGAAGAATAAAAGCGTATATAGCAAAAAAGCGGGGCAAGCCCCGCTTTATCTAAGACACAGATAAAGAGTAAGTTATTACTCTTCTGATGCGCCTTCTTCACCTTCAGCTGCTTCGCTTTCTTCTTCAACAGAAGCAGTGCGAGGTGCAACAACAGATACAACAGCGTCGTTACGCTCTGCATCAGCACCGTGAGCTAGGTCAACTAGTTCAACGCCTTTAGGCATTACCAGATCTGTTAGGTATAGAGACTCACCTACTTCTAGTGCAGCAACGTCTACAGAAATGCTTTCTGGTAGGTCGCCAGCGTTACAGAATACGTCTACGCTAGCTAAGTGACGAGAAATAATACCGCCACCGATCTTAACGCCAACACAGCTGTCTTCGTTTTCGATGTGTACTGGGATGTGCGCTTTAATACGTGAAGTTTTGCTTACACGTAAGAAGTCAGCGTGCCAGATGATGTTTTTAGCAGGGTGACGTTGTAAGTCTTGTAGAATTACTTGTTCGTCTTTGCCATCAACATTAATAGTGATGATGCTGTTGTAGAACGCTTCGTCTTCAAGCGCTTTAACTAATTCGTTAGTTTTTAGCGTGATTGAAGTAGGTTTACGATCGTTAGCGCCCGCTTTACCACCGTATACGATAGCAGGGACACCATTTGCACGGCGAAGGCGGCGGCTCGCACCTTTCCCTTCGTCTGTACGGGTTACAGCATTCAGAATATAGTCTGACATAATAAATTACCTTCTAAGGTTAACGTAAAAAGCTGATAGGATTTGCGACCAGTCCTAGCAGCTATAAAAAAATCGTTCAGTATTATCTGAACATTGCACTAATTGATTCTTCGTTATTAACTCGGCGAATGGCTTCAGCCAAAATACCAGAAATAGTTAATTGACGAACTTTTTCACAAGCTTTGCCAGCTTCTGTTAGAGGGATAGTGTCAGTAACAACAATCTCGTCTAACTCAGCTTTGCTGATACGATCAATAGCCGGGCCAGATAATACAGCGTGTGTGCAGTAGGCGACAACTTTTTTCGCACCGAACTCTTTTAAGGCACTGGCTGCTTGGCAAAGAGTCCCCGCGGTGTCGACCATATCGTCTACTAAAATACAGGTGCGTCCGTTTACATCGCCAATGATGTTCATGATTTCAGATACGTTGGCTTTTGGACGACGTTTGTCGATGATGGCTAAGTCTACGTTCAGTTGTTTAGCAACTGCACGAGCGCGAACAACACCACCGATGTCAGGAGAAACTACGATAGGCGCTTCAAAGTTCTGACGGACGATATCGTCTACTAAAATAGGTGAACCATAAACGTTATCAACTGGAACACTGAAGAAGCCTTGAATTTGGTCTGCGTGTAAATCAACGGTTAACACGCGGTTAATACCAACGCTGGTCATCATGTCTGCAACGACGCGAGCACTAATAGGTACACGGGCAGAGCGTGGACGACGGTCTTGGCGGGCATAACCGAAATAGGGAATAACTGCAGTAATACGGCTAGCAGATGCGCGACGTAAGCAGTCGGCCAACAGAATGATTTCCATTAAGTTATCATTTGTTGGAGCGCATGTTGGTTGCAGGATGAATACGTCTTTACCACGAACGTTTTCTTCGATATCGATGGTGATTTCACCATCACTGAACTTACCAACGACGGCTTCGCCAAGAGGAATGTCTAAACGTTCTACAACTTTATTAGCCAGATCTGGGTTAGCGTTACCAGAAAAAACCACCAACTTAGACATGGCTGTCCCCTTGATGTTTGCAATTAAATGATAGTTAGAAAATTGGCTGAGGTGGTAGGACTCGAACCTACGAATGACGGGATCAAAACCCGTTGCCTTACCACTTGGCGACACCCCAGCATCAAGACGGTCTGAATAATACCTTATGTGTAGGAGAAAGGTTAATTCCTTTTGCTACGAAGGTTTCGTACTCAGCCGGTAACTGGTCAGAAACTCGACTGGCTTCTGCTTCAGAACTAAAGCTTATATAGCAACAAGCTCCAGTGCCCGTCATTTTAGCAAGACCATAATTACTTAGCAAATTCAATAACTTATCTATTTCAGGATAAAGCATTGATACAATTTGCTGGCAATCATTTTTTCCTTCTTGCCTCAACGCGGTGCGCATATTAATGGGGTCGGTATTACGAGTCAAGCCTTTATGTGAAAATATTTTCCCTGTATTTACACTAACCGGCGGACAAGCCACTAAATACCACGGTTCCGGCAGTTCTGGGGTGGGTGTTAATTTTTCTCCAATCCCTTCTGCAAAGGCAGAATGCCCCTCAACAAAGACAGGAACGTCTGCTCCAAGGGCTAAACCTAATGACGATAATTCATTAATAGGTAGGTTTAATTCCCAAAGACAATTAAGAGCAAGCAGAGTAGTGGCTGCGTTTGAACTGCCTCCCCCTAAGCCGCCTCCCATGGGCAGCACCTTCTTAAGCTGTATCTTGGCGCCCTGTGTGCAACCTGTATGTTGTTGAAGCGCACGAGCCGCTTTAATAATTAAGTTATCTTCTTCCTTAACCCCTTCTATGGCTGGTGTTAACGATAGTTGACCATCGTTTGTGCTCTGAAAGGTTAGGGTGTCACCATAGTCTAAAAACTGAAAAATGGTTTGTAGATTGTGATAGCCATCGGGGCGCTGCCCAGTAATATGTAAAAAGAGGTTTAATTTAGCCGGTGACGGCAAGGTAATTTCTTTGATGTTGCTACTGCTAGTCATACAGGGTCCATTCTTTGATGGCAAAGGTGAAACGAAAATCATAACCGCTGATGCGAATTAAACTAGGAAGCCAGTAGCCATTTTGCTCTTTGTAACGAGAGTATCGAATGGTCCAACCATGCTGTTCTAGTGTTTCTAGTAATCCGCTGTCGTTAAATTGTGTTTTAGCTTTGCTTTTAGGAATGGGTTGACCTTTAACCCAGTAACGAATTTGTGATACCGGAAAGTTCCAACCGGTATGTATTAGCATCAACTCTTCGGCAGAAGCGGCATGCTGCGGCTCTTTCCATCCGGGGAGCAGTAAGTTTGCTTGGTGCTGATTGCCTTCAAGGCGCGATGCACCGGCTCCAAACGGGCCTGCGATATATAAATCGTACGCCTGATGATCTTGTTTCCACGTTAGGTAGCCCGTATTGCTGGAGTCAGGGCTGATGACAGAAAGCTTACCGCGAGCTTGCCAGTGATTGAGTTTGCTTAGCTGCTGCTGAAACTCTTTGCTGGTGCCCTGTGGCATTAAGCTTGCGCAACCACTTAAAAAACTAAGCAGTAGAACGATGACGCTGAATTTAAGGTGTTGTACTGTCATTAGTCTCTGTATGCCAATCATCAATGTTTACGTTAAGACGTTCTAATGTGCTGTGAATGGTTTTGCTATCGGGGTTGTTCTCTAAGCCTGCTTGCCAAACCTCTATGGCTTCCTTTTGTTTGCCTGTGACCCAATAAAGTTCACCTAAGTGAGCGGCAATTTCATGATCTGGATAGCTACCAAAGGCTTCTTCTAATAAAGGTAGCGCTTCGTCGTAGTTACCTTGGCGAAAGTGTACCCATCCTAAACTGTCCATAATGGCGGGGTTGTTTGGCTTAATCTGGTAGGCTTTTAGTACTAAAGTATGCGCTTCTTCTAAGCGGTCAGTACGGTCGGCCAGTGTATACCCTAGTGCGTTTAATGCATCGGCATGATTAGGTTGCAAGGTTAAGATTTTGCGTAAATCGGTTTCTAATATATCTAGGTCGTCTAACTTGTCGCCAATCATGGCGCGTGTGTAAAGCAAGTCTGTGCTGTTTGGTAGTTGCTCTAAAACGGTTGAGATAAGTTCGTAGGCGTCTTGGTATTGGCCTTCGTTAATCAGCAGCTCAAGTTCTATGCGCATGAGCTCCGTTTTGTGTTTTGGGAACTGCTCGCTGCTGTCGTGTAGAAATTCTTGTGCTGATAAAAAGCCGTGCTCTGCATGAATGAGATAGGCACCTTTGAGTTGAGCCGCTAAAAACTCACGACTGGGAGCGACTTGAGAGTAATGGCTAATGGCTTCTTGTGTGTCGCCAGATTCTTCTGATAATCGACCTAAGTAATAGTGCGCTTCGTTTAAATGCTCTTCATTAATGATGAGCTGATAAAAACTGCTTTTTGCTTCTTCTGGATAACCTAGTTCGTCGTTAAGTAAGGCAAGAGATAGCAAAATATTCGAATCATCAGGAAAGTTATTATGCAGTTCATTAAAGGCCGCATGAGCTTTGTCGTATTCATGCTGCTCTAAAAGGATACGAGCGTTTAATACTTGCACCCCTTTATTGTTAGGGTGTTTTTTACGCAGTTTTGCTAACCACTTTATGGCGTCATCAGAGCGGTCGAGCAGCACCAGTACGCGTGCTTTCTGCAATGAGCCACTGAGTAAGTTAGGGTTGGCTTTAAGCGCTTGTTCAATTGAATCGTAGGCTGCTTGATACTGTTTAAGGTGCTGCTGCATGAGGCCTTCAGCATAAAGCAGAGATGCGTTATTTGGTTGCGACTCTTTTATGATTTGCAGGTCAGTGAGCAAATCTTGTTGGTAGCTACTTGGTAAATGCCCAGCATTCGCGGCTAAAAAATCATATTGGCTGGTGCCAGTTAAGGCTTGGAGTTCTTGCATATGCACTAGTGCTTGTTTGAAATCGCCCGACTCCATTAAAACTTGAGCCGCAGTTTGGTGTAAGATAGGGTTTTTTGGCTCAACCTCAATCCAAACTTTGAGTGCTTCTAATGCATGATGTGAACTGCCCATAAACAACGCGATACGAACAGTACGTTCGGCGATGTCAGGGTCTTTGGTTTTTTGGGTTTGTAGTAAGTATTGATCTAACGCGATATCAAAACGCTTACGATGACCGGCAATTTCGGCGGTTAATAGAGCGTTTAAGGTGTCGGCTTCAATAGGGCGGTAGGTAACCGGTGGCTTTTCTGAAGATAATTCGGGGGCACTGTAATAAAGGCTTTGTTCTTCATCGAACACAACAGTGTTATCCGTGACTTTTTTAGAGGCAAGGCTAGAGCAACCAGTCGTAAAAAGTGACAAACCTATCACTAAAGCGATAGAAGCATGTTTAAAACTGTTTTCAAATAAGCGCATAAAGTAAAAAACCGTATAATATTGCTGCTATTTAGAGTCAGACCAAGATGTAAGTCAAAGAATTCAGAGCAAAGCTTGCGCCAAAAGTTTATAATTGTACGTCTTTAGCATTTATTGTTATACAAAATAGGCCGTTTTAAGAGCAGAATTTGTCAGTATGGGCATCTGGACATTAGGTATCAACCATAAAACCGCATCTGTCGCCGTTCGAGAAAGGGTTTCATTCGACCCTGCGCAGATGCCTGTTGTATTGTCTGAGGTTAAAAGCCTTAAGCCAATTTCAGAAGTGGTCATTTTATCGACCTGTAATAGAACAGAAATCTATTACTCAGCACCCGATCAGGTAGAGCCATCTGAGTTAGTTGCGTGGCTGTCTGACTATCATAAGCTCGATCGTCAAGAGATTGAGCACGCTTTATACTTTTTAGAAACCGATCAAGCGGTGCAGCACGCTATGCGTGTTGCTAGCGGTTTAGACTCTCTAGTTTTGGGTGAGCCACAAATTCTTGGCCAAATGAAAGATGCCTATTCTATTGCCCAAGAAAGCGGCACGGTCGGGGCTGAACTCGGTCGCCTGTTCCGTCAAACCTTTTCTATTGCAAAGCGTGTTCGTACCGATACTTCTATTGGTGAAAACCCAGTGTCAGTGGCCTTTGCTGCAGTGCGTATGGCACAGCATATTTTCTCCGATATGAAAGAAAGTACCGCGCTACTCGTGGGCGCAGGTGAAACCATTGAATTAGTAGCGCGCCACTTATTCCAAGCAGGTGTGCGTAAACTCATTGTGGCTAACCGCACCTTAGCGCGTGCGCAACAGGTCGCCAATGAGTTCGGTGCTGAAGCAGTCTTGCTTGAAGACATTCCAGAAGCCTTAATTAATGCAGATATCATTATCTCATCGACAGCCAGTCCATTACCTATCATTGGTAAAGGCATGGTTGAGCGTGCCATGAAAAAGCGACGCCATAAGCCTATGTTTATGGTGGATATCGCCGTTCCTAGAGATATCGAAGAAGAGGTATCCGAGGTTTCTGATGTGTATTTATATACGGTCGATGACCTACGCGATATCATTGAAGAAAACATACGTTCGCGTGAAAGTGCAGCCGAGCAAGCAGAGACCTTAATTGACTCTGGGGTCGAGCAATTTATGCGCGATCTGAAAGTCTTGGATGCCGTTAAAACCATTACAGAAGTACGCACGCATGTTCATGACTTAAAAGATGAGCAGTTAGCGATTGCATTGAAAAAACTAAGTAACGGAGCCGATGCAGAACAAGTGCTGCGTCAGTTTGCTCATACTTTCACTAATAAAGTGCTTCATGCCCCTACGGTTTCCATGCGCCAGGCAAGTGCTGATGGGCGTTTAGATGTGTTGGATTGGAGCCGTGAACTTTTTAATTTAAACAAATTTGAATCTTCTAAGTAATTTATGAAAAAGTCTATCCTAGAAAAAATTGAGCAGTTGCGTGACCGCTATGAAGAAGTCGGACACTTGCTGTCTGAGCCCGATGCTGCGAATGATCAAAATCGCTTTCGTGATTTATCCAAAGAATATGCCGAGCTAGAAACCATCGCCCAAGCTTATACCGCTTATGAGCAATGTGTGGAAGATATCGAAGAAGCCAAGGTGCTAGTAGAAGACACCGATCCTGATATGCGCGCTATGGGCGAAGAAGAGTTAGAAGCTGCAGAAGCTCGCAAGGCTGAACTAGAAGATGAAATTGAAATCTTGCTGCTACCCAAAGATCCAGACGATGGCAGTAACGTATTGTTAGAAGTACGTGCGGGTACCGGCGGTGATGAAGCCGCTATTTTTGCTGGTGACTTATTCCGCATGTACAGCCGTTACGCCGAAGAGCGCGGTTGGCGTGTAGAAGTGCTTAGTTCGCACGAAGGTGAGCACGGTGGTTTTAAAGAAATCATCAGCCGTATTAGTGGTACCGATGTTTACTCACAATTAAAATTTGAGTCTGGCGCACATCGTGTGCAGCGTGTACCCGATACAGAAAGCCAAGGCCGTATTCATACCTCGGCTTGCACAGTGGCGGTGATGCCAGAAGTAGAAAACGAAGACGAGATTGATATCAACAAAAACGATTTACGAATTGATACCTTCCGCGCCTCAGGGGCGGGTGGTCAGCACGTAAACAAAACAGACTCCGCTATTCGTATTACCCACTTGCCTACCGGCTTAGTGGTGGAATGTCAGGATGAGCGTTCGCAGCATAAGAACCGAGCACGAGCCCTATCCATATTATCGACACGCCTACGTGATGCACAGCGTCAAGCGCACGAAGCCGAACAAGCGGCTGAACGTAAAAACCTAGTAGGCAGTGGCGACCGCTCCGAGCGTATTCGCACCTATAACTATCCGCAAGGGCGTGTGACCGATCACCGTATTAACCTAACCTTGTATAAGTTAGAAGAAATCGTTCAAGGTGATTTATCTCCTATCATCGACCCCCTAGTGCGTGAGCACCAAGCCAACTTGCTTGCAGAAATGGCTGGTGGCTAATGCAGGTAGAGCATTGGCTGCTGCAGGCTAAGCAGCAGCTAGAGCAGTCTGGATCAGATAGCGCACGCTTGGATGCAGAAATATTGCTAGGCTATGCCTTAGACAAAAACCGTACTTGGTTATACACCCACAGTGACTATGCGTTGAGCGATGTCGAGTTTGAGAGCCTTAATGGACTGCTCGAAAAGCGCATCGCCGGTCAGCCTATAGCCCACTTAGTAGGCGAGCGAGACTTTTGGAGTCTTACTCTAGAAGTTAACGCTAGCACGTTAATTCCTCGCCCTGATACCGAAACCTTGGTTGAGTGGGCACTCGAACTTCCTTTATTAGCCAACGCTCGTGTACTCGACTTAGGTACAGGAACGGGCGCCATTGCACTGGCCTTAGCCAGTGAACAGCCTTCTTGGCAAGTGATCGGGGTTGATAAAAGCGATGATGCGGTTCAGTTAGCGCTTAACAATGCCCAGAAAAATCAGCTGCAACAGGTTGAGTTTAAAAGCTCGGATTGGTTTGAACAGGTCGCAGGCAGTTTTGATTTAATTGTCAGTAACCCACCTTATATCGATGGCCAAGACCCACACTTGCAACAAGGCGATGTACGCTTTGAACCTATGTCTGCATTGGTTGCTGAGCAGCAGGGTTTGGCTGATATTGTTCATATTATTGATCAAGCCCCACACTATTTGCGTGATCAAGCTTGGCTTTTAATTGAACATGGCTACCAACAAGCTGAGCAAGTCAGGGAGTTGCTCAAGGCTAAAGGCTTCCAGCAAGTAGAAACAAGGGAAGACCTAGGTGGGCAGCCACGCATAAGTGGCGGACAGTGGCGAGTACTGCGACAAAGCTAGACGTGGCGGCGATTATAATACAGATCCTCTAGAGCGCGTGTCGCCCCTTGTTATGCGCAGCCGCTTAAAAAAGTATACAAATCAATACTGTTGTTCCCCTTTGACTCTTGCTAAGGTCAGGCGGTCTGTATTATTTCAATAACAAAAATGAGGTCACTATGGCAGATTCCCAGTTCGATATTGTTATTTTTGGTGCCACGAGTTTTGTCGGCGAAATTTTAACCGGTTATATGCACAAAACCCTTGCTGACAATGGTGACGTAAAATGGGCCATTGCTGGGCGCAGTGAAGCCAAGCTACAAGAAGTTAAAGAAAAACATGGCGCCCAAAATGTACCGCACATAATTGCCGATGCAAATAACGAGCAGCAGCTCAGAGATATGGTCAATCAGGCGCGTGTTATCGTCAGTACAGTAGGCCCTTATGCGCTGTACGGAGAACCTTTGGTTAAAGTATGTGTGGAAACCGGTACAGACTACTGCGACTTAACCGGTGAAGTGCAGTGGTACAAACGCATGGTTGATAAATACGAATCACAAGCCAAGCAAAGCGGTGCGCGTATTGTGCACTGCAGCGGATTTGACTCACTGCCGTCGGACTTAGGCGTGTATTTTACGCAACAACAAGCCCAACAAGCCTTTGGTGAAACTTGCCAGCAAATTGATATGCGTGTCGCTAGGTTAAAAGGTGGGGCAAGTGGTGGTACGTTTGCCAGTATGATTAATATTGCTAAAGAAGCGGCTAAAGACCCAGCCTTACGCAAAGAACTACAAAACCCGTACAGTATTTGTCCACCGGATCATGGCTTTAAAACTCGCCAGCATAATGTGGGTGGTGCTGAGTTTGATAAAAATATAGACGGCTGGATCGGACCTTTTGTTATGGCAGCGGTTAATACACGCGTAGTCCATCGCTCAAATGCATTGCAAGATAACGCTTATGGTCAAAACTTTAAATACAGTGAAGCCATGATGATGGGCAAAGGCAAAAAAGGCGAAAAACGTGCTAAAAGCATGGGACGTATGCTTAAGTGGTTTATGATATTGGCTGCAATAGCGCCTACCCGCTGGTTGTTGGAAAAGTTTATTCCTCAGCCGGGCGAAGGTCCCACTCCAAAAGAACAAGAGGAAGGTATGTTTGATATGCGCTTCTTTGGGCAAACCGTTAGCGGTAAAAGAATAGTCACTAAAGTTGTGGGTGACCGTGACCCTGGTTATGGCAGCACGGCAAAGATGCTTGGCCAAGCAGCACTTTGTTTAGCAAGTATTGATAAAGAAGCCAAAGTTGGAGGCTTTTGGACGCCTGCCAGTATTTATCAGGATGGTCTAATTGAACGATTACAGAAGTACAGTGGATTAACCTTTGAGGTTTTAGAACCGTAACGGTTAATGACCGTGCAAAATACAGACTGTGAATAAGTGAGTTAAAAAAAGAGGGCGTTGCCCTCTTTTTTTATGCCGTCTAAATTAATTGCTTGGTTGCAAGCAAATAAACAATACTAGTTTTCACCAAATAGAGCGCAGTCGATAAAGTCACACAGGCAGTGAATAACCAGCAAGTGCACTTCTTGAATGCGAGCTGTAACAAAACTAGGTACACGGATTTCAACGTCGTTTTCGGTGAGCAGGGATGTCATATCGCCACCATCGTTACCCGATAATGCAACCACCGTCATCTCACGCTCGTGAGCGGCTTTAATAGCCTGTACAACGTTAGCAGAGTTGCCGCTAGTAGAAATCGCTAGTAACACATCGCCAGCGTTACCGAGTGCACGAATTTGCTTAGAAAATACTTCGTTGTAGCTGTAGTCATTAGCAATGGAAGTAACAGTCGAAGAGTCAGTCGTTAATGCTAAAGCAGGTAGACTTGGGCGTTCACGTTCAAAACGGTTAAGCATTTCAGAGGAGAAGTGCTGTGCGTCGCCAGCAGAACCACCGTTACCACAGCTTAAAATCTTTCCACCATTAAGCAGTGAGTTAACCATCATTTTACCGGCTAACTCTATATAAGGAGGTAACTCTTCTGCGGAAAGGGTTTTGGTTTCAATGCTTGCGGCAAAATGACCAATAATTCGTTGTTGCACAAAAATACTCCTATTAAGTATTAGCTAATTAGGCAAATGCGTTTTTAATCCATTCAAACGTTATCGGATCGCCTTGTCCAGATAAAACATCAAAGCGACAAAAGGGCGGCGTATTACCAAAGTGCATTTGTAGGTAATATTCAGCCGTCCTTAACAGTTTGTTTATTTTACTGCGAGTAATACTTTCAGCACCACTGCCGTGCTCATTGTCTGCGCGATAACGAACTTCAACAAACACTAAAACATCATCTTGCCACATTATAAGATCAATCTCTCCACCTTTGAGGGTGAAGTTTTTCTCTATTAACGTCAGACCGCGTTCGCTTAACCAAGTTTCAGCAAGCTGTTCAATAGCATGCCCCTTATGACGGCGACTAAGGCCTGGAGCTGAATAATCCTTATTCATAGGTTGTCCTTATATTAAGTGCTAGCGAGCGCTTACACGCTGCGGTTTACCACCTCTAAACTGGGTGCATTGACTGCGACGCACAACACGTCTTTCGTTGTCGACTTGCAGAGAGCCAGTGCTGCCAAATACCTGACTGTTTGGAGAGGCCTCTAATTGATGCAAATACGGTAGTAAACGGAAGGCATCGACGCCCATAGCGTATAGGCGTGCATAATTGCCTTGGCCTTTAACGGCCTGCTCAACTTGTTCGTATAGTTCACTCTTTTGTAGTAGCCATGGTGTGTCGCAGAAAACAATACCGTTTAAGTCTCTGTCTTTGCTTGGGTTAGGCTCACCAGAATAAACGTGAGACGTTGAGTAGACAGGAATATCAGCAGCAAAGTTAAAGGCTAGAGTGGGTTTAATTTGTCTGGCTTGTTGCGGCAGTGCCACTAAGAATAACCAGTCGGCATCTTCTCGGCGACGGGGTTCAAATTCGGTGTTTTGACGCAGAATTTGGCGCATGCGGCGGTAGCGTGTTTGGCTATCGGTAACGTTCAGCAAGGTGCGGATATCGGGGTTGTAATCTTGGCGAGCAGGATACGAATGATGGGCGTTAATAGTGCCGCCTAATTCTAACCAACGTTGTTCAAAGGCTTGGTACACACGCAACCCCCAATTGCCGGCAGGAGTTAATACTAAGGCATTGCGTTTACCATCTTGCCAGGCTTTGTCTGCAATTTGCTTGGCTTCGTCTTCAGCGGCTAAACCAAATTGAAATAAATTCAGAGGCGTTTCATTGCTATCAAAGCGGTCGCTGTAGTTTAGCGCTAAGGTAGGTAACGGTAAGCTTTCGCGCTCAGATAGCTCTTGTACAATGGGCTTTTGCACAGGTCCTATTAGCCATTGGGCACCGTCAAACTGGGCTTGGGCATAAGCATTGTTAATGTCGTCTGTTTTAAGGCTGTCGTAGACAAGAATGCTGGGTACTTGGTACCCCTTATTTAATGACTCGTAGTAAGCAGCCATAAAACCATCACGAATAGCAGTTCCTGTTTTGGCTAAAGGCCCCGATAAAGGCAGCAAGAGTGCAATTTGATCAGGACGGTTTTCGGAAATCTCTTGCAATTGATTTAAACGGCCAGGCAGCTTTAAACTGGCTGGGTGCTTAGGGTTTGCTTGAAGCCAGTCGGCAATAGCAACCAGTTGCTCATCAATGGTTAAGCGTGAGTTACGGTTAATGAGCGCTAACTCTATCCACTGACCAAACAGATCGTTGGTTTGTTGGTCTGACCACTCTCTTAATACTTCTTCATCTAACGATAATAAGTCACGCCAAATAAGCTCATGGTTTAAGGCAGCGTCGTCTTCAGACAAGTTTGAAGCGTGCATAACACGAATACGAGCGGCTTCTAAAAATTGACCGTTCGCTTCATACCAACGTGCTCTAAGTTGACTGTAACGAATGCTTTGGGCGTTTGAAGCAGAGGCTGTGAGCTTAGCTACGTCTTGCAAGAAAAGCTCAGCCAGCATGGGTTCATTCAGTGCTAGATGCAGTTCGGCAGAAGTGAGGGCGAAGTCGATTTCTTCGCTTGAGTTTAACGTACGGTTTTCCAGTTGTTGCAATGCGTGTTCAGCATTGTCAAACTCACCGTTAGTAATGGCATTTTGGGCCAACGTTAATAATTGTTGATTAACCGATAGTGCGGTTTTAGGTGTAGTATCAGGACTCGTTGCACAGCCACTGAGCACCAGGCAAGCAACAAGAGTAAACAACCCTAATGTACGAAAAATACTGTTTGAATAATTCTTAGGTAACGCTTTAAGCATGAATTCCAATTCCAAAAACCTTGCGGGCATATTGTACATAGTCGCTACCCCAATAGGTAATTTATTTGATATTAGCGAACGAGCCAAACAAACACTCGACAGTGTTGACTTGGTAGCCTGTGAAGATACGAGGCATACCAGTAAATTGTTGCAGCATCTTGGCTTAAAGAAGAAGCTAATATCGCTGCATGAGCACAATGAAACTGACCGCATTGCTCAAGTAGCGAGCATGTTAACAGAGGGGCAATCTATTGCTCTAGTTTCCGATGCTGGTACCCCTTTAATTTCTGATCCAGGTTATCCGCTTGTTCAAGCGCTAAGACAACAAGGATTTCAAATAACTCCCATTCCAGGTGCAAGTGCCATTATTACGGCATTAAGCGCAGCGGGTTTGCCGACCAATCGTTTTACATTTGAAGGCTTTTTACCACACAAAACGGGCGCTAAAAAAGAAAAGCTAGAAGAGCTGGTGCAAGAACCACGCACTATGGTGTTTTATGAAGCCAAGCACCGTATATTGTCGACTTTAGAAGTGATGGCTGAAGTGTTTGGTGAAGAGCGACAAGCCTGTGTTGCTCGTGAGCTAACTAAAACGTTTGAAACTTTTTATTCGGGCAACTTAACGAATATTCTTGAACAGCTTCAAGCAAGCAGTGACCACCAAAAAGGCGAGTTTGTAGTCATGTTGGCTGGTAATCCTGAGCCTATGAAGGCTAATGCTATGCATACCGATAAGTTACTGCGTTTATTGGCGGAAGAGTTACCGCCTAAAAAAGCAGCGGCTATTGTTTCTGCGGTAACCGGTGAGAATAAAAAAGAGTTATATACCCAAGTGCTGAGCTATAAAAAGGAATAGATAAAAACCGACAGAGATGCGATTAAAGTTGTGCTGAAGGCTAAGAAAATTATCTTTAACGCAAGATTTAGTATTTATAATTTAACATTAGTGTCATATCTGTTTAAACTCCGCTGCTTAAGTTAGCCAGACAGTCGCTGCTAATCTCTTCGGAGGTTAGGGGAGGAAAGTCCGGGCTTCATAGGGCAGAGTGCCAGGTAACTCCTGGGGGGCGTGAGCCCACGACCAGTGCAGCAGAGAGCAAACCGCCGATGGCCTTTTAGGCACAGGTAAGGGTGAAAGGGTGCGGTAAGAGCGCACCGCGCAACTGGCAACAGATTGCGGCACGGTAAACTCCACTCGAAGCAAGACCAAATAGGCCCCCGTATGGCGCGGCCCGCGTTGGGGGCGGGTAGGTTGCTTGAGCCGGTGAGCGATTGCCGGCCTAGACGAATGACTGTTCAAGACAGAACCCGGCTTATCGGCTAACTTAATTTATTTCTTAGCGCATTCCTGAAGGTAAGGAGTGTGCTTTCGTAGAGACTAAGTTATGGCATGCAATTATAAAAAATACATTGGTAGTCTTCTCAGTCTAACCGCGTTTTTTGCATTTGTTCTTTTACCAGATGTTATTTACGGTTGGATGAGTGAGTCGTTTCAAGCGGATACGAGTCTTAAAAATATTTTTATAGCGCTGATCATTGCTTTGTTCCTCAATTTTACTGCATCACGTAGAGTCAGTGTGGGCTTACTAACTCTCTTTTTTATCATGCAGGCATCGCAACTATTACATTTGCATTGTTATGGTAGCTATTATGGCGCCAGTGAAATAGGCGTTATGCTGCAAGGCTATATGGTTGCTCCTGAGCAATCGCTTACTAACCCAGTCTTCTGGGGAGTGCCTATTGCCGCCTCATTAGTGCTGTACCTAGTGGCATTGGCCGTTCACTTATTCTTTTTCACCGAATCTCCTAAAGCTCCGTTTTTGTCATTGTTGTTTGTTGTTGCTTTGCTGGTTCCGTTTTTACAGGCTTTAAGTGAAGATACATCGGGTAAGTTTTTACCTAATTCGACTCACTTGTCGTTAAAAAACAGCCTTTACTCAGCATCAGATTATGCTGCTGCTAAGGTTAAGATTTTCATAAATGAAATCGAACAAGACACTGCCGAGCAATAATTAAACTCGCCCTGCTAACATTCCATTCTGCAAAGAATTCGTAATTAACCCCTAGCGCCTACGGAATTGTATAAGATGTTTATGGGCTTATAGTCGCGACGCTCGGGGGTTAGTAAACCTACGGAGCTTGAAATACCGCTGTTAGTCCTTATCTATAGAGTCAATGAGACTCCATAAAAACTTACCTTTAAATGCTTTTCTTTAAATCAATAACTGAATTAGACACCCTTATATGCAGCATTCTTTTTGGCATGAAAAATGGAAGTCCAATCAAATTGGTTTCCATCTAGACGAAACAAATAAACTGTTAATTAAACACTGGCCCAGTTTAGGGGTGCCTAAAGGGTGCACAGTATTCGTGCCGCTTTGTGGTAAGACGTTAGATTTGGTTTGGTTAAGAAGCGAAGGCTATTCAGTCATCGGTGTAGAGCTGAGTGAGATCGCTTTAGACGAGTTAGCCGATTCCATTACCGAAACTCTTGGTTTAGAAGTAACCAAAACGACGTTAGAGCAAGAAGGGTTAACTGCTAAGTACGAAGCCGATGGTGTATTACTCTATGCCGGAGATTTTTTTGCCCTAACTCGGTCGATGCTAGGCGATGTTACTGCTGTTTATGATCGTGCTGCATTAGTGGCGTTGCCGGCGGATATGCGCGTTGAGTATTGCCATCATCTTCAAGAAATCACTCAGCAGGCACCGCAGCTTATTTTCTCGTTTGATTACGATCAAAACGTAATGAGTGGCCCACCATTTTCAGTACCAGCGGTTGAGTTGCACATGAATTACCATTCTTACTATAAGAATATTGAGCTGCTTGAGATTCGAGAAATCATTGAACACCAACCTAACTTTAAAGAACGCGGCTTAACTTCATTTAAGCAGTTGGTGTATTTGCTTCGTTAATAACCCCTAATACTTTAATTTCTGTTGAGCTTGGGTAGCACCAAGTGACGTTTAAGTCCCACAGGCGCACACCGTATACTCGGTCGGGTGATGGTTGCTGGTATGCCGGCTTTGGATCTTGCGCTAAACACTGCTCTATTAAAGCCACTACATCGGCGTGTAATCGGTCACTGTGGCTTTGAGCGCATAGTAAGGCATTATCACTCCAATTAACTTCAATGAGCTCAGGAGCTTGCTCGGCAAGAACGTTGGTGGCATCTGCAACAGAGTCAGCGTAAGGGACATAGGGCTTGATATCTAAAATAGGCGTGCCGTTTAATAAGTCGACACCGCTGACATACAGTTTAGTCCCTTCAATCTTTTCGAGCTTAACAACCGACATTCCTATGCCGTTTGGGCGATGCGTGCTGCGTGTTGCAAAGACTCCTACCTTTACGTTGCCACCAAGACGTGGTGGTCGCACTCGAAGTCTAGGCGGTTTGTTCTGGTCTTGTTTGACCGCATGAAACCGAAACAGCAGCCAGATATGACTCACCTTCTCTAGCCCTTCGAAAGCTAATGGATCGTTAAAGGGTGGCAGTAACTCTATGCAGCCAGTGGCCGCTGATGCAAGTTTGGGTTGTCTTGGAATAGCAAACTTTTCAAGGAAAGGAGTATGAATAATGGCAATAGGTGACATCTGGATCATGTTCAGGCTCAGTTGGGTGGTATAGAGTATCGGTAAATCTACTTTTAAAAAAGCTTGGGATTAAATGATAAAACCCGAGTACTATGATGAATGCACTTTTTACACCACATTTAAGATGACACCATGAGTTTAGACCGTATAGATTTACGTATACTGCAGCAATTGCAAGAAGATAGCAGTTTAACTAACCAAGAGCTTTCAGAAAAAGTGGGCTTGTCTCCGTCTCCTTGCTTGCGACGTGTTAAAGCCCTTGAAGAGCAAGGATTGATACAGGGGTATCGCGCGCATTTGGATGCAAAGAAATTAGGGCTCGATTTACTAGCGCAAATTTCTATTAGCATGGATAAGCATACGCCTGAGCGTTTTGATAATTTTGAAAAGGCAATCAGTGCCTGCCCTGAAGTTTTAGAGTGCTACTTAATTACCGGACAAACTGCCGACTATGTACTTAAAGTGATCGTACGTGATATGCAGCATTTTCAGGAGTTTTTATTAGATACGCTTACCCGTATAGAAGGCGTAAGTGGTGTGCATTCTAGCTTTGTGATGCGAAAAGTGGTCGATCGTTCGGCCTTACCTTTAGCATCACATTAATGCATTAAAGAAGTGGTGGTACGTGAGAAACCGATAGGGCGATGTTTTTAGCATCAATGCCTGGTTGCTCATCGTTCCATACTAGAACATCGTAGTAACGACGAATGTTTTGCACATAGTCGACAGGCTCTTGACCGCGCGCGTAGCCGTGACGTGTGTATTTGTAGTAGCGCTTTTGACTTAATAGCGGTAACGACTGCTTAACGTCCATCCATAAATTCGGGTTACCGCCTTCAAGTTCTGTAATTTTACGTGCATCACGTAAGTGTCCGTAACCAACGTTATAGGCAGCTAGTGCTAACCAAGTGCGATCAGGTTCAGGGACATCTTTTAAACGGTCGCGCAACTTAGATAAGTAGCGAGCACCACCTTCAATACTTTGTTTAGGGTCTAAGCGGTTTTTAACACCCAATTCTTTAGCCGTAGGTAGAGTTAGCATCATCATGCCACGAACGCCCGTAAAGCTTTTAGCTCTTGGGTTCCAGTGACTTTCTTGGTAACTCACTGCAGCCAATAAGCGCCAATCAAACTTGTTGGCTTCTGCTGCTTCAACAAAGTGTTCTTTGTACTGGTCGAGCTTGTTATTCGTTAGACGAGTAAAGCGTTGAGCGCCGACGTAGTCTAGGCGGTCTAAGTGGCCAAAGAAACGCTCAGATAACGTCGCCATTAGCTGGGTGTCTTCAATACTTTGTAAAAACTCGTTAGCCGCTTCGTATAGGCTGTCATCATTATTGCGTGGGAAGGCCCAAGCAATTTCGCGTTCTTCTTCTAGAGTGAAAGCAACAGATAAAGAAGGGTAATAGGCTTGGAGTAGCTTAAACTCGTTAGCGTTTACTAAAGTAAAGTCTATATCACCAGCGGACAGCAGCTGCAAAAGATCAGCAGTTTCGGTTTCGCTACTTTCGGTCCAAGTTAACTCGGGTGTTTCAAGCTGCCAATTGCGCAAACGTTCGGCATGCACTGAACTACCAATAACCATTAAACGACCCTTGGTTAAGTCTTCAGGGGAAGAAGGCTTAATACCACCGCGACGATAAATAACCAGCTCGTTTGTCGTAATGTATGGTGTAGTGAACTTTAAGGTCTGTTCGCGCTCGTCTGAACGTGTTAAGCCAGCCGCGGCAAAGGCAGCGTTGTTACTGGTTAAAGACTGAAAGATATCTTGAACGCTGTCAGCTACTATAAATTGCAGGTCAAGATTAAGAGAGTCTGCGAATGCTTTTGCGAGCTCATACTCGAACCCTGTTTTCCCAGTACGGTCTTCAAAGAAGGCAACAGGGCTATTACGAGTCACTACATATAAGGAACCAGACATTTTAGCTATTTCTAACTGAGTCGGTTTAACGCTGCCTGTCAGTAATATAAGGCAGGTTATAACAATTGTTCCCTTAAAAGATTTACGTAATAAGTCAAAGAGCATTGATGATGATGATTCCATGTTGTTGTACTTAGCCAAAATCGGCCAGTACCCAATCGAATTGCTTGCTATTTTATCCTGTTGGTCATAAATAAGACAAATGAACCAAGGGCGGTTTATAGTGTCTATTTATCACGGAAAAATTTTTTACAATTGTAACTCATTGATTTATAAGAAAATGTTTTCAATTGTAAGTGACAGGTAAAGCAAAGTTCCAAAACCACAACATATAGTTCCATAATTTTAATTTATTGGAATATATGCGCCCTATACTGTACTATTCGCCTCATTTTTTGCTGACCTCTGCTCTGGAGTTTACTCATGCTTGAGCTGCGTGGCGCACCTGCGCTTTCTGCTTTTCTTCAAACGAAAACCTTAGCCAAATTACAACAGGCCTTACCTAGCGTAACTTCTGTGTATGCGGAATACATTCATTTTGCTGATTTGTCAGCCGATTTAGATGCCAACGAGTTAGCTGTATTAAAACGCTTACTTGAATACGGTCCTAAAGTGGATGCCAAAGAAGGGCAGGGTGAAGCGTTTATCGTCGTGCCACGAATCGGTACTATCTCTCCTTGGTCGTCTAAGGCAACGGATATTGCCCGTAACTGCGGCCTAGAAAAGATTAAGCGTTTAGAACGCGGTCTTGTTTATTATGTTGAAGGTATTAGTGCCAGTGAGCGTGATACCGCGGCAGCCGTGCTTCATGACCGCATGGTGGAAGAAGTATTGGCTAATGCTCAACAAGCCGATGCGTTATTTTCAAAAGCAGAGCCTGCCCCTTTATCTGCCGTAGATCTGTTAGGCGGTGGGCGTGCAGCGCTAGAAAACGCTAACCAAGAACTTGGTTTGGCGCTGGCTGAAGATGAAATAGATTATCTGTTAGAAAACTACCAAGCCTTGGATCGTAACCCAACGGATGTTGAGTTAATGATGTTTGCTCAAGCAAACTCCGAACACTGCCGTCATAAGATATTCAATGCCAGTTGGAGCATTGACGGTGAAGAGCAACAGCTATCGTTGTTCAAAATGATTAAAAACACCTACGAATGCCATAATGAAAACGTGTTATCTGCGTATAAAGATAACGCATCGGTAATTACTGGCTTCAAAGCAGGGCGTTTCTTCCCTAAGCCTGGTTCGAATGAATATGCATACCATGAAGAAGATATGCATATCCTGATGAAAGTAGAAACACACAACCACCCAACCGCTATTGCACCATATTCTGGCGCAGCAACTGGTGCTGGTGGTGAAATTCGTGACGAAGGTGCAACCGGACGTGGTTCTAAACCCAAAGTAGGTTTAACCGGCTTTACTGTTTCCGATTTGAAAATCCCAGGACATGGTCAGCCTTGGGAAAGCCAGTACGGTAAACCCGATCGTATCGTTTCTGCCTTAGATATTATGATCGACGGCCCATTGGGCGGCGCAGCCTTTAACAATGAATTTGGTCGTCCTAACCTAACCGGTTACTTCCGTACCTTTGAATTAGAACATAACGGCGAAGTGCGCGGTTATCACAAGCCCATTATGATTGCTGGTGGTTACGGTAATATTCGTGGCGAACACGTGCAGAAAGGTGATATTCCTGTTGGCGCGCGTTTAATCGTACTGGGTGGACCTGCAATGCAGATTGGCCTAGGGGGTGGTGCCGCTTCTTCAATGGCGTCTGGCCAATCTAACGAAGATCTAGACTTTGCTTCTGTGCAACGTGATAACGCTGAAATGGAGCGTCGTGCACAAGAAGTTATCGATAGCTGTTGGCAGCAAGGCGAAGGCAACCCGATTGCCTTTATTCATGACGTGGGTGCCGGTGGTTTATCCAACGCCTTCCCAGAGCTTGTAAACGACGCTGGTCGTGGTGGTAAGTTCGAATTACGTAACGTACCTAATGATGAACCGGGCATGAGCCCATTAGCCATTTGGTGTAATGAATCGCAAGAACGTTACGTATTGGCTGTCGCCGAAGAAAATATGGAAGAGTTTGACGCTATTTGTGCACGTGAACGTTGCCCATACGCAGTGGTTGGTTTAGCGACAGAAGAGCCGCACTTAACGGTAACCGACGAACACTTCGGTAACAAACCAGTTGATTTACCTTTGCAGATGCTATTAGGCAAAGCGCCTCGTATGCACCGTGATGTCAAAACACTTAAAGCGCCTAGCCAAGATCTTGAAACCGCTAATATAGATTTGGCCGAAGCCGCGAAGCGCGTATTAAGCCTGCCTACCGTAGCCAGTAAGTCGTTCTTAATTAACATCGGCGACCGTTCTGTCACAGGTACCGTAGCGCGTGACCAATTTGTAGGTCCATGGCAAGTGCCGGTAGCAGACGTTGCTGTGACTACTTCATCGTACGATTCGTACGTAGGTGAAGCCATGGCAATGGGTGAGCGTACACCTGTGGCTCTATTAGATGGTCCTGCTTCAGGTCGTCTAGCGGTGGCGGAAGCCATTACTAACTTAGCAGCAGCACCTATTGGACAGTTATCTGATGTGAAAATGTCGGCTAACTGGATGTGTGCAGCTGGCCACGAAGGTGAAGATGCTATTTTATACAGCACAGTAAAAGCTGTGGGTATGGAGCTTTGCCCTGAGTTAGAAATTACCATCCCTGTTGGTAAAGACTCAATGTCAATGAAAACCAGCTGGGAAGAAAATGGTGAAAATAAGGCCGTAACTTCACCGACTTCTTTAATTATTACCGGTTTTGCTCCAGTTACCGATGCCCGTAAAGTGTTAACACCTGAGTTAAAGCTAAACCAAGGCGATACAGACCTAGTGTTAGTTGACTTAGGTCGCGGTCAAAACCGTTTAGGCGGTTCTTGTTTAGCACAGGTGTACGGACAGGTCGGCTCAGTGCCTGCCGATTTAGACGATGCCGAAGACTTAAAAGCATTTTTTGCCGTTGTCCAAGGGCTAAATGCCGATGGTAAAATATTGGCTTACCACGACCGTTCAGACGGTGGGCTGTTTGCCACAGTCACCGAAATGGCATTTGCTGCACATACGGGTGTGAACGTTAACCTAGATGTGTTGGCTGATGATAAAGAAGGGTTAGCCGCTGCTCTGTTCTCTGAAGAATTAGGGGCAGTATTGCAAGTACGTCGTGAAGATTTAGAAGAAGTCTTTGCACAGTTTGATGCCGCCGGACTAGCAGATTGCACGGCTGTGATTGGTGCGCCCAACGAAGACGGTCAAGTTACCTTTAGCTTCCGTGACGAAGAAGTTCTAAGTGAGCGTCGCGTAAACTGGCACCGCACTTGGGCAGAAACCAGCTATAAGATGCAGGCATTGCGTGATAACGCAGACTGCGCGAAGCAAGAGTTTGATAACTTATTAGACGAAAACGATCCAGGGCTACACGCCGAGCTAACTTTCGATATTAACGAAGACATTACCGCCGGATTAACCGAGCGTCCGCGTGTTGCTATCTTGCGTGAACAAGGGGTTAACGGTCATATTGAAATGGGCGCCGCTTTTGACCGTGCAGGCTTTACAGCCGTAGACGTTCATATGAGCGATATCCTTAATGGCCGTGTTAGCCTGAAAGACTTCCGCGGTTTAGTGGCTTGTGGAGGTTTCTCATACGGTGACGTATTAGGGGCCGGTGCAGGTTGGGCTAAATCCATTCTGTTTAATGATCACGCCCGTAATGAATTCAAAACATTCTTTGAGCGTAACGACAGCTTTGCGCTAGGTGTGTGTAACGGTTGTCAGATGTTATCGAACCTAGCAGAGCTTATTCCAGGCGCTGATCACTGGCCACGCTTCGTACGTAACACCAGTGAACAGTTTGAAGCACGAGTTGCCATGGTTGAAGTACAAGAATCTGACTCTGTCTTCCTAACCGGTATGGCAGGTTCGCGTATGCCTATTGCTGTGGCGCACGGTGAAGGTCGTGCTGAGTTTGCTCAGGCATCTGACAAAGATGAATTAGCCGGTCAGATTGCTTTACGTTACGTTGATAACTACGGAAAAGTAACCGAGCGTTTCCCATTCAATACCAACGGCTCGCCTGAAGGTATCACTGGGTTAACGGCTGCAGACGGTCGTGTCACTATTATGATGCCGCACCCAGAACGACTCTTCCGAGCCATCCAAAACTCGTACATCCCAGAAGGGTGGACAGAAGACGGTGCTTGGATGCGTATGTTCCGTAACGCACGCGTATGGTGTGAAGAAAACTAAGTTTTTTCTTCATCGATTAAAGGCGACTTCGGTCGCCTTTTTTATTGGAAACGAGGTTTACCCAAGCTAAGTTTAGGTTGATATCAGCACGGAATAAAAAGCCGTAATACTTCCTTGCTCTTAATATCGCCATCGATTAAACTGTGCGCCCTAATTATAGGCCCTGAGCTTCTGGAATATGCCAATTTGGGTATTCGGGATGCAAAGGATTTAAAACGGCAGGCAATCTCAAAACCTGCTCCAGATAAAACGATCGGAGTGAACACTTTTATGGTAGTAATCCGTTTAGCCCGTGGTGGCTCTAAAAAACGTCCTTTTTATCACATTCATGTAGCAGACTCGCGCTCTCCTCGCGACGGTCGCTTTATCGAGCGTCTTGGGTTTTTTAACCCCGTAGCTCGCGGCCAAGAAGAGACAAGCCGTATCAACCTTGAGCGTGTTGAATACTGGATTGGTAAAGGTGCACAGCCTTCTGAGCGTGTAGCTAGCCTAATTAAAGAAGCTAAGAAAGCACAAGCTTAATTGGCTTTAGAGGAATTTGCGTTGTCTATCAAAGCTGAGGAACAGGAACTCACCATTCTTGGAAAAATAACCACAGCCTTTGGCATTAAAGGATGGGTTAAAGTGTATTCGTACACAGAACCAACCTCTAATATTTTGGATTACCCTGTTTGGCTATTAAAAATTAATAACCAGTGGAAAGAGTTCAAAGTTAAAGACAGTAAAGTCCATACAAAAGGTTTAGGTGTGGCTCTGGAAGGAATTACTGACCGTGATGCCGCTTTAGCGTTATCTCAGGTTGAAATAGCAGTACCAACCAGTGAGTTACCTGAACTTGATGAAAACGAACATTATTGGTTCCAGTTACTAGGTCTAAAAGTGGTTAACACAGAAGACGAGTGCTTGGGCCAGGTTAAAAAATTATTAAACTCTGGTGGTGGTAATCAAGTGATGGAGATCAAAGGCTGCGAAGGCAGTATTGATGATCAACAGCGCTTAATTCCTTTTGCAGAAACAATAGTTTTAGACGTCGACTTAGAAAAAGGTGAAATCTTAGTTGACTGGCAAGCGGATTATTAATCCGGTGTGGTTTGGAGTTATCTCACTTTTTCCTGAAATGTTTCAGGCACTCACCGAGCACGGTGTTAGTGGTAGAGCAGTAAAGCAAGAGAAAGTGAGTGTGAATTGCTGGAATCCACGTGATTTCGCACACGACAACTACCAAACTGTGGATGATCGTCCCTACGGCGGCGGCCCAGGTATGTTGATGAAAATTCAACCTCTGCAAGATGCCATACACGCAGCTAAAGAAGCTGCTGGTGAAGGCGCTAAGGTGATATACCTGTCACCTCAAGGTCGTAAACTAGATCAACAAGGTGTGCTTGAGCTTGCTCAGCAATCAAAATTGATCTTAGTCGCAGGGCGTTATGAAGGCATTGATGAGCGTTTAATAGAGCGCGAAATTGACGAAGAGTGGTCTTTAGGCGATTTCGTACTAAGTGGGGGTGAGTTAGCCGCCATGACAATGATGGACGCCATCATACGATTGATTCCTGGTGTATTGAATCACGATCAATCGGCCCAGCAAGACTCCTTTATGGAAGGCTTGTTAGATTGTCCACATTATACCCGTCCTGAGGTTTACGAAGGGCAGGAAGTACCGGAAGTGTTACTTAGCGGTAACCATGAAAAAATTCGTCAGTGGCGCTTAAAGCAGTCACTGGGCAGAACCTGGCAAAGAAGACCCGATCTACTAGAAAACTTGGAACTAACGAAAGAGCAACAAAGGTTATTGACAGAATATCTTAGCGAAAATCAACTGACTTCGCTGGACTGTTAAGGAGCGAACAATGAGCAGCAAGAACCTAGTTATACAACAAATTGAAAATGCCCAATTAAAGGCAGAAATACCATCATTCAACACTGGTGACACAGTGGTTGTTAATGTAAAAGTAAAAGAAGGTAGCCGTGAGCGTATCCAGGCTTACGAAGGTGTGGTTATCGGTGTACGTAACCGTGGCTTAAACTCTGCTTTCACTGTACGTAAAATATCTCACGGTGTTGGCGTTGAGCGTACTTTCCAGACGCACAGCCCATTAGTTGAAGGTATTGAAGTTAAACGTCGCGGTCTAGTACGTAAAGCTAAGCTTTACTACTTACGTGAGCGTAGCGGTAAATCGGCTCGTATTAAAGAGAAGGTTTAACCAACAAAAAAACGGGCTTCGGCCCGTTTTTTTATATACCAAGGTTGTATGACTGGAACAAAAGCCATTAAAGGTGATCTTAGACTATCGGTCATTTGAGGTTCATTATGAAAAAAATAATTGTTGGTGCCATGTTTGTCTTACTTGGCGCAACAACTGCACAGGCAGTTGAAATTCCCCTAGAGACGAAGGTTGAAAATCGCTTAATGTCGGCATTTGGTCCTATGCTGAAAGTCAGAAGCGTTGAGCCTTTAGCCAATCAGCAGTTACTAGAAGTTATTCTGATTGATGGTGCGACTGTGCACATGACCCCTGACACTAATTACTTCATATTCAATGACTCTTTGTATCAGTTAACACCAACGGGTGCAGAAAATATTACCGAAAATCGTTTGAATCCTAAGCGAGCAGCAGCCCTAAAGAAAGTGGCTGATAAAGATACGGTTTACTTCCCTGCAAAAGGCAAGCAAAAAGCAGTTATAGATGTGTTTACAGATATCGATTGCCCGTATTGCCAGAAATTACATGACGAAGTACCACGCTTAAATGAATTAGGCGTTACTGTTCGTTATTTAGCTTACCCACGTAGTGGTATCGTTAATCCTCAAAGCGGTGAAGAGACAAGCTCATACCGTAAAATAAATCATGTTTGGTGCTCTGAAAACTCAGCTAAAGAAATGACTTTGGTTAAAAATAACCAAGCGCAGCTAGGGTATTTATCAAGATTGATGGCTGAAAATAAAGGCACGGCTGCACAAAAAGATGAGCTACAAAAGCTGACTCGATCCATGAGCAATATCGTGAAAAATAGTAAGAACTGTGACTCACCTGTGGCGCATCAATACGATTTAGGCCATGAGCTTGGTGTAACGGGTACACCTGCGATATTCACCGAAGACGGATCGTTGATCCCTGGTTATATGCCTGCAGACGAATTAGCTCGTCGTATAGGGTTATAGCTCGAAGTATTCCTGTAGGTTAGATAAGGATGTCTGACCTACTGTTTCTGTTTTTTCTTTTCTTTTCCTCTCCTCAATATTTCTCTCGTTCTATCAATCTCTATTGTCTGCAGAAAATACCTCTTCTTCTTTTTACTCTATGGTTATTTACTTATGCATAAATACTGATCAAAAAGTAGACAAAAAGATCAAGGCTAGATGTACTATGATTTAGACGCATCTATTCAGTAGATATGCACAAAGTTATCCACAGAAACTGTGGAAAGTTCAGATTTTAGTAAAGAAGATTCTAAGTTTAATTCTTGTTTTGGCGTATTTTATGCACTATAAATGCTTGACTTATTCAATTTAAAAATAATTGTCAACATGGTGGTTGCATAAAAAATAATTCTTAAGCTAACTGTATAAACTAATAGGAATATAGTTTCACTTAGTATAAGTTATTGAAAAATAAGGATTTAATTTTTTGTTTTATTTTTGCTCAAAAACCTAAAAGGCGCATGAATACTGGCTTTCGAGCAGTTATAATCAATTTATCCAAAGACTTATCAACAGTTGTTGGTGATAACTCTTGTAAGCTTGATAATACCTATGTTCCAAGTGGGATAATTCTTATAAAGTCTGCGCAAAACCTCGGTTAACTCTGTATAAATGAAATTAATCCACAGGAAATGGAATCTGTAATGTTACGGATAATTGGACTGCTCTTTTTTGTGTTACTCCCTAACTTAGTGTCTGCTGAGAGTGTCGCTTGGGGTGGTAGTAAAAATTGGCAAAGCCGTAGCAGTGAGCACTTTATTATTCATTATCCTCAAGTGCTTGATGAAACAGCCATACGCTCATTAGCTATCGCTGAAAATGTCCATACTGCGCTGTTACCGTATTTTGGTTCCGTACCAAACAGTAAAACCGAAATGGTTTTGGTGGATGATTTTGATTTCTCTAACGGCTGGGCCACTGCATTTCCATTCAATCAAATCCGACTGTATGTTAATCCGCCTGAAGATGTTGGTGGTCTCGAACATACCGATGATTGGCTGCACGGTTTAATTCTGCATGAGTATGTTCATGTTCTTCACTTAGATTTAGGGGCTCGAATCAATAGGGGCGGCCGTTCATTCTTTGGGCGTATGCCTTGGTTTTTTCCTCATCAATTCACTCCATCGATGATGAAAGAAGGGCTCGCTATTTATCTAGAATCCAATCATGAAGCAGGCTATGGGCGTTTAGATGGAAGTTATCTACCCATGCAAATGCGTGCTGAGCTTTTAACCCACGGTGGTGATTCATTAAGTAAAGTCGTCATTCCCATGCGTGATTGGCCTACTAGCAAGGCCTATCTATACGGTGCTTACTTTTTTGAATTCTTAGCCGAGCAATACGGTGACGTAAAAGTGCAGCAGTATTTGCACCGTTATAGTCAAGAAATCATTCCTTATGTGTTTCAAAATAGTGTGGCCAAGTCGGTCTTTGGACAGAGTTTTACTGCACTTTGGGAAGAATATTTACAATGGCTTGCGCATAAGTTTGACGGCTCGGTTCATCAAACAAACGGACAAGCCTTAGAAACACTTCCTAACACAGTACAGGCAACCGCCGTAACAAAAGATGGGTTATGGCAGGTCGAGGCAAATGGAGAAGACCGATCCCGATTTGTATTCTGGCAGCAAGGCAACACAAAAAGCGCTGAAGAGCAAAAGACACCATACGCTTACACTAAGAATGTTCAATTTATCGATGCCGCTGACGATGGTACCTTAGTGGTCTCACGCCAGATTCCTTATGCAAACGGTTCGGTATTTAATGACTTATTCCTCTGGCATAAGACTGCTGGCTGGCAGCGCTTAACAAAACAGCAACGCTTTACTCAAGCTCGTTGGTTAAATAATGACAGTATTATCGCTAGCCGTAAGATACTGGGTGTCAGCGAGCTATGGCAGCTAGATAGGCAAGGGCAGATGCTGTTGCTGTGGCAGGGCGAGCAGGGAGATGTGTTAGGTGGCTTTGCTGTACATCCAAGCGGTACAAGTATGGTCGCCTCTATAAAACGCCCACAAAGTGGCTGGAATCTAGAGCGCTATGATTTTCTGAGTAACCAATGGCAGATAATTACGCAAACTAAAGCGACAGAGCATCAGCCAGAGTTTCTAGCCGATGGGCGCCTGTTATACAGCGCTGATTATCTTGGTCAATTTAATGTTTTTCTATTAGAAATAGACAGCGGTTTGTTACAGCAAGTGACACAAACGAATACGGGTGTCTTTAAGACTCATTTGCGTGAGGACTGGTTGTATTATCAAGAATATACACAGGCAGGTTTCCAGTTAACGCGTGAGCCGTTGCAGGTCTATAAAGAATTTACTCTCGATCAATTTTCAGGCAGTTATCACTACCAACCACATCCTACTTCGACAGAAGTCACTGCAAGTACCTCATATTCTGCATGGCCCAGTGTATTGCCTAAATACTGGTTTCCATACATAGAGATAGATAACTACTCAACGGTATTAGGGGTAATGACAGAAGGCGCGGATGCTTTAGGGCGCCATCAGTACAGTTTTAATATTGGTCATGATTTAAAAAACAGCCTCAACCAAGCGGAGCTGTTATATCAGTACGACAATCGTTGGCAATTGTATGCGCGTAGAAATCACAGTTTTGTAACGGAGCGAATTAATGCTCGCAATGAACGCATAATCTTTCAGAACGATAAACTGATAGTACAAAGAAACCATCTGTTTAATGCCTTTGAAGATCAGCTGCAAGCTCACCTAGGAGCCAGTGTTGATAATCAGAGAATAGTCGATTTAGCCAGCCACTTAGTTGCCGTTAATTCTAAAGTTTCTGAACGCTTAGTGGGGGCTGCAATCAGTTTTGATAATAGAGAACGCTATCGACAAGTGACTAGCGTTGGCTGGGGTACATACAGTCATTTGGTGTATGAAAACGCTAACCTAATTGATAACAGTTATAGTGGTTATCGAGTGCAAGCCGATGTACAACACTGGATTGATTTACCAGGGAAATCCAGTTTAAAGCTTGGATTGCAAGGTGGTAGCAGTAGCCCAACCATGTCGCCCTTTACCTTGGGGGATAGCAAAATAAAAGATGAGAACCTGCTGTTTAACCGTAGCCAGTTTAGCTTGCCTGGTTACCCAGCCTATATTCAATATGGACAACACTATTACCTAGCTGAGCTTCGTTACAATCAGTGGCTAGCCCGTATAGAAAGAAACCTAGGCTTGTGGCCTGTGGGCTTGGGCGACCTTAACGTACAGGCTTGGGTTAAAAATGCTCATGCTTGGAATAAAATAGATAACAGCAACAGCCTTACCAGTATTGGCATTGAAGCCAAAATAGAGGGGGTTGTTGGTTATAGTATGTTGTTACCTATTACCTTAGGGGTTGCTCAAGGGCTAGATTCAGCACTTGGTGAGACGCAAGGTTACGTGCAATTACAGCTTACGTTTTAAAGAATAAAACCGTATATTGGCGCAAACAAACCTTTAGATGAATGTCTATTGGTTTTAATGTCGCTATCGCTTAGTCGCTAGGGTCATGGCAATCGGTAACGACAATAGGCATATTACACTAGGCTGTCACTCCTCTGAGACAGCGTTAGAAATAATAAAAATAAACACTGGGGGCATCATGTCTTTTTCTTTTCGCTTTCTAATGACTGCGGTTATTGCAGTTACTTTATCGGCTTGTAGTACCGTTTATCGTCCGACCGCTTGGTTTGCATACGATTACACTAAAACGTACGCCATACCCTATACCATGACAACAGATGACGTAGAAGCCGCTTGTACTATGACCGGTGCTATGTTTCCTGCCATGATGTCATTTACGGAATTAACCAGTGATCCTGATAAAATCGCAATCTCTATGAATATGCTAATGGGTTCTTGTTCAGAGCATACCGCCATTGAAGAAGTGCTGAATTACGCACGCGCATTAAAATCACAAGATATTAACGAAGCAAAAGATGCACGCATCCGTGAAAAACGTGCCTATGCCAAAACAACGGCTCGTCAGTATGCCGCTTATCAGCATATGGTTGCAGAGTTCGGCGAACCAGGTGGCGAGAAGTGCCCTAAGCTTAAAAAGAAAGATGAAATTTACTGGATGATGGGTAACTTATCAGGCTTACAAGCGGTAATGAGTGACCTGAAATCACAGACAACAGTAAACGTACCAAAAGACATCGCCATGAAGGCTGTACGCGGCATGCAGTGTTTAGATGCAGAGCGTTGGTGGGGCTTACCACAAGCGTTAGAAGCTGGGTTTTGGGTAATGATGCCTGAGCGTGCGCCTGAAGGTGTTGACCCATGGGAAACTCTGCAACAAGCAGCCGATATGGCAACCGAATCAGGGGTACGCTTAACGCATGCTATTCAAGTAGTGATGGCAGACAGCGCCGGCGATACTGAACGTTTGAAAGCTGCAATTCGTCAGCACGCAGAATCGTTAGAGACAACTGAAAGTAACCCTAAGTATCGATTAATTGATGTAATGGCTACTCGTCAAATTCAAGCGATCTCAGACCGCTTATGGACAGAAGCAACCGGCTCACGCACACCAATGGGTGAGTTAGGTACTTTTTGGGACGACGTAAAAACCCCAGCGACCAGTTTTGATATCGATGATCTGCTAGGAGAGTAGTAATGCTACGTTTTGCTTTATGTTGTTCTTTATTAGCTTCGTTATTAGTAAGCATCAATAGTTATGCACAAACAGAAGTACGCCAGTTTTGCATCTATGACCCTCTAGGTGCGAACGGTTCTATTTTTGGCATGATGAAAGACTATAAGACCAACGCCCTAGAGTGGGGCGTAGACTTTAATCTGCGCGCTTATAGCGACGAGAAAATTGCCATTGATGACTTTAAAGCCAATCAATGTGATGCCGTGCTAATGACCGGTGCGCGTGCTCGTCCTTTTAATAAGTTTGCTGCCACAGTAGAAGGCATAGGTGCCGTGCCAACGCATACAGTGATGCGTAACCTAATTAATACTATTTCAACACCTCAAGCATCCAAACTGATGGTTGAAGGTCGTTACGAAGTAGCCGGCATGTTACCAGCAGGGCCTATTTACCTGTTTTTACGTGACCGTAACGTCAACACCGTAGAAGCACTTTCGGGCAAGCGTATTGCTACTTTTGAATACGACGAACCTTCAATAAAACTAGTTAACCATGTGGGCGCGTCAGTAGTGCCTTCAAATTCGGCTAACTTTTCCGGTCGGTTTAACAACGGCAGTGTCGACGTTGCTTATGCCCCAGCGATCGCTTATAAACCTTTAGAAATGTATAAGGGCTTAGGTGACAAAGGCGGCGTGATGCGCTTTAACCTAGCGTATTTAGACTTTCAAATGATCGTCCATAAAGATCGTTTTGATGAAGGCTTTGGCCTGCAGTCGCGTCAAGAGTTCGCCTCGATGTTTGACAGAGCAATGAACTTTATTGAAAAGGATACGGCTGAAATCGATGACAAGTACTGGATGGATTTAAGTGCTGAAAATATCGTTAAATATAACGAAATGTTGCGTTCAGTGCGTATCACTTTACGTGATGAAGGCGTTTACGATGGCCGTATGCTGCGTTTACTACGTCGCTTACGTTGTGCGGAACAACCTGCCGCGGCTGAGTGTGTCGAACAATTAGAATAATAACGTTAGTTATTTAACATCAGGCTTACGGATGAGCTTAGCAAATAATAAAAACATTGAGGTAGCTTCCATGGAGCCAACATTACGCATGGGCAACCGCACGGTTTATGAATGGCTGGCGGCTTTGCCAGCTTTTCTTATTCTGGTATTTGTGGTCGTCTTAAATACTAGCAGTGCATTGCATTCGCAGTTGTTGCACCTAGGTGA